>Ga0315308_1001095_pt1 | contig 15561 bp, 11 predicted proteins | sample TDP3_MG_FD_203078 | JGI IMG/M metagenome (GOLD analysis project Ga0315308, IMG submission 203078) | Freshwater sediment microbial communities from Lake Towuti, South Sulawesi, Indonesia - TDP3 | ecosystem: Environmental > Aquatic > Freshwater > Lake > Sediment | place: Indonesia: South Sulawesi... | reverse complement strand
AAATACCCTTAAGGAATCAACCTGATCCTTCATCAATGCAATCAGCGGAGAGATGACCAGAGTAGTCCCGGGAAGAACGAGAGCTGGGAGTTGATAACAGAGGGACTTCCCTCCCCCTGTTGGCATGACCAGCAGGATCTCTTCTCCGGAGAAGATGGCTTCGAGGATCGCCTCTTGGCCCGGTCGAAACTCATGGAATCCAAAAACCTTCTCCATGAGCTCCTGGGCCCGGAAAAGGCGTTGATCGGTATTCGAAGGGATATTCTGCAATTTATGAATCCTCGGAGCCTGCGAAATTTCCCCTCTTTGAGTAACACATTGGTTACCGGTCTACGAGGAGCGAGCCGAAGGCGTCTTCAATCTGGTGCGGATCCTCCTGATCGTTCCAAGAAGGGATTTCTGATCTGGGTGTTCCAACAGCGTCTCTTCAAGGAGGGTAAGAAACCCTCCTATGTCTCCCTGGGCCTCATAACTTTTCTCAAGAGTCTTTCGGACGACGTAATCTGAAGGGTCCTTTTGAAAAACCTCCTTCAGGCAATGGATAGCCTGACTATACTCTTTCTGACGGTAGTGGCAGAACCCCTGCTGCTTCAAGAAATAGGGATTATCGGGTTCGAGATTTGAAGCCCTCTTGTATTCTACCGCTGCCTCCCTGACTAGGCCAGCTCCTTTAAGTCTCTGTGCTAGGAGCCCATGAAGCTGGGCGTCGTCCTTCTTCGATTCCATGCCGATGACAGCTTGGAGCTCCTTTAAAACCTGGGTTTCAGGCCGCGTGCGGCTTCGTAAACGGAAGATCTCCTTTTGAACGAAGGAGTCATCCGGTGAGATTTCTTTGATCCTTTCAAGTGTCTCGAGGGCCTGATCAAACCTCTTCATCCGATTAAGTATGAAAGCCTTCTCTTTCAGGAAGGAAAGACTTTTCGGTTTCACCACAAGAATCTTTTCGAGTTCCTGAAGGGCATCTTCGAAAAGTTTCATCTCTTTGAAAGCCCGCGCGGTTTTGAGGAACAGATAGGGTTTGGGATCTCGAGCGTATGCTTGCCGATAACACTCGAGCGCTCTCTCGGGAGAACGTTGCTTTATGAAAAGGTCACCCAGTACCGACAAAGCTTCTGGATGCTGGGGATCACGCGCCAGGACTTCGTCGATTAGGATTCTCGCCTCGATCAAACGCCCCTGTCGGAGGTGAAGATCAGCGAGGCTCGTTTTGAGGAAGGATTGCTCCGGATTTTTTTGGAGTTCGTGCCGGATTTCCTCTTCAGCCTCCAAATATCTTCCACTCCCCTTAAGGGCCCGGATACGACCTGGCAAATAGAGTTTTTCCCGATCCATGAAAGACCCTTCGAAGGAAACTGAAGAAATTCTAATGAAATTGGAGGAATTATGCAAGCCAATCCCATCTCGGTGTCCTCTGCCAGAGGCCTCTCGCTTGCCTGGAAGTCGATCGCAGGATTGATGTAAAAAGAAAATATTTATTGTTTTGTAGACCAAAGATGGTCCATGAGGTGGGAGCAGTCTGCTGGAAGAATGGATTTCCACCTCGAGAACGACTTCAATCTCATTTTTAATACATATTACTCCACAAAATTCTTTGTTGACTTTCTTCACACAAATTAAATAAACTCAATTAACTCAAAGAACTCAAAAAACTCAAAAGATTTTCATCATAAGGAGGATTTTATGGTTACACAAGAGCGCCGATCTGGAAAAGACCGAAGGAGTGGGGTAGACCGCAGGAAATCTAAAAGTCCGAATTATAAGGGTCCTAACCGCAGGAGCGGGAAGGAAAGGAGATCTGGCATAGAAAGAAGAAAATCTCTTTGAAGGAACTAAGAATTCAGCTCTTGACTCTCCTGCTTTAAGGTCGACCTATCGCAAATTTCCAATTCAACAGACACCATCTTGTGACCAGAACGTGCCCCGTCCCGCTCTGGCGGGATACGCGGGGGCGCAGAGCTTCAATTTGAGGCGATTTTATCCTGATCCCATTGTCCAAAGTCTTTGCTTTCTAACGATCCCACTTAATTCATCTTCGGACCCTTTCTTGAATCAACGGAAAGAGTTATACTTATTGATAAGAATAAAGCCCCATCCCAAATTTTTGAGGGTGTCGTGCGATGACAGAGAACGAGATGGAAGAAAAGGCCAGTTTTGCAGAGCTTTTGGAGGCCAGTTCTGAGGCCCCGGGTCGCAAGGTTCGTCCCGGAGATACTGTGTCTGGGAAAGTGGCAAAGATCAGCAAGGATACGGTCTTTGTTGATTTGGGGGGGAAGAGCGAGGGCATTGCAGACATTCAGGAATTTCTGGATAAGGATGGAGATCTTACCATCAAGCAAGGAGATCGGGTGGAGATGAGGGTTGCGTCGACTCGTGATGGAATCCGCCTCACCAGGGGCATCAGAGTTCAGGGTGCCGATGCCCTCGAGATCCTGCGGGAGGCGCAACAAAACTTCATTCCTGTTGAAGGAAGAGTTTCAGGTGTTGTTAAGGGTGGGCTTGAAATCGATCTTTCCGGCATTCATGCTTTTTGTCCTTTAAGTCAGATCGAGCTCCGGTTCTGCGAAAGGCCCGAGGAGCATATTGGAACGAGGTACCCGTTTCGCATCATGGAGATCAAAGAGAGAGGGAGGAATGTTATCGTCTCCAGACGTGCGCTCCTGGAGGAAGAGAAGGAGAAGAAATCCAAAGAGACCTTGGAGAGACTTAAGCCCGACCTTGAATGCGAGGGAAAGGTTACAAAACTGACCGACTTCGGAGCATTCGTCGATCTTGGAGGGGTTGAGGGGATGATTCATATCTCTGAGATCTCCCATGCAAGAATAGGCCATCCCTCTGAGATTCTCAAACCTGGCGAGCCGGTGAGGGTAAAAGTAATGAAGATCGAGCCTGACAAAGAAGGCCGGCCTAAAGTCTCCCTCTCCATCAAAGCGTTGGAACCTGACTCGTGGGAAAAGGGCCTTGGGTTTGAAGAGGGGGAAATCCTCTGTGGCAAAGTTTCCAGAATTACAGATTTCGGGGCCTTTGTTGAGGTGGCTCCGGGTGTGGATGGCCTTGTCCATATTTCTGAAATCAGCTACGAACGCATCTCTCATCCGAGCAGATTTCTTCATGAAGGGGATAGGGTCGATGTTTTGGTCATGCAAATAAACCGGGAAATGCGCCGCATCTCCCTATCGATCAAAGAGGCGATCATCAAGCAAAGGATGATAGAGGAGGAATCGGATAAGGTGCACCTTGAAGTGGGGCAGATCCTGAAAGGGATCGTTGAAGACAGTAAGCCTTATGGCCTTTTCATTCGTCTTCCGCAGTTCGGGCCAAAGGTGAGAGGCCTACTTCCCGTTGAGGAGTTAAAAGATTCCGAGAAGGGGGATGTTAAAAAGAAGTTCCCAAGAGGCAGGGAGATTCAGGTGGAGATCATGTCCATAGATGAAAAGGGAAGAATACGATTGTCACAGAGGGTGATGGAAGAGAGAGAAGATCGGGAGGACTATAAAAAGTTTCTTGAGAAAAAGGATAAGAGCGGAAAGCTGGGGACTTTGGGAGATCTTTTCAAGAACTTGAAGTTGAAGTGAGCGAAACCTTGGAGCTCATGGAAGAGGGAGCGAAGTGGTAGCTTTTTATCTCTCCGGATCTCGCCTAAGATCATAATTTCTGAGCACCACCTGATGTTCCATTATTCCAATCTTCTTCCCCTCATTGACTAACTCCTTCATTTTCTTGAAAAAAAAAGGAGTTCGTGTTAGTTTGTAAAGCAATATGATTCAAATGAACCATGTTTTCAAGACGTACCCAAGCCAAATCGCTGCCCTTTCGGATATTACATTAGAAATTTCAGACGGGGAATTTATCTTTATCACCGGACCCAGTGGTTCTGGAAAGACGACTCTTCTGCGCATCCTATTCTGTGCAGAAAGGCCAACGAGTGGAGAAGTGATCGTCAATGGAGTCCTTATCACTCAAAAGGGTTTCAGAAAGATCCATCTATTGAGAAGAACGATAGGAATGGTTTTCCAGGATTTTAAACTGCTGCAGGGTCGGACAGTGGGTGAAAATATTGCCTTCGCCCTGGAGGTGACTGGACACGTCCGAAAGGAGATCAAGAAGAAGGTCTTTGAAATTTTGAGCCGGGTAGGCCTTCGGGAGAGGGAGGGAGATTCGGTCCTTTCTCTCTCGGCGGGAGAGCAGCAACGGGTCGCGATTGCAAGGGCTTTGGTCAATGATCCCCCCCTCCTGCTGGCAGATGAACCGGCAGGGAATTTGGACGACCCGATGACCCTTGATGTGATGCAGATCTTCACGGATCTCCACCATAGAGGAACCACCATCGTTTTTGCGACCCATGATATGGATTTGATTCAGCGTTATCCTTATCGCGCCATCTATCTCTTGAACGGGAGAAAGGTGAATGGTTCAGCCTGAAGGGGGAGGGAGAACAGAGGCATGATCTTTTTTCTCCGCTATGTGATACAACGGGCCCTCCAGAACATGAAAGGAAACCTCTTTCCGAATCTGACGACCATCGCCATCATTGGAATCTCGATGCTCCTCTTTTCATCCTTTTCCCTGATCGCTTATAACCTCACCTCCTTCCTTAAGATCTGGGAGGACAAGATCGAGGTCATCGCCTATCTCAAAAGGGGGGTTCCTTTAGGCGAAGTCGAAGCGCTACTCAAGAAGACCCGGCAGCTCGAAGGAATTGAGGCAGTCAAATATGTCTCCCCCTATGATGCGATGACCTTTATGGAATCGAGGTTGGGCGGTCAGAAGAATCTTCTCGAAGGAATTCAACCGGGGATCCTTCCTTCTTCTTTTGAGATTCGTTTAAAAAAGGACTTCCGTAACTCCATGAGCATCAAGGAAGTGGTCTATCAGCTGAAACAGCTCCCACAGATCGATGAGATCCAATATGGTCAGGAATGGGTTGAAACCTTTTCCGCCGTTGTCCATGTTTTCCGCCTTACCCAGTGGGTTCTTGGAGGGCTCCTTCTTATCGGAATCATTTTCATTACATCCAATACCCTTCAACTGACCATCTCCTCCCGAAAAGAGGAGATCGAGATCATGCATATCTTGGGTGCCAGCCCTGCCTTTATCCAAGTCCCTTTCTATGTCGAAGGCCTTATCCAAGGGCTCCTCGGAACAGGCCTGGCGATTCTCTTCCTCTTTTATTTCTATTACAAGGTCTTGTTGTATCATGTCTTTTTTCTCTATGTTACGCCTTCGATCAAGGAGTGGTTAACAGGAATCCCCATTCTATTTTTGCCACCAGAGAAAATTGTGATGATGATCTTGGGGGGAATGGTCCTTGGTTTTTTTGGAAGTTTTGCCGCTTCCATGAGGTTCTTGAAATACAGGGTATAAGTCTTTGATGAAAAGCTGGAAATTCCTTCTGGTAGGGTGGGTCATGATGGAATGGATCTTTCCCCTCTGGACATCCCATCTATGGGCCGTGCGGCCTGACCAAATTGAGAAGGACCTCACTCAGAAGAGGAGGGATCTCAAAGACATCCGAAAAGAACTCACGACCACAAAGGAGAAGGAAAAAAAGATCCAAAGAAAGGAGTCCTCCATCCTCGAAAGCCTCCATGCCCTCGAAGATGAGCATTATAAGAAAGAGAAGGAGTTAAAACGGATGGAGTCTCAGTTTGCTCAGACGAAATGGAGGCTCCATCAGGCGAACGATCAGATCTTCATCCTCAATCAAGGCATCAAGCGAACTAGAGAAGAGCTCTCCTTTAGATGGATCGCTCTTTATAAGATGGGAAGGATTCCTCCAGAGATTTTTTTGCTCACCTCACAATCCTATCTCGATCTGTTGAAGATCGATAAATATCTAAGGGTGGTCATTGATTTCGATACTCGCCTGGTTGATACCTACCGGTATCAAGTAGCCCTGAAAGAGAGATATCAGGAAGAGTTGATCGAGGATCAATTACAATGGCAACGGAATATCTCTGAGGTAGAGCAGAAGAGGGAAGAGATCAACAAGGTCGGGGCAACGAAGCGGTCCCTGTTGAGGTCAATCCAAAATCAAAAGGCTATGACCCAGAAGGTCATCGAAGAATTGGAAGGGAGGGCAAAGGAGCTTCAGGCTCTCATTGAAAAATTGGAAAAAGAGAAGAGCGTTCTCGCCTATAAGAGATCAAAACCCAATTCCCATAAAGGAAAGTTTCTTCCGCCTGTTCAAGGAAGTGTGATCAGTCAATTTAGAGAAAAAGGGCAGAACGGGATTGAAATCAAAGCCCCCATGGAGGCAGAAGTTCGAGCAATTCTCCCTGGGAAAGTGCTCTATGCTGATTGGTTCAAAGGATTTGGGAATATGGTCATCATCGACCATGGAGATCACACCTTTACGGTCTCTGCCTATTGTTCTCAGGTGTTTAAGAAGGAGGGAGACGCGGTCGTTCAAGGGGAGACGATTGCTCGGGTAGGTAGTGCAGGATCACTGAAAGGGCCCTGTCTCTATTTTGAAATTCGGCATCGAGGAAAGCCTGAGGATCCCATGGATTGGATCCAACATCCAGAAAGAACAGTATCTCTTCATGAGGGAGAGAGGAAGATCAAGAAATGACGATTTGAACGTGCCCCATTCGCCTATGGCAGAAACGGTAGGAAAAGGCGCATAATTATGAGATAATACGATATTGTGAGGAAGCCCCGGCGTATTTCTTCCACCCAGATGGGATGGAAGGGAAGCTTCATTAAGGAGGAAAATATGTCTCGATGGAAAGGTATGAGAAATTTTAAAATCGTTTTAGCCGTCTCACTGGTCTTCCTTCTAGGGATGACGATAGGGCTGAGCCGGTCCTATAAAGTCTCGGCTCGCTCCGACAATATCTATGAAGACCTGAAGATTTTCACGGATGTCCTCGGTCTTCTCCAAAAGGAATATGTGGAGGAGACGAATTCAAAGGACTTGGTTTATGGAGCGATCAAAGGGATGTTGGAGACCCTGGACCCCCATTCTGCCTTCATGCCCCCCAACCTGTATAAGGAGATGCAGGAAGAGACCAAGGGACGATTCGAGGGATTGGGGATTGAGATCACTGTCAAAGACGGTGTCCTCACGGTCGTCTCCCCCATTGAAGATACCCCGGCCTTCAGAGTTGGGATTCTGGCAGGAGATCAGATCCTGAAGATCGATGGAGAATCGACAAAGGATTTGACCCTCATGGATAGTGTCAAACGGCTGCGAGGTCCGAAGGGGACGAAGGTTACCATCACGATCATGAGAGAGGGTTTTAGCAAACCTAAGGAGTTTACGCTGACCCGGGATGTCATCCCTGTCCGAAGTGTCCGGCACGAATTGCTGGAAAAACAGTACGGATATGTCCGTATCTCTCAATTTCAAGAGAAGACAGAAGGTGAACTTGATAAGGCCCTGAAGGCACTGGAGGGGGAGGGCAAGGGGATGATCAGAGGTTTGATCCTCGATCTAAGGAATAACCCCGGGGGCCTTTTAGACCAGGCGGTCAAAGTGGCAGACCGTTTCATCGAATCGGGGTTGATCGTTTCGATGGAAGGGAGAAGAGAAGATCAGAAGATGAAATTTCATGCCCATTCTCAAGGGACGATCGCCCCGTATCCCTTGGTTGTGTTGATTAATGGCGGGAGTGCGAGCGGTTCTGAGATTGTTGCTGGGGCCATTCAGGATCATAGTCGGGGAATTCTCGTCGGGACGCAGACTTTTGGAAAAGGATCGGTCCAAACGATTTTCCCCTTGAAAGACGGATCGGGGCTCAGATTGACGACGGCAAGATATTACACCCCCAATGGCCGCTCCATCCAGGCTAAGGGGATTGTGCCCGATATCATCGTCAAACCTTCGTTGCCTGAAGAGGAGAAGGTGACTCTTCCCAAACAACCCATGGAAAAGGAATTGGAGAGACATATCATAGATGTCGAAAAGGGACCACCCAAAGAGAAGGAGAAGCCTAAGAAGGAAGAGGGAAAAGAGAAGAAGCCGAGCGATCCTCAACTGGAGCGAGCTGTTGAACTTCTCAAAAGTTGGGAAATTTTTAAGGGTACCATCAAAGGGAAATAATGACCAAGAGGCAGCGATCCAGGTTGGGGCGAGGAAGCCGTTGGATCGGTTACCTTCTTTCCTTTCTCATCGGGTCTCTTCTGAGCATTTTCGGATATGCTTACCTGATTCGGGAGAGGCCCCTCTCGAAGGAGACTTTCTCTCAAAAAGTTTTTCTTGTCGACCAGATTGTCCGTAGCCAACTCTACGATATCGGCGTGCCCAAGAAGCATATCCTCTTTCAGCAGTCTACTTCCAAGAAAGAAGGGGATCTAACCTGGGAGCATTCTTTTCTTAGAATCCAGGTTCCCAGATCTCTTCCTTTTTCATCGATCGAAGGGAGCTTTAGGCGAAGTCTCTCCATCATTGGCAGACCCGTCTCAATGCAGTCCTCCTCGGTATCGGACTCTCTCAAGTTGGACATCATGGTTCAGAATCGAATAACTCATCAGATCGCTTTCGTCTATGCCTTGCCTCCGACACTAAAGGCTGTCCTTCGGCCCAGGGTCGCCATCGTGATCGATGATCTCGGAGGAGAAAACCACATCGCTCAAGAAATGCTCGGATGGGATGTTCCCGTCACCTTCTCGATCCTTCCCTTCACCCCTTATGCCAAAATCATTGCCCAGCAGGCGCACCAAAAGGGTAGGGAGGTCATCCTCCATCTTCCCATGGAGCCCCACGGTTATCCAAATACGAAACCGGGAGAAGGGGCTGTTCTCTATGAGATGGACGGAGAGAAGCTTCGGCACCAGCTCTCTAAGGATATCGAAGCGATTCCCTACATCAAAGGGGTGAGTAATCATATGGGATCCCGGCTGATGGAGGACCCTAAGAAGCTGAGGATTATCCTCAGGGAATTGAAGAGAAGGGGTCTTTTTTTCTTGGACAGTCGGACCACTGCTCAGACGGTGGGTCTCGAAACTTCCAGATCCATAGGCTTGAGGGCAGCGGAAAGGAGCCTTTTTCTCGACCATTCGCAAGATCCAGAAGATATCAGAGAACAGCTTGAGAAACTAGCCCAACTCTCCCTGGCCCAGGGAAAGGCGATCGGGATCGGCCATCCTCATCCCTCTACTCTCAAATCGGTTAAAGAGATGATTCCAAAGATGAGGGAGAAGGGAATCGAAATCGTTCCCCTCTCCACACTGATGGAATGACATCCTATGGATTATTGGAATACTGGAGGAGTGGATTAATGCGTAACCAATGAGATATGTCTCTTAACCCAACATTTCAGCATTTCATTATTCCAATCTCCCTTTCTTTTCCTTCGGTGGATTTCCCATTAGTAATACGGCCAGGAGAGCAGCAATGAGAGCCATGACGGCACCGAATGTAAAGGCCCATTGAACGCCTATCGTTTTCCAAATGAACCCCATGATCAGACTTGCTGGAAGTGCAGCCATCCCAATGGAGAAATTGTAAACCCCGTAGGCTGTTCCCCGCTTTGATTCCTCTACCAAATCGGCTACCCAAGCTCTTTCCGTCCCTTCAGCTAGACCGAAAAAGAGCCCATAAATAAAGAAGAGAACCCAAACATGATAGTTCGTTGAAGCGAAGCCAAATCCCAAATAGACTAAACCATAGATCGTCCAGGCGAGGATCATGACTCCCCTCCTCCCGATCTTATCGGAGAGGATTCCCCCGGGAACAGAGAAGATGGTTTTGGAGAGATGAAAGAAGAACCAGAGAATCGGGATTGATACGATATCAACTCCCAATTCTCTTGCCCGGAGGAGGAGAAAGGCATCGCTTGAGTTTCCCAGGGTAAAGAGGACGATGATGAGGAGGAAATATTTGAATCTGCTGTCCCAAGCATTCCAGCGGAGTTTGAGAGCAGGGCGAGCAGAGGTCCCTTCTCCTACTATATCGGTGACTCCTCTAAAGAGAATGAAGATGCAGAAAAACGCCGGAACGATGGACAGGAGGAATACTGTTCTGAGGTTCACTGTGAGAGTGGAGAGAAGCAGAGTGGCGACGAGAGGTCCTGCCATGGCTCCGGCATGGTCCATTGCCCTTTGGAAGCCAAATGCCTTTCCCCTCCCCTCTTCGCCGCAGGATTGAGAGAGAAGTGCATCTCGAGGAGCCCCCCTCACGCCCTTCCCAATTCGGTCGAAAAACCGGAGGAAGAGGACGTGGTAAGCAGAGGTGGCCAATCCCATGAAGGGTCGGGTAATGGAGGCAAGGGAATATCCGAAGAGGATGATCCGCTTTCTTCTTTGAAATCGGTCGGAGAACCATCCTGAAAAGAGCTTCAGGAAGCTCGACACACTCTCGGCGATTCCTTCAATGAGACCTACAAAGACAACCCCTGCCCCCAAGACCTGAGTGAGAAAAAGAGGCAGCAGGGGGTAGATCATCTCACTCGAAATATCATTGAATAAACTGACCCAGCCCAGACTCCACACATTCTTCGAAAGCCCGAGGATCGGCCTGTTTTTCATCGTAATCTCCACATAATCCCCCCCAACCCCCTGAAGCTGTGAAAAAATTGCTTCAAGTTGAGAGGGTGGGTAGGGATATCGAAAAAGTCCTAGAGCGGCACCTTTTCGGATTAGCTACTCACAATGAAAGACTTCAATAATCGTTGTCAGTTGCAGAGCCTTGTTACCTTTCCCTTCTAAATGACCGCATTTCTAAAACTTTGGAGATATTCCTGCCCGACCGATCGCCCCGATTTTTTCACACCTTCCCTTTAATAAAGGGGGGAGAGGGGGATTCATAGATCTTGAGGATTTCGTCCCGAGAAACTGGTTTCAATTCTCTGATACCTTCTTTGTTTCTTGCAAAAACCCTGGTCGATCCTTCCTTTATCTTGCCGATGACCTGAATGGGCATAGATATTTTCGTGAGAACCTGTTGAACCGTTGAGAGGTCTGTGGGAGAAATGGTGAAGAGCAATGCCCCTGAAGCAATCACCCCGAGAGGATCGAGTCCATATTCTTGACAGAGGATTCGAGACTCTTCGTAAATATGGATCTTTTCTAAATCGACCTCAATCTCTTTTCCAGAGGCCAATGCCATTTCCACGATTCCGTTGATCAATCCTCCCTCTGTAGGGTCATGCATTGAATGGACAGGGACAGCATCACAGGCAGTACGGGCTGCCTTAAGGACGTCAATCCCAGGGTCGAAAATAAAATTTTTTGCCTTCTCAATGATAGAGGTGGTAATACCTTTTCCTAAAAGTTCTTCCTCTCTTTCCCTGGCGATGATCGACGTCCCTTCAATGCAGACCCCCTTGACGAGAAGGAGAAGATCTCCAGTCCTTGCGCCGCTCGTTGTCACAAGCCTATCCTTCTTGACCTCTCCGATCATATGGCCGGAGAGGATCATCTTTTCAATTCCAGGTGTAATCTCTGTATGGCCACCGATAAAAGAGATTCCAAATCGATGACAGGCATCATGAATCTGCCCGAAGACCTTCTCGACGAGGCTTAAATCCGTCTCTTCTCCTGGAAAGAGGAGGGTAGCTAGAAACCATTTAGGAATGGCTCCCATCGTTGCGATGTCATTGAGATTAACTACCACCCCGTAATATCCAATTTCCTCTGTGGTGAAGGTAATGGGATCGGAGGTGACCACCCAATAATGGGGCGAACCTTTTCCCAAATCAATGACCGCTGCGTCTTCGCCGATCTTTGGACCAATAACGATTTGAGGATCGAGAATGCTATATCTCTCAAGGAGCGTTTTGAGGACATGCATGTCTAACTTGCCAGATCTCAGAGCTTTGCTTATCCGTTCCAAGATTTTTTCTCCAGAGAGGAATTAAAACAGATTTCAATGACGTGTGCAAGCTCTGATTTAGCCTGAATAGGAAAGGAATAGGTGAAGTCCAGGGCGAAGAAATAGAAAAGCCCTGGGAGAGTTCTCCCAGGGCTTCATAGTTATGCCGCCTGGTCAGGCGGTGGTGTTCCTGGTGGATTGGGCAGCGTCAGCGGCCATCTCAACCAGAAAGCATTATGGGCAATGAGGGCTGGGCCGACAATACAGAGATTGAGGTAAATGATGAGGATGTTCACGTCAGCAGGAAGTTTTGCAGCAGCAACTGCCTCTCCAGCAGGACCGAGAATCAGCCTCACAATGATGATCCAGATAACGATGATGATGCACTGTATAATAAATGCCGAAAGGGCTCTTTTGAAAAAGGTAAATTTTGTGACTCCCCAGAACTGGAGATGCCAGCAATAAACTAGAGACCAGAAGATGAGCGACGAGCCAACAGCAGCAAATGAGAAGGTTGGGCTGAGACCAAGGGCTAAACTCCCACTCCAGAAGATGTAACCTAATATGTGTGCGAGAATCGTCTGACCAATGGCTGCGCCTGGTTGACCCCACTTCCCGAAAGGCCATCCTTGGGTTGTGAAGACAGGGCTGAAGACGAAGAACCAGGCAATGGCCCAGACGAGGTATCCCGTCAACCAGTTTACATTTAAGGGGCCTTTATGATTCATGGGAGTATCAGCAACCGGTGTTCCGTCAAGGTTCGTTAAGAAGTTCCAGATGAAGATGGAAACGACCATGACAATAATGAAACTGATCGCCATGGTTCCCCAGGGATGGAGTTTACCTTTAAAAGGCCATCCTCCCCAGTTCACCCCGTAAAGCAGTGTCGCCCAGAACCCGATGACCCCAAACCAAAGATAGAGGGGGCCGATTGGCCATTTGGGATAGATGAATCTCATAAAGAGTAGCACAGCAAAAGTAAAGACAGCCCAGAGGATTGTCATCCCAATCCCAGGAATGAGACGGGATTTTGCAGGCGTCCAATTCCCCCCTGGAGGAGCCCATGGCCAATTATCACCTAAAAGTACCAAGTGGCCGAGGGCGATGAGCATGATGAGTGTGGCAGGAATAATCTTCAAGACGATAGATGCTGGAGAAATGAGGTATACGAATATGATGATCCCGATGATAGTAAGAACGATAAATTGAATGAGCCCTCCCAATCTTCCAGGAGGACCGACCCCGATCTTTTCTGGGGCTTTTTCATTTCCCATAAAAGTCACCTCCTTTTTAATTTTAACCAAAGTGGGTAAAACGAGTCTGACCTTTAACCAATTTCTTAGGAGCTAATTTTTACTTGTGACAGAGCCTTCTCCATCAATAGTTCATAAGCGGTTTTCTTACCCAGTAAGGGTTCTTTTTTCTTCTGGCTCCAGACTGTTTCGGGTCTGCTCTGTAAGATGAATATATTGGAGGGAAAGGGCTTATCTTTTTCGATGGCCCACTCTATGTCTTGGCCACAGCCGTAATGGTCTTCAATTTGCTTAGCCACCTTGACCAACGCTATTATTTCTTTATCCTCCAAGCAGGAAATGTTTTGTTGAGCCCTGGGCACGTCACAATGGATTACACCCTTTCCGGCTTCATACTTACACTCAATGGTCTTAGGTGATACTATTCTTTCATTAATTTCAAAGACAATCTTGTCGACAACAAATTTGTCCGGGTTCACCTGTCCAGAGACGACCGTCTCGCCCAAGCCCCAGCTCCCTTCAATCACCACTTTTGAAGGATCACCATTGAGTGGATTGAGGGTGAACATAACGCCTGCGGCTTTGGCATCCACGATCTTTTGGACACCAACGCTTATCAAAACTTTCTCATGAGGAAATCCCTTTTTGATCCGGTAAGAGATGGCACGAGCAGTGAAAAGGCTCGACATGCATGATTTAGTCTTCTCCAGAACCTCCTCAATTCCTCTCACCCAAAGGAAGGTATCTTGCTGTCCAGCAAAGCTTGCTCCAGGGAGATCCTCGGCTGTAGCGCTGGAGCGCACAGCCACTGGAAGTTCTTTTGATTGGCATTTCTTGGAGAGTAAAGCATAAGCCTCACTTATCGCATTGGCAATCGCAGGAGGCATCGGGGCCTTGTCTATTAATTTTCGAATTTGGGTACTGGCATCATCAAGAGAGGTGACATCGTCTGGATTGACAGCAGCTAAGATCTTAGAGATCTCTTCCCCTGCCCCTGCCTCAGTGATAAATTCAACATAGCTACGGGTAGTCACAGCGAAGCCTGGTGGAACCCTAATACCAGCACTTAGCATCTCCCCTAAACTGGCATTCTTGCCGCCCACCACGGGAAGTGAAGCCTTAGTGATTTCTTCAAATCCTAACACATAACTCATATTTCACCTCCCGTGGTAGGTTATTGGGCAAGAAGACTAAAGACTTTTTTAAGACTTCGCCCGTTTGACAATAGTTACTATGCCTCTATCTCCGTCGACCTTGATAATATCTCCGGTCTTAATCACCGAAGTAGCCGTGCCCGTGCCCGTCACTGCCGGCAAGCCATACTCCCGGCTGACTATAGCCCCATGGCAAGTAAGTCCACCGATATCGGTGACGCATGCTTTAATCTTGGAGAACACCGGTGCCCAGGCAGGATTGGTATTCCCAACCACCATAATCTCCCCCGGTTGCAGAGTCGCGATTTCTTCAAGGAGCTTAAGCACCCGAGCCTTACCCTCGGCAACACCAGCCGAAGAGGCAAAACCTTTCAGCTCGGTAACCTGCTCAGGTCGCACCGCCACTCCTGCTAACCAGTCCTGTACCTTGTCAGTCGTAATGCCCCAGAGCATGACTGTAAAAGGTTCGGCTACTACTTCCGGTGGTACCCCTAAAGCTGGTGGTGGATTCCATTTAGCGGCGGCCTCCAGGATTTTCTTGCGCTTCTGTGCTTTTTCCGACCATTTGAGTGTAGGTATGTTTTCCCCCAATGCCCAAGAGTTAGCCAGATCCTCAATAAGATAAGGTACCTCGAGGCGGTTGAACATGAAGAACTCTCCTACATCCTTCAGCACCCCGCGCTTGACGAAGAGTTTGGCGAACTCCCTCATCTTGTCCCACCATATGGCGTGGAACCAGTGCTCTACCCAGAAGAGATGGTCCTCGGCATACCTGTAGATGGACCTGACGTTCTTATAGGCATCCTCAAAAGACTTCCTATCCTCGTCTGTTTTTATCAGTTTTTTATATTCATTGACCAAAGCATCCCGGGCTTCGGCAATAGCGCTAAGTGATCTCTCAATTTTCTCTCCTTTGTCCAGACGCTCCACGTAGCTCTTTATGTAGCCAAAGGGCACATCCAACTTGTTGTACCAAGCCCCTTCATGGTGGAACCAGCCACTGCCACAGGAGACATAGAACCAGGGGTCTTTAATTCTGTCCAATTCTTCCAGCCAGTGCCTGCCGGCGTCAATCTCCCTGAGGCTCCCAATCTTGCTTGCTGCCGGGCGGTCGGTTTTGAGAATGTTGGCTACTTTGGGTTCGGCATGAGCCAGTCGGGCCAAGCGGCAAAGCTCCTCTTCAGGGCGAAACATGGATACTTCAGCCCCAGCTACCATCTTACCGATAGCACTCTCGCTAATCCCCGGGAAGAGCTTGCGGGCCACATCAGCGAACATCAGGTATGCCAGATAGGTCAGGTTCAATAAGTTAAAATGGTATTGCCAGCCCCGGTACATGATATTTACCGAGTTATTGAAAGCCTCCAGTAACTCATGGGCAGGGGAAACACTGGGAAGG
>Ga0315308_1001094_pt1 | contig 15580 bp, 15 predicted proteins | sample TDP3_MG_FD_203078 | JGI IMG/M metagenome (GOLD analysis project Ga0315308, IMG submission 203078) | Freshwater sediment microbial communities from Lake Towuti, South Sulawesi, Indonesia - TDP3 | ecosystem: Environmental > Aquatic > Freshwater > Lake > Sediment | place: Indonesia: South Sulawesi... | reverse complement strand
GATCATGACCAGGCCCGATCCATCCTTGACTACGGCGTCCTTGAACCACTGGTAGTGTTGATCCTCGAAGATGAAAACGTCAGCGTCGCTTATGATGATAGCGTCGTTCTCAGCAAGCTTGGCATAGTTGCGTGGTATGTACTGCCTGAACATCCGCCTCGCCACATCCGAGCCGACTCCTTCCATGGCGCTTGGCCAAGCGAAGCGCAGGGCGATCAGGGGCTCGGCCTCCATGGCCGGGTAGGGGCTGGATGCGCTGTAGTCACCAATGTAGAGAACCCTGACCTTCCCTGTCTCCGGGTCCTTCCTTGAACTCGACGGGGCCAAGCATACGATAAGGCACAGGGAAGCTGCCCAGATAGCTGCCTCAAGGCTGTTCCGTGACGACAACTCGCTCAGCACCCCTTGACGGGTCTTAAATGTCTATTCGACAGCACAGACAACGTTTTGGCTAGGTCCATCGCTCATGACACTAGCGGCAGCACCCCTAATGCCCATACTGCGATTCTCGGTTCCCCCTATGGCGGAACCTTCTCTAATTGTCTTCAGGATTCCCGGCGGATTAGTTGAAGAACCCGTTCAGCCCAGAGCACAGCAGGGACAGTTATTAGCATGCTCGCGCCAAATGCCTCGACCCAGATGCAGTTCCCGGCAGTAATCACGAAGGAAGGGAAGTACTACGTCGCACACTGCCCGGAGCTTGACGTGGCCAGCCAGGGCAAGACCGTGGAAGAGGCCCTGCAGAACCTGAAAGAGGCGATCGAGCTTTACCTAGAAGATGAGGACGCTGAGGTGCCGGAGCGGCTGATGACACCCCTGATCACTTCGGTAGAGGTGGAAACTGGTGAAGCTCCCGGTCGTCTCCGGCCGCAGAGTCATTAAGCTTCTCACAAAGATCGGTTTTCGGGTCGTGGGTAGGCGCGGCAGCCATGTCAGAATGAAGAAGAGAAACAGGAAGGCTGTCATCATCGTGGTCCCCGATCATCAGGAGTTGGCAAGAGGAACTCTGAAGTCAATCATGCGAAAGGCGAACTTGACATCGGAGGAGCTTGCGAAGCCACTGCAGGAAGACTGATCCAATCGATATTTCGTCTTTCTTCGCGAGACGCATAGCCACAGACGGCTTTCTTCTTCCGTCCGTCTTGGGCCGCCTCTCGACGACGCAGGCGAGATTCGCACGCTAGCCTTTCACCGAAGGCCGAACCTGGGGCCGCGGGAAAGAAAGGCCACAAAACCGACTGCAGTTACGGATCCTGCGCCCTTCGCCTGAAGGGATTTAACTGTCTAGGGTGATTCAACAATCCATGGACAACTTGCGCCTCACGAAGAGTCTCACGAACTGGGGCCCATTCGGAGTAAACGAGAACCGAGTTGCGGTGTTCACCGTTGGAAACCCCTGCGAAGGCCACGGTCCAGCTCTGCCAAGGGACATCGATGACCGGGTCGTCAAGACTCTTGCCCTCAAAGCCTGCGACGCAGAGGGAGCCTACTACTGTGGGCACGTCCCCTTCACCTCTGACAGGGTCGGCAGGATAGCCCTGGCCTGGTCCCCCCTGTGGATTCCCGAGAACGAGATGATCACCCGAACCGCGCGATTCATCGGGAACTACCTCGGCATGGCAGGCCTTGACTTCCAACGCGTCTGCCTCCTCAACGGCCACGGTGGCAACAACTTCATTGCGGGGCGCAAGATGGAATTGTCCCGGAAGGCCGGGCGGCCCATAGAGTTCGTCATTCCCTTTGAGGGCATTGAAACGGGGCACGCGGATACCTTGGAGCACTCGGTGGCCGCCTTCCTCGGCCTGATCGACGCAGGCAAGCTCGCGACGATGAACGCCCTCGTTCGAAGGGACCCTGAGAAGGCATTGAGAAGGTGGCCCCCGATAGGCGGGCTGGGGGGCTATCTCATATTCGGGGGCGAAGAGTTCTCCGAGCTTCGAAAGCCGGAGTATGGCCTGACCAAGTGCCTGGACGGGTTCCTTAAGGACCGGGAGATCAGGGCCGACATGACGCTGGGCCGAAATCTGTTCGATGGCATGTTGGTCAGAACGTGCAAGGCCCTGAAGGCTTAGGCTGACGACCATACGACGATCCAGAAGCGACCCGCCTTGCCCTAGGAGCATGCTCCCTTCGTCGTCCAACATTTTTATCGCGAAGACCCCCCCGGGACGGCGTGCCTAGAAGGTGGGCCTCCGGCCTCTCGAGCCTCCTCCTTCTGCAGGGGAGTCTGTTGGCTGGCCTGAGTTCACCCAAGGTTGATCCCGAAACCGGGAAGATCCGAATGCTGATGATCGGCGAGGTGAACATTCAGCATCAGGATGCTACGTACTTCCTTCTATCGGACCCGAGGATCGACCTAACCCTCATCCCGGCAGGCGACGTCGCGGATCCGGAGACCAGCAGGCGGTTCGTCCGAATCTACGTTCCACGCACCAAGCAGAAGGTGATCTCCAACTTCGATGTGATCGAGCTCTTCGACTTCGTGCCCTACGTCCTCAGGGACGAGCACATCCAGTGGTTACACGATGCCGTCAGGGACCATGGACTCGGCCTGGCCCTGGTGGAAATGGGCTGGTATGCCGTGTCGGATTGGACGGGGAACGATGCCGCAGCTTGGATGGCAACGGTTCTCTACCAAGCGTATCCAGCCGATCTGGTGATCGGGAAACAGAACGCTGTGACGCCCTTCATGGATCTCGCAAAGCACGATCCACTGGTCAACCTTCCTCGGTTTGACCGGGTTCCCCTCACAGGCGTCCAACAGCACGGGATCCAGGTTGCCAGAGTCGGGGCCACCGTATACACTGTGTGGCGGGCAGGGAAGGAGCACGCAATCGTCGGAGGGAGATATGGCCTGGGAACGACCCTCATGATACCGATGGGATGGGACAATGTGCCCGATGACACCGTGAGAGGCTGGGAATACTACGTGGACTTCGTTCTCAACCACGCGTACTACGTGGCCAGCCTGCCCCTTCCCGAGGATCCGGACCTAGCGCGAAGCCTAAGGCTCTCTTTTGGCGAGTACCTGACGAGGAGAACGCTGGCCGCGGCGCTCTTGGACTTCGTGGGCAAGTTCGGCGCGAACACCGCTGGGATCGAGGAGCTCATCGGAGGGCTTGAGGCCGACAAGAAGCGGGCGGAGAGGCTGTACATCGAGGGCGATTACGAGGGGGCATGGCAGGTGATGGAGGCCCTCTTGGACGAGTTTGCTAAGGTCTCTGAGGAGTCGATGAAGCTCAGACAGAGGGCCCTGCTCTGGGTCTATCTCATCGAATGGCTCGCCGTGACCGCGACCCTGCTTGTATGCGGATCGGTTCTCTGGACCCTGATGGTGAGGAGGCGGCTGTACAGAGAGGTGGCCGTCACCCGCTCGAACCTATAGCGAACGGGGCAACCCCCTCGCCTAGGAGAGAGGAGACACAAGACTGCCCGGGGGATCGTGTCTACTTCAAGACCCTGACTTCGACCGTCGCGTTCTCCTTCTGCTTGCCAACCACGAAGAACTCCGCCGTGGAGTTGCCACTGGGCAACTTCGACCGGTCGAGGGCCACTTTCGCTGTGTCCTTGTCGGTGCTTACAAGCCCTGAGCTGGGCGTGACCGTCAGCCAGCTTGGGTTCCCCTGGATCTTCCACTTGATGGTCCCACTGCCGTTATTGGCGATCATGATCGTCATCTCGCTCTGATGGGCGCCGAAGTCCAGCAGGCGAGGCTCAACCGACAGGATGTGCTTCATAGTCACGATCTGCACGACGATCAGGCCAGCCAGCACAAACCAGAAGGCATACCAGACTGCCCATTTCCTTGCCGGAATCCGGAGTCCGTACTTCTTTGTGAACAGAGGAAGGAGGAGGGGGATGAGCAGGGTGGCAAACAGACCCAGCATGTTCGCATTCATGGGAAGCGGGCAATGAAGCAGCAATATAAATGAAGCTTGGGGCCGGTCACCGGTCAGTATCCCCTAGGACCCAAAGGCCTGGACCATTCTTCGTGCCGCCGCAAGACCCTCTTGAAGCTTGTCCCCCCTTCCTGCCCCTCGTCCCATCTTGTCGGATCCGCCCCCGCCCCCTCCCAACGCACCAGCCACCTCCCTAGCTGCCGTCCCCGCGTTGAAACCCCTTCGAATGCTCAGGTCACCGGCGAAAACCACGACATGGACCTTCCCATCCTTGTCCTCGCTTCCGAGAAGGATGGCGATCCTGTTCCTGCGCTCCAACTTCTGCGCAATCTTCGCGAGGACCTCCGGCCCGACGCCCTCAACGACCTGGATCGAGGTCTCCAAGTCCCCCACCTTCTCGACCTTGGCCTCAAGGGTCATAGACAGCGCCGTTGACAACGAGTTCTCCAGGCGCTCAATCGCCTTGCCGCGTTCCTTCCACTCAGAAAAGAACCTCTCGATCGTCGCGGGCAGCTTCTCGTCCTCGACCCTGAGGGCCTGGGATGCCTTGGACAGCAGATCGCGTTTCTCACGCAGCTTGGCCAGCGCCGCCTGCCCAGCCACGAACTCCAATCTGCAGATCCCGTCCTGTATCCTCTCACTGCCCAGGATCGCTAGCAGCCCTGCCTCCCCGGTGTTGTCAAGGTGCGTTCCTCCGCACGCCTCGACGTCTACCCCCTCGATGTTGACGACCCGTATCAGGCTGCCCGGAGGCGCACCGCCCTGATAGAGCCTGAAGCCGAATCTGGCCTCTGCATCCCTCCTTGGGATGAAGAGCTTTTGGATTGGCACCTCCTTCCGGATGATCTCGTTGGCCAGGTCCTCGATCCTTCTAAGGTCCTCGGGCTCTATCCTCTCGTAGTGCGTGACATCAAGCCTTGCAAACCCAACGTCCTTGTGCGCCCCCGCCTGCCATATGTGGTCCCCGAGCACCTTCCTCGTGGCGGCATTCACGATGTGGGTGGCCGTGTGGTGTGTGGTGAGCTGACGCCTCCTCTGGGCGTCCACGATGCCCTTGACCCTCTGGCCCTCGGAGAAGGGTATGGTGTCGACCTTGTGCACGACGATGTTCTTCGCCTTGTCTACGTCCAGCACCTTTGCGCCGCCAAGCACCCCGCCATCCGGCTCCTCACCCCCCGACCTCGGGTAGAAGTATGTGCGGTCAAGGACCACGAGGTTGCCCGGAATGATCCTGAGAACCTTGGCGGTGAACTCGAGCTTCCTGTCGTCGTCATAGAACCCAAGCTTGGTCTGCGGCAGGCCCTCGAGGCCCACGATCTGCTTCTCCGGCGCGGCTTCCTCACCGGCCATGTGCTTCTCGGTCGTCTGTAGGTAGAAGTCCCTGGGTAGCAAGACCGGCCTTCCCTCACGCTTCGCCGCCTCCTCAATCAGCTCGGGGGTTATGCCCTCCGATTCGTAGAGCCTGGTCAGCTCCGCCATGTCGAACCTAGACGTGCGGGACAGCAGCGACGAAACCCTCGTCTTGGCGCGGCCCAAGGCGGCCCTGTACCTCTGCTCCTCGACCTCCAGAATCCTGAGGATCTCAGGCATTCGGTCCAACAGCTCCGGGCTCATCTTTCCCATGCTCTCGGCATACAGCTTCGCAACAGTCTCCAGGCCGAAGGGGAACTGGAACTCGTCGATGAAGGAAAGGGCCCTCCTCAGTATGACCCTCAGGTTGTAACCCCCGCCCACGTTGCTGGGCAGCCCGCCATCGGCTATGGCAAAGGTCAGTGCCCCTACATGGTCGGCGATGTCGTATATCGCTTCAAACGGTCTTGTGCAGGACTCCAGCTCCCGAGGGGACAGGCAGAGCCTGGCGGCAAGATCGGCCTTTGCCTTGGCCATGTCCGGAACCTCTGTGTAGTCCATGGACCCGGCAAGCTTGGAATAGGACAGGAATAGCTTCTCATCGTATCCAAGCCCTGACTTGGCCTTCATCCAGTCAGTCACGCTTCCGAAGACGGCCTCATACCCCGACGCGGTGCCCTGGGACAACCAAGCGAACCTCTCCAGTCCTGCCCCCATGTCGATGACAGGCTGCTTCATTCTGGTGAAGGCATCGGGGGTGCCCAGGAACTCGGTGAACACTGCATTCCCCAGTTCCAGCCCGTCCACGAAGTACTCAAGCGAGGGGCCGAACGCGCTGGGGCCGACCCAGACGTCCTCAACCCAGACGATCTTCCGCTCGGGTATGCCGAAGGCCTCGACCAGCAGCCTCTGGTCATAGTCCACACACTCGTCCTTCCAGTAGCCGTCCTTTCCATCGTGTATGGAGTGTTGGCCGACCATCACGAAGCCCGTGTAGTGCCTTCCGGTGACCCCGACGTTGGGGATGTCCCCGAACCTGAGGCACCGTTGGGGGATTATGAGGGGATTCGCCGGCATCTCGAAGGAGACGTTGCCCAACTCCTCCCTGTAGAAGGCAACGATGCTTGCGTTGGTGAAGTAGAGGGACGGAAACCAGCGACACAGCACGGGGTAACGCTTTACGGAGGTGTGTCCTTCCTTGACGAAGAACCTCTCTATCGTCTTCCAAGACTCATAGAAGCCAAGCCTCCTCTTGGTGGGCGGGTTCCCCAGAAACTCGTAGTCCTGGCACGGCGGCTCGGGGCAGGTGGACCTTTCCGGGTCCGCTGTCCAGAACCACCTTCCGCACCTGCACTTCTTCCGTTCGTACCCCCTCTCCCGGAAGAGGCTGACGGCGTAGTGCTTGCTCGGATGTGCAGAGAACCTCGATCTGATGAGGTCCTTCGTCTTCAAGCCTGACACCAAGCCCTGGCTAGCCCGTGGCGAGCATCTCAGTCATCTCGGGCCCACTGGAGAAGGTTGCGAATATCAGCCGAACAGCGCACCGAGACCGGCAAGGCTCTCCTCTTCTTTCTTCTCCTCCTCTTCCTTCTTCTCCTCCTTCTTCGCGGCCTGTGCCGCGGCCGGAGCCTCCGCCTGTGGGGCGGCAGCCGGAGCGGACGGAGCCACAGCAACCGACTTGGCTATTGCCTCGTCGATGTTGACTCCATCCAGGGTTGCGACGAGAGCCTTGACCCTTGCCTCATCAACCTGTACGCCTGCTGACTTCAGAACCGCGGACACTTCCTTCTCGGTTATCTGCTTTCCAGCCGAGTGCAGGAGCAGTGCCGCATACACGTATTGCATCACCTGACACCTCCGTGAGTCTAACCGAACAGAGCGCCCAACCCGGCGCCCTCCTCCTCCTTCTTCTCCTTTGCTTGAGGAGCTTCAGACTTGCCCTCGTGCCGCTGGGCTTCCCCGGCAGCCGCGGTCGAATCGGGCTTGGATTCCGCCTTCACCATGCCCTTCAGGGCTTTGCCGACTGAGTCAGGATCCTTCTGGAAAAGGGCGCTGGCAACGCCCATCATACCCCGCTGTGCCTGTGCAAGCAGATCACCGATCGTTTCCTTGGTCGGCACGTAGGCTCCAAGGGATAGGGATCTGGCCTTCCTGTGGGCATCCTGCAGAAGCGGAACGATCGTTGCCCGCGTGGGATAGCGGGCGTTGAAGCCCAGGCTGAAGGCCTGGCCAGCGGCCAGCGCAACCTGGCGCAAGATGCCACCCTGGTCAACATCAAGGACCGGCCTGCCGAAGACCATCCGGTCCTCGTAGACGGCCCTCACATCCAGCCCGACCTTCATCGGCTGAATCCCGAGGGCGGAAAGTATCTCGGCTTTCGATCTATCGATCTGCTGCCCCGCCTTCACCAGAAGGGTATCTTCCAAGATCACGACCTTCCCCCTCTCGATCCGCGCAGGTATGCCGGCCTTCTGGAGCTGGGCCACCATCGGGCCCGGTGCAAATGGGGTCTGTCCTTTCGGCACCCAGACATCCTCGGGCGGCCGGTGCCCGGGCTTGGCCTTGGATCTGACTTTGCCGTCCTCAAGATACCTGAAGAGCTTGAAGGGGTTCATCTCGGTGAACAGCAACGCCACCTCCCCTTCCATGGATGGCTTCAGGCCCTCGATCTTCTCCTTCCCGGACTTGGCCAAAGCCTGGAGGATCAGCGTCTTCTTGGACACCCGAATGCGGACCTTGTCCTTCAGGTTCCGGCGGATCGACTGGAACAGACTGGCCGGGATCTCGTGGATGGACGCCACACCGATGACCGGGCTCTGCCTTGCAAGCCCCGCAATCGATTCAAGCTCTGACTTCTTCCAATCGACCCCTCGCATGCGATCACCTACAGAGCCCTGACCGGCTTGCCCATGGTCGTCTTGACAATGATGGAATCGAGGTTCTGGTCGCCCCTGGGTAGAGTTGACTCAACAGAATCCACCACGGCGGCGAAGTTCGCCGCAAGCTCCTTGTCGCTCATCGCTTCGGTACCTATGATTGTGTTGATGATGGGCTGCTCTCTCTGGGTCCGCACGGTCACCGTCTTCGCAAGGCGGGCGACGACCGCTCCGACATCTGCATTCGGGGGGATCGGCTTCGGCATCTTGCCTCGGGGGCCGAGCACGCTCCCAAGCGTCTTGCCTACCAGCGGCATCATGTCCGTCTGGGCGACGAAGAAGTCGTACTGCCGGGCCAGCTCCTTGACCTTCTTCTTCTCCCTCCCGATTGCTGCAATGTCCTCCCTGCTCAGAACGCCGACGCCAGTTTCCTTGGCCCTTAGGCCAAGATCGCCCCCGGCAATAACACAGATCTTGACCGGGCGCCCCCTCCCGCTCGGAAGGACCACATCGCCTCCTATCTTCTTCCCCTGCTCCTTCAGGTCCACATCCTTGAGCGTGAAGATGAGGTCCACCGTCTGCTGGAACTTCCTTCCCTTGCCCTTTTCCTTGGCCTCCTTGATGAACTCCTCTGCTGCCTTGACCTCGAACGGCATGCTATCACCTACCCCTGGGAGAGAAGATCCTTGTACTCCCCCTCCTCGACCGCCTTCTGGATCTCCTTTGGGTGCTTGCCCTCGACGGTGACTCCTATGCTCATGCAGGTCCCCAGAACCTCTTTGACCCCTGCGGCCATGTCGTAGGACAGCATGGCATCCTTCTTCATCCGCACGATCTTCACGACCTCGGACATGGGCAGGTTCCCGACCCCTTCGACCCCAGCCCTCGCCGAGCCCTTCTCGATCGAGAGGCTCTTCTTGATCAGAGCGCTGACGGATGGGGTCCCAACCTGGATCTCAAACTCCCTGGTCTCCGGATCTGCAATGACCTTGACCGGGACCGACATCCCTGAGTAGTCGGCGGTCTTCTTGTTTATCTCCGCCACGACCTGCATCAGGTTCAACCCCAGCGGGCCCAGGGCGGGCCCGAGCGGGGGACCCGGGGTGGCCTTCCCTCCCGGCACGAGAACTTCCACGGTCTTGGTTACCATGAGGGCTCACCGGCCTAGGTTTCCTCCTCCTCGCGTTCCTCCTTCTCGATGATCCGCACCGAGCTGCCGGGAACGGTGACAGGGATGGGCACGGATGCCTCGAGGAGCTCAAGGGTTGCCTCCTCCTTGTGCTCATCCACCCTTATCACCTTGGCCTTCTCGCCCTTGAAGGGCCCTGAGATTAGCTCAACTATGTCGCCCACACTAAGATCGACCAGGGTGCCCCTGGGGACCAGAAGATGCTCGATCTCACCCATGTCGACGACCCCATCCAGCACGCCGCGAATATGGGGCACCCCCCTGCAGATCCTCTCCACGTTCTCCATGTTCGAGGATTCCGCCAGGATGTACCCCTTCAGGGCGTCGGACACCATTATGGAGTAGACCTCGCTACCTTCGACCGAGGCTTTCGCCTCCAGTATCCTGAGCGAGGTCTTCTCCTGACCGACCGTCGTCCTGATGGCGAAGAGCTTCATCTGCGATGCGGACAATCGACTACCCGCCTGGACTCCAGGACTGGGTCACCAGCCAGATCAGGAAACCGACCAGCCCTATCAGGAAGATGCCCAATCCGGTGATCTTCGCCGTCTGTCTGAACTCCTTTGTAGAGGGCTTCCTAGCCACCAAGAATACCCTTCTGCATTGTGACAGGAACTTCTTTATATCCATCAATAGGACCTTGCGTGCCCGGAGCTTGGAAACGCTCATAATAAATATTACTTCACAAAGGACCGGCTGCAGCTCATCACGTGCCCCTTCGGGCTTCTTTGATCAAGGTACGCCGGCGGATGGAAATGGCCAAAGCCGCTGGGGTGAGACGAAGGCGACGTCTCGGTGTCGGGTCCCGTTGATCGGTTGTTTGGGCCAATACCCACCCAGTTCAAAGCCAGCTGCGCGGCAACCAGGAAGATTAGTCTCGAAGACGGGCAAGGGTTCGATAGGCCAGTACGGCCTGGGGCCTTGGGATGCAACGATCATCAACGGTCGACTGTCTGGACCGCACGCTAGCCCTCAAACCCTCCCTGCATTCACGCGCACCAAGCGCTCGGGATGCCGAATCTTCTGCGCGGACTTACAGAGACGAGATGCCCAAGTCCTCTAGCCTGAGCCTGCCTATCTCCTTGCCCGGCTCTCCCTCGAGGATCTCCGCGGTGGGCTTCTCAGCAGGCTTCCCGACTATGTACGGCGAGCTGACGCCCGAGATGATCACGAGAACCCTCATGGTGTTCTTGATCTCCTCATCTATCTGGGCACCCCAGATGATCTGCGCATCGGCGCTCAGCTTCGAGGAGACCATCTCGACGACTTTCTCGACCTCTTGCAGCTCGACGTCCGGCCCGGCAACGATGTTGATCAGCGCGCCGGTTGCCCCGCCGATGTCCACATCCAAGAGCGGGCTGTTCAGCGCATCCTCGGCTGCCTCGATGGCCCTGTTGTCGGTGTCGCTTTCCCCGAGGCCGATCATGGCCACGCCGCCGTTTCTCATGACCGTTCTGACGTCGGCGAAGTCCAGGTTCACGAGGCCGGGCTTGTTGATCAGCTCCGTGATGCCCATCACGGCGCCCATCAGCGTCTCATCCGAGACCTTGAACGCAGCGTTTATGGGCAGTCCGGGTGCCAACTCAAGGAGCTTGTCGTTCGGGATGACGATGACCGTGTCAGAGGCTTCCTTCAGCTTGTCCAGGCCCATCCGGGCGTTCTGCATCCTGACCTGGCCCTCGACCGTGAAGGGAAGCGTAACGACAGCGATCGTCAGGGCGCCCGCCTTCTTGGCAAGGTCGGAGCACACGGGGGTGGCTCCGGTCCCGGTGCCACCGCCAAGGCCGCAGGTGACGAACACAAGATCGGCGTTCGACACGACGTCCTTGATCTCGCTTTCGCTTTCCCTCGCGGCCTCTTCTCCCACGGTGGGATCGTTGCCGGCTCCGAGGCCGCCGGTTACCCCGCGGCCCAGCAACACCTTCTTGTGGGCCTGGGTGTACAGAAGGTCCTGCGCATCCGTGTTGAGCGCAACGACCGTGCACCCGCTGACGCCCACCTCCATGAGGCGTTGAACCGTATTCGAGCCAGCCCCACCCACGCCCAGAACGGCGATCTTAGCCCTAGCCTCCTTGAGTATCTCCTCAAGCTCCTCATCGATCATCTTCTCGATGCTGGCTTGGCTAGACGATTTTTCCTCCTTCTTCAACTTGTCTAAGACGTCCTCGACAGTGCTCAAGTGGACGACCTCCGAGAGCTATGACCTACAGCGGTCGACTTTGGCTCCACCCCCGTATTTTGTTTCCATTAATATATGTGACGCCGTCCCGAGGGCAGGAATGTCGAAAGGCCCCCGGTGGAGCCGCCGATGACGACAGGCGGGGGAAAAGGTCAGCCATTGGACGGCAGCGCCCTTCCGCACAGGCAGTCCCTTAGCCTAGCATGCCGGAAGCCGGCCCTATCCATGCTGACTAGCAGCCCCCTCCTTTCCTCACCCCTGATGCCTTTCCAGTCAAGCACGGCGATGGTGGCCCTCGGGCTGCTCCTCTCGAAAAGCATCCCCAGCATGGCGTCGTCGACGGCCCCAACCTGGTGCTTTGGCACCACATGCGAGATCGAGAACTCGGTGTTCAGGACAAGCTCCGTGAATCCCGGTGAGTAGTGAGGCCCTCCGAAGCCCACTGCAACGGGCACCGTTCGGATCGGATGATCGATCACGCACAGGATCGCTTTGGCCAACACCTCGCCGGCCGGCTCGTTGATCCAATCAGATGGACTGCTGCCTATCTCGATGAAGAAGCTCGGAACCTCCGTCAGCGGGCCATGGTGGGTTGCCTCCAGGGTCACCTCAAATCTGGTGTCATAGTTGAGGGCCTTCAAGGCTCGGAGCGCTTCCTTCATCTCAAGCGGGGATGCCATGGAGAGATGCCGGCTCCGCCCGCCGTGAAGGCTCTCGCCAATGTTGCCCGGTGGATGAACGGTGAGGCAGGGCCGTCCGGACTCGCTCTCATGGCGGGATGCGAATATGGCCAAGTCAGGCCTTGGGGAAAGGCTTTCGGGAAAACCATCCGCGGAAACGAGGTCCTCATCCAAGAGCACCACCTTGGCGCGGGACGCGCGGTCCCCGCCCTTCGAGGACATCCCCCGCAGCTTGGGCAGAAGGTGGGACGCTATGTTCATGCCCGCCGGATCAAGCTTTGACGCCAACACTGCAACGGCCTTCGGCAAGTTCAAAACAACACCCACATGCGTCCCGTCAGGGTTTGGGGGGGCGATGACTGACGATACCTCAGCCAAGCCCCGCGCTTCATTTTAATAGGATGCCGGGCGACCTATCAGCGCAGCGAAACCGCAAACCCGGACATGATTGGCCTTGAAGCTTCCACCCCTTGACCGGACCAAGAAGGCAATCGTGCTGCTGCTCGTTGGGCTCCTTGTTGGCTTGCACCCCGTGCTGCGGCACCGGCTGCCCCGGAGCTCCGAGGCGTGGTCACACCTTGAGAACATACGCAAGATACCCAGCGCGGCCGACGCTGCGGACTTCGGCAAGATGCTGGAGCTATTCGAGAATCGCCAGCACTATACCAAGTACCCCTTGTTCTACGTGATAGCCAAGCTTCTTTCCGTCGACTCGCCCTTCAGCGCCGCGGCATTCTCCGCGATCATCTTCGCGTTTCTCCCGCTCCTGATGTTCCTGCTGGCCAGATCGTTCCTCGACGACCTGGAGGCCTTCGCCTGCGGCCTTGTGATTGCAGTGACGTCCGCATTCGCATACACGATGAACTTCTTCTCTGGAGGCGAGCCACTTGCCGTGGGCCTCCTGCTCGTCGCCTTGACCCTGCATCTGAGGCGCGGCCCCATCGCCGCCCTTCCCCTGTACCTGGCCATCATCCTCCTTCATCCCTTCACCTCCCTTCTTCTCTGGACGTTGCTTATCGTCCTCCCGTTCTTCTCCCAGCCCGATTCCGGAAGACGGGGGATCGAGCAGGCTCTCTGCACGGGCATATTTTCCCTGGCGTTCCTGGGGTGGATGCTGTTCCAGATCTCCGCCGGGCTTCCGCTTGGCGACTACATCGGCAGCAACCTCGGCCAAGGGATGCTCCTGGCGGTCTTCGTCACGCTGACATCGGGGAGCCTTGTGGCCCAGGCCCTGAGGCGAAGGTTCGGTCCATTGGGCCGCGCAAGCGCCGCTGCTGTCCGATCCCTGCAACAAGGCCTGCCCACCCTCGTCGTGCTCCTTGAACTGATCTTCTTCGCACTGTTCGTCAGCGCCGGCGTCCCCGGCACCGAGCAGACCGTGCGTCCCTTCGCGGCCCTGTTCTATCTGCCTTTGCTTGCCGCGATAGGAATGGTCGGGCTGCGCCGGCGCGAGGCGGAACCCTTCACGGCGGCCTTCGTTGCATCGGTGATGGCCCTGTTCCTGGCCGGGATCCTGATCCTCCCCAAAGGCATACCTGTATACAGGCTGGCACCATACGGAGCCATAGGACTGTCGCTCATGCTGGCCCCGTGCATCGCCCAGCCCAAAGGCAGACTGCTCCTTCCCTTCGTACTAGCCGGCCTTGCAGCAACGACCTATCCGGGGCCTTCGTTCTACTTCGGATTCGACGAGCAGTACTACCCATCCGAACTAGCTGCAGTGGCCAGAATCCCGGATGTGACATTCAAAGGATGCGTGCTTTCGGACGTGAGGATGGAGGACTTCATCAGGTATGAGACCGGGCTGGAGCCGACCACGCCGGAGGGCGAGCCGGTGGACCTTGGCAGTGGCTGTGTCGCGCTCCTGACCGATCAGATTCGCCAGCAGGGATTCTACCCGCCTGGGCATGAGTGGTTCAGGCATCCGTTCAAGCTGGACCTTGCGGGCCTGGAGGCGGAATCCATCAGGATGTACGACAACGGCTGGGCGGAGATCCTAGTGCTTTGCGAGAACAAGGTGAGGCTGGGGCTGGTCCCAGATTGATTCTGCAGTTCATCTTCCATGGCATAAGCGTGGCCATCCTGGTCTTGCACGCAGTCGTGTCAGTCCTCGCCACAGGAAAGGCCAGGCATGCCGCGGGTGCGTTCCATGGCATCAACGTCGTCGTGCCAACCTACAACGAGGCTGAGACGATCGGCAGTTGCCTCGAATCGTTGATGAAGAATGAATCTGCCAACCCTCCGCACGCCACGTACGTCCTCGACGACAACTCCTCCGATGGAACGGCACAGATAGCCTCGACCTACTCGGGCCGCATCTCCATTATCCAAAGACCCCAGCGAACATCGAAGGCCGACGCGCTGAACCACGCCGTCCACAACATCCAGGGCGATATCTTCGCCATCGTCGACGGCGATTGCGTGGTGGGACCCCAGTGGCTGGGCGGATTGGTGTCCCCCCTTTCGGACGATTCGGTCGGAATATCGACCGGCTCGGTCCTGGTGCAGAATCGCAATGACTCGGCGTTGACCCGCATGCAGAGCTGCGAAATGGCCTTCCTGTGCCATCAGCTGATCCGGCCTGTGGAAAGGGTGGGAATGCTCTACTCCATCAATGGAAACAACTTCGCCTTCAGCAGAAGCTGCTGGGAGAAGGTAGGAGGCTTCGACCCTGCCAGGCTGACCGAGGACACGGATTTTGCCATCAGGACCAGGGCGGCGGGCCTTCAGGTCCGGTCGGCGGACTCCAAGGTCTTCACGCGGGTCCCCAGCAGGTTCCGCGAACTGCTGAGGCAGCGCAGAAGGTGGTACATCGGTTGGTACCAGAACCTCTCCAACACCAACCTGCTCGCAGGTGCAATATTCATCCTGCTGTTCTACTACGCGTTCTTCTTCTTCGTTGCTTCCTTCTCGATCCTCTCGCTGGCATTCCTGTTTGCCTACTACATCGAGCTGAGCATCACCTACCGAAAGGCATACGGACGCGCCAGCATCCTCAACCCGTTGGCCTTCATAGTTCTGGCCCCGTTTTTCACCACGGCCGTCATAGCGTCCGCGATCCCTAGCGCCTTGAGCGGCAGGGACCGCCTCACGGTGGAGCGACATTGGTGACGCGGTGTGCGGCGAACGATCCTTCATCGGCGCGGCGGCGGCCCCGAGTGATCGAGGTTACATATTTAATTCTGCCGCCAGCCTCACAGGCAGAGGTCGCAACCCTCGCTTATCCCCTTTCCCGTCTAGGTCGATCCGCATGGAGTACCTTCGAATTCCTCTAGAGAGGGTGGGGGTTCTGGTTGGCAAGGAGGGTTCGTTCAAGAGGTATCTCGAAGAAGCGACCGGAACCCGGGTCGATCTCAACAGTGAAACCGGGGAAGTCGCCATCACCAAGGTCAAGGACACGGGGGACC
>Ga0315308_1001091_pt1 | contig 15597 bp, 15 predicted proteins | sample TDP3_MG_FD_203078 | JGI IMG/M metagenome (GOLD analysis project Ga0315308, IMG submission 203078) | Freshwater sediment microbial communities from Lake Towuti, South Sulawesi, Indonesia - TDP3 | ecosystem: Environmental > Aquatic > Freshwater > Lake > Sediment | place: Indonesia: South Sulawesi... | reverse complement strand
TGAGGGCTCTGAGCAGCCTCGAGGAGTTGGGATTCGGTGAGACCATCGGGAAGAGATTCGGAAAGAAAAAGGCTGCAGAGATTCAGAATCTTCTTTCTACAACGTATAAGGCGCAGGTTGTGAAGGACGTAGAGGACTTGTATGCGATTGTTGATTCTCTGTTAATATGTAAGTACGGGACTATGTGGCCGCCAGTTTATTATTTTGATGATCTTGCGAGGCTGGTCCCGCTCTTGACTGGTATGGAGGAATATGGTGACCTCAAACATCTGAGGTTGACGGCTGAGAGAATATGCAACCTAAGAAGAGCGTTCAACATCAGAGAGGGGATGACAAGGAAAGACGATGCTCTGCATCCACGGTTCATGAGGGAGCCTATGCCGGATGGACCGGCGAAAGGACACGTCTGCCACCTCGAGCCCATGCTCCGCGAATATTATGAACTGCGTGAGTGGGACAAGGCAACCGGGTTGATACCTCGCAGAACCCTTGAAAAATTCGGACTAGGGGACGTAGCCGACCAGTTAGAGAGAATGGAAAAGCTTCCATAGCGGGATGTGTATGGTTAAAGTTTCCGTGAAAATTGTGGGTATCGAGTTCAGGAACCCTGTTATGAATGCGGCTGGTCCTCCAGGGAGAAACGGCAAGGCACTTCAAGAAGTCGCTAAGGGAGGAGCTGGGGCACTAGTAGCCAAGACGATCAGCGTTAATCCAGCGGAGGTACCTCGACCCTGCATGATCGTTGTTGACCGAGGTGAACTCCATTTTCACGGTTTGTTCACGCTTCAAGATAGGCTTGTACGCGTGACTAAAAGCACATTGAAGGTTCCTAAGGGACTAATGAACGCCGAACTTTGGTCGGATCTACCCTACGAACAATGGTTAGAGAAAGAGTACGGCGTGGCTAAGACGACGGGGCTCCCATTGATCGCCAGCATCGGTTATACACCGGATGAGGTGATGAAGCTTGGTCCCCTGGTGCAACGAGCAGGAGTAGACGCCATAGAGTTTTCAACCCATTATCTAGGAGCGGACCCTAAACCCGTCATTGAAGTTACAAGGACGCTGAGAGAAGCGGTTGAGATACCAATCTTTGCTAAGCTCAGCCCCCACGCGGTGGATATCGCCATGTTTGCAAAGGCGGTGGAGGCGGCAGGTGCAGACGGCATCGTAGCAATCAACACGCTTGGGCCATGTCTTCACATAGACATTGAAACAGGGAAACCCCTACTCGGTGGCAAAGACGGCTTCGGATGGCTCTCAGGGCCAGCCATAAAGCCGCTTGCGATAAGGTGCGTCGCGGAAATCGCGAGAACCGTGAAAATCCCCGTGTTCGGGGTAGGAGGTATTATGAACGGGGCTGACGCCATCGAACACATAATGGCGGGAGCGTCGGCAGTACAGGTTTGTAGTGGGGCCATCTTGGAGGGCCCAACCATTTATAGAAGGATTGTAGATGAAATTAGGGGCTTTTTGAAAGATCACGGATACGACTCTGTTGAGGATATTCGGGGAGTTGCACTGCCGTATTTACCTGAAAAACCGCTGAGAACTAAGGCTATCCCACCATTTGTTGACCAAGAACTCTGCAAAGGCTGCAAGATTTGTGAGCAGGTATGCAGCTATGAAGCGATTAAGCTCATTGAAGGGGAAAAAACCCTTAAAGTCGTGATCGACGAGGATAAATGCTACGGTTGTGGTCTCTGCGTGAGCATCTGTCCTACACGAGCATTGGCATTTGAGGAGGATACGAGATGAAACCAGCATTACAGAAAGTTCTATTTGTGAGTTCTGAACGATGCGTCGGCTGCCGAGTTTGTGAGTTAGCTTGCTCGGCTCACCACGAGCGGTCCTTCAACCCGGCAAAATCACGTATTCACGTCGTTAAATGGGATGGAAAGGGGCTCGATGTACCCATGGTTTGTCAGCAATGCATCAAACCTCCATGTGTGGCGGCTTGCCCTGTTGAAGCGTTCTACCGTGACGAAAAAACCGGGGCGGTCCTGATCAATGACGATGTTTGTATCGGTTGCCGACTATGCATTGAAAAGTGCCCCTTCGGCGGGATCTCCATAGACCCAGACAAAGAAAGGATGGTTAAGTGCAACTTGTGTGGCGGAGATCCGCGGTGCGTGAAATATTGCCCTACAGAGGCGCTGCAATACGCCAAGGCGGATCGAATGATCATGCTGAAAAAGTGGAAGGGAGCAGAGAAGATGGCTAACCTGTTAGAGCAAGTGATCATCATGGAGGGAGGCTGAGATGGCGAAGGTTGTAGTTAAATTTTTTACCACCCTAAGGGAGTTGACAGGCGAAAGCCAAACAGAGGTTAGAGGCGACACCGTAGCCGAGATCGTTGAGAGAGTCGTCGAAAAGTATGGTTCCAAATTACGGAACACGCTTTTGGATAAAGAAACTGGTCGAATAAAGCCCTTCTACACCATACTCGTTAACGGCATTCGACTAAGCCCTCGTGAAGGCTTGGATACAGAGGTCAAAGATGACGACGTGATCGCGATTTTTCCACCGGTTGGTGGCGGATGATGAAGTTCCCGTATAAGGGGTATGCGGGCCAGTTTCTCCGGGTAAATTTAACGGAAAAAACCGTAAAGAAACGCCTGTTAACGAAGAAGCTGGCTCGTGGTTATGTCGGCGGCAGCGGCTTCGCCGCTAGGATTCTTTATGATGAGATTAAGCCTCGAATTGATCCCTTCAGCCCGGAGAACAAGCTTTTCGTGGGCACAGGTCCCCTAACAGGGACGTTTTGGCCATCTACGGGGCGGTATGTGTTCGCCGCAAAGTCGCCTTTAACGGGGATATGGGGAGAGTCGCACTCAGGTGGGCACCTAGGCCCGGAGTTGAAGTATGCGGGATATGACGCGGTTCTCATCGAAGGACGTGCAGAAAAACCCGTTTATTTGAAAATAGAGAACGAGGAAGTTGAAATCCGAGATGCCTCTCACGTTTGGGGAAAGGACACGCATGAAACAACCCGAATCCTTCATGAAGACCTCGATAAGGGGGCCCAGATCGCCTGTATCGGACCGGCAGGAGAGAATCTGGTACGATACGCTAGCATAATTACGAATCTTTTTCGTGCTGCGGGCAGAACTGGCCTTGGTGCAGTTATGGGGTACAAAAAGTTGAAAGCCATCGCGGTTCGAGGGAACTCGCCCATAGAAGTAGCGGATTTTGATAAATTTATGGAACTTTCAGAGGAGGCTCATTGGCGTGTCTTGAATCATCCTCAAGCGAAGGAGATGTCGCTTTACGGAACACCGCTTCTGGTAGGATACAAGCAAGCGATCGGTGAATTGCCCGCAAAAAATCATCTAACGGGGATCTTTCCACGCGCTGAGGCCTTAAGCGCTGAAACCATCCGAAAGAACTATTGGGTCAAGACACGGTCTTGCTTTGCTTGCCGAACCATGTGCAAGAAGGTAAACACCGTGAAAAAGGGGCCTTACGCAGAAACATTATGCGAAGGACCAGAATACGAGACCATAATGGCTTTTGGGACGAATTGCTACAACGCGGATTTCCCATCCATTTTGTACGCCAACCTGCTGTGCGACAAGTATGGACTAGACACGATATCCACCGGCTGCACCATAGCCTTCCTCATGGAGTGTTATGAAAACAAGGTCATCGGCAAAAGGGATGTGGACGGCATCGACTTGTCTTGGGGAAACTCCGATGCCATTATCGCCTTAATACATAAGATTGCAAAGCGGGAAGGAATTGGAAACCTGCTCGCTGAGGGGAGTTATCAGACAGCCAAGAAGATCGGTAAAGGGGCGGAAAGATACGCGCTCCACGTGAAGAAGTTGGAGGTTTCAGGGCAAGATGGCAGAACCCATCGTTCCATCGGGCTATCTCATGCCACAGCCAGCAGAGGAGCAGACCATCTGCGTTCACTGGTAACCGTTGACCAGCTAGGTTACGAGGAAGTCGCCGAAAAAAGGTGGGGTGCAGACAAATTACCCGAGGTATGTAACCCCTACACGGAAAAATGGAAGGCTCTGGTGGTTAAAACCACAGAGGACGTATACGCGCTGCGCGACTGCATCATCCAATGCTGGTATTGTGTGAGTTGGCCACCAATTCTTTGGATCGAGGATTTCGCGAAAATACTGCCTGTTGCCACGGGTGAGCCCTCCTTCAGTAAAATTGATGAACTCCTAGTGATCGGAAATCGAATAGTTAACCTTGAACGCTGCTTCAATGCTCGTGAAGGAATAACCCGAAAAGACGACACGCTTCCAAAGCGCTTCCTCGAGGAACCGATGCCTGAAGGGCCCGGGAAAGGCCAAGTGGTTAATCTTAAGGTTATGTTGGATGAGTACTATGCGCTTCGCGGTTGGGATCCAGAAACAGGCATCCCGAAACTTGAAACCCTGGAAAAGCTAGGTTTACATCGAGAGGCCAGTGAACTCAGGGACATGGGTAAGCTCCCAAAGAACTAAGGATCCTGAAACCGAGAGACGTTTTAAGGCTATCATGCTCGGTCGAATAAAGGTTTAGGTACCTCCAAATGATGCTGCGACTGTTGGCCCCTCGATTTTTGTGGTTACGATGTCGCTTAGCTTTACCTTGACTTCACCCTTTTTATTTCTGTATGCTATAATGTTTTTTAACCATTTTTTGTCGTCTCTCTTTGGATGGTCTGACCTATAGTGTGCTCCTCTGCTCTCGGTCCTAGTTAAAGCTGTGAGAGCCATCAGCTTTCCTATCGTCAGCATGTTGAAAAGCTCTAGTGTCTCGGTTATCTTGATCGGGGTCCTGGCTTTGATTTCTTCCATAAGGCCATGTTGCTCTTCTATTAGACCTAAAGCTTCCTCTAAACCACTCCTATTCCTGACTACGCCCACATTTCTCCACATCGCTTCTTGGAACACGCTTTTTACTTCACGGATCTCTTTCTGACCGCCACCGATTCTCTTAATCAGTCTTGCTATTTTGTTAATTTCTTCTTCGTCTACGTGTATCTTTTTTGCCGACTTCGCCCATCGTGCGGCATACTCACCCGCCCTTGCCCCAAACACGATGGTCTCCGTGTGTGCGTTGTTCGCTAGCCTGTTTGCCCCATGCACCCCGCCGGTTACCTCGCCGCAGGCGTACAGCCCTCTGACGGTTGTCTCACCCTTTTCGTTTATTTTTACCCCGCCCATGTAAAAGTGGGCTACCGGAGAAACAATAAACTCGCTCTTTCTGTAATCCAAGCTTCTCTTCTTAATCTGTCCGTATAGGTCTGGATTAAGAGCACGCAGGTCCTCCTTATTTACCTCGGACAGATCTAGGTACACCCCTCCCTTTACTCCTCTCCCCTCCATCACTTCCAGCCGTATGGCCCTAGATTTTATGTCTCGGGTTGCCGCGTCTAGGTTAGTTGGGTCGTATCTCCTCATGAACCTCTCCCTCTTGGCATTGAAAAGCCGCGCCCCATGCTTGAACAGAATAGGAGAAACGGTAACCCAGAAAGGATGGATCAGCATCTGCGGATAAAACTGAAAGAATTCCATGTCAATCAACTCAGCTCCAGCGTTAAAAGCTATTGAGTAGCCGTCTCCTGTCATATCAGCGGCGTTGTTTGTCATGGAGAAAACCTGACCTGCACCGCCAGTGGCCAGCACCAAAGCTTTGGCTTCGAAGGCGATCATCTCACCTGAGATCCTATCAAATCCGATGGCTCCAGAGGCGGTCCCCTCCTTTTGCGTGATCGCGACCGTCATAATATCCTCGAAAACTCTGGTCCCTAAAGCTCGTACAGCTTTTACAAGTGGTAATGTGAGGTCTAAACCCCTTCTTCTTGGCGTGTAGCACGATCTCGGGTAAGAGTGGCCCGGGGCATGGCGCTGATTGTACTTGTCATCGCTCATTTCAAATTTGATACCGAAGCCCTCAAGCTCAGCAACTCGAGGACAAGCTTCTCGAGCTAAAACCTCCACCAACTTTTGGTTGTTGATGAAGTATCCGGCGACAACAGTGTCTTGAAAATACACTTCCGGGCTGTCACGACCGTCTATGTGACCAAAGGGGGCATTATGGCCGGTGTGGGACACCATCACATTGCCGCTTCTGCCTAGCCTCCTTTTGACCACCATAGCTGTGTCAACACCTAGCCTCCCAGCTTCTATCGCTGCGCGCATACCGGCTGGACCACCGCCGATTATCAAAACATCGCATGAAATTCGCTTGTGTTCTAACATGCACGACACGTTCATTCAAATTTTATCCATGATCCACTATGTTTCTTTTAATCGCACGCGGAACCTCTCCTCGATTGTCACACTAAGTTACGAAACACTCTATCCCAGAAAAACCACCGCATAAACTAATAAAACGTTTGGCTTTTGCTAATTCGTGTCCTAACAAAGTATAGCATCTCACAAAAACTTCCTCCGAGACGGAATTCAAATGGTGGGCCGGGAGAGATTTGAACTCTCGACCTCTCCCGTGAGTTCTCGTCATTTCGGTTATCAGCCGAACGCTCTAACCATGCTGAGCTACCGGCCCGCATTAAATGTAGATGTTTGTTTCATTTATTAAAGAGTTTCTTGAAGTGTGATTGAGAAGCCCTTGAAAAGATAGACCAGTCTTTTAAGGAAATCTTTTAATCGCTTGCTCCATAGTTTTTATTTCTGGAGGGCCCGTTGCCTAGCCCGGATCAAGGCGCCGGCCTTCGGAGCCGGAGATCACGACGAACCGGAAACCCAGGGTTCAAATCCCTGCGGGCCCGCCAGTCGGAGACGTTCTGATGCCCCTTGCTCCGCGTAGGCATTCTTATGCTGTTTTAGTGTATATATGACAGATCTCAATTACACCGGTGAAGTACATCCCTAGAGGGGACTATAGGGACCTAGAAAGAGAGAGCCATGATTAAAATATTCCTTGAACTACAACTGCTTAAAGAAGTGAGGTGAGCCCTCTAAAAAAGTAGCAAGGGAATCGCCAAGAAAAAAGCTAGGATGAATAGAACCACAATGTATATGATCACTGCCAATATCGCGACAGCGAGGGCCCCTAACCAACCCGTTTCGTAATAGTGTCTGATTAAAAGCAGCCAAACTATGAAGGAGAGAATGACACCGATCAATGGAATGAACAGGGTGCATATCGAGCCCAAAATCGTTCCGAGGAGGGAAATTACAAAGGCATCGCTGAGGAGGGCTCGTTTTTTCCCAACCACTATAACGCCAGCCACATAGAAAACACCGGTCATGACGATCAGGTTCACGATAAAGGCGGTTAGAGCAAACATCATTGGAAGCAATCACATCCCTCCTCATCGATTGTGCCTACTATATTCACCACCTCACCATAAAGCGTTTACTACTTTGCCTCTCGCTTCACTTCAAAGACCACCGTTCCGCCGGGAGTGTATGGAGGCCCAGGATCGAGGCACTGAACATAGCCGGTGTCTCCTTCCTCCTTGGACAGGCCAAGCACCTTAAAGCTAACGCCTCGGCTGAGGGGAATGATCATTGACAGCATGGACCCAAAGGCATGAACGCAGAGGGCGTCTGTTTTCTCTGGAGCGATCTCCGGCTCCTCGACAACGATCTTGTCTCCAACCCTAAAGACGGGACACCTGCCCCGAATCTCCTTAACAGTGATGACGAGTCGATAAATCTTACCCATAACAAGCCCCTACATGATGTAATCAATTCCTAAATAAAACCATGCCCAACAAATCATCTGCCCTCTTCCTTTATAGAGACTCGCAAAACTTATTTTATCCATCGAAAATCAACCACAAAGCCTTAACCATAATCCCTGTTCTAGCAATTTTATGCAGTTTTCTGTAAAATGGCAAACATTTAAAAGACGATAACGAAGGATTAGATTTTGGCAGAAAAGGAGATTATGAACTCATGAAGCCGCAGCACCCGGCTATAATTGGTGTCGGCAGAACGAAGTTCGGCGAGCATTATGAAAGGGAGCCGGAAAAGCTGGTGGAGGAGGCTGGGCTGAGAGCCTTGGATTCCGCCGGCGTAGAGCGGAAAGACTTGGATGCCTGCTACTTCTCGGATTACTTCCTTCAGATCACCAACAAAATCGGGATCGAAGAGGGCTTTTTGTCTGAGCTTTTAGAACTGCATGTTCCCATGGAAAAGATGAGGTCGTTCAGCTCTGCCCTCCTCAACGCTTGCCACGCGGTTCAGTCAGGAAAGTATGGCGTTGCCCTCGTGGGCGGAGTGGAGAAAATGACGGACCGCTGGGATAAGATTAGAGACGACCTCATGCTCTTAGGGGACCCGTGGAGCTATTACGCTGGAGGTACCCCTGAAGCGAATCACGAACTCATGCTCAGGGAGTACGTCAAGAAACACAAGATTTCTGGTAAGGCTCTTGAAACACTCAACGTTGCCCTGGCTCAAATAGCAGTTAAGAACCATCGTCACGCGGTAAAGAACGAATACGCACAATTTCAAAAAGAGGTCAGCTTAGATAAGGTCTTAAATGAAAGACTCAAGGCGCATAAGGCTCTAGGGCTTTACGACTTTGCCCCCATCTCAGATGGCGCCACCGCCCTGATCCTGACGAGCCCAGAAACTGCTAAAATGTGTGCTGATGCGCCAGTGTACGTTGTTGGCTCCTCTTCATCCACCGACTATGTCACCTTCCCTTCCCGTGAGGACAGAACCGGATTCATAGCAAGCACCATAGCGATGGAACACGCGCTCAAAATGGCCAGTATAGAAGGGGGGGACATACAAATAGCTGAGCTTTATGACCAGTCCACGTTGCTGGAAATGGTGTCCCTGGAAGACTTGGGATTTTCGAAGAGGGGAAAGGCTTGGCTTGATGTCTATAACAGTTGCGGGGACTATAAGGGATTTTACGAAATCGGTGGGAAGCAGCTTTTCGTGAACACAAACGGAGGCCTCAAGGCTGATGGAAACCCGCTGGGCGCTACCGGCGGAGCCCAGGTTTTTGAAGTCGTTCAGCAACTGAAGGGAGAAGCGGGTGATCGACAAGTGGATGCGGATAAAGACTTGAGGTTCGGATGCGTCTTGGAGCTCGAAGGATTCGGGACCAAGGCCTATGTGACCGTCCTAGGGAGGGATTGAAGTTGAGTAGCGAACCGATCGAAAGAAGAGCCTCCTATATTGGGGATCGACTGAAAGGAAGTCGATGCAGCCTCTGCGGGAAGGAATACTTCAGGACCAGAGATTACTGTGGAGATTGCGGAAGAAAGAGCTTTGGCAGAATAGAGGACATCGACTTCTTTTATGAGAAGGGCACGTTAGAAGTTTGCACCCTTATCAGGGAAACCACAAACAAATTTACGAAATTGGGGGCCTACATTTACGGTATTATTTCATTTCACGGTGGGAAGGTGAGAGTCCCAGGCAGATTGACAGACCGCATCTTAAAGGAGGAGGAAATAGACTTCTCCAGCTTTGAGGATAGAGAGGTCGTTCCAAGGTTCAGAAGGAGGTACGCCGTAAATCAGAGCGACATCGTTCCAACCATTTCACTAGCCTTCACGTTTGCCGACGAGTACTATCCCCATCAGGAACATCAGATAGTTAAGCCTGGGAAGGAGTATGAGACGCCGGGGATCGTCGGATACGGGGTGTATGTCTCCAAATTCAGGATCAAAGAGGATGCCATGGAAAGGTCTGTGCCGTTCATAGACGAGGATGCCATCACGGCGGCAGTTGAGGCTGGAAAGATGGCCTTAATTCATTCTGGGGCGGACCCCTCGCTAGTTGGTAAGGTGTATGTGGGTTCTGAATCTAACCCCTACGCTGTTAAGCCTATAGCCTCCAAGGTGGCTCAGGTGCTAAAGCTTGGTGAGGAGGAGAGAATGGATGGTGTACAAGGGGTGGACGCCATCGACACGGAGTTTGCATGTAAGGCTGCCACAAGCATGTTTAAGGACGCGGCGGCACTGGTGTATTATCCCGTCGCCCGCACACCCTATGCCATGGTGATAGGCACGGACAATTCTCAGGCTGCCCCCCGAGACGAGTTTGGTGGAGAGCTAGATTTCTTTGTTGGTTATGGCGGCTCTGCCTTTGTCTTCGGCATGCACGATGTCATCGCTGAGGTGGAGGGCTGGTACTCTTGTACATCGGATACGCCAGACTTTTGGAGAAGGGACCTTCAACCCTACCCGAGACATGGCGGTCGATTTACCGGTGAACCCGCATACTTTAAGCACATACTGAAGGCGGGTAGAAAGCTCATGGAGAGATTAAATCTCCAACCTAGCGACGTGAATTACTTTGTTTCTCATCAGCCTAACATAGGTTTCCCCATAAAAGCGGCTCGGGAACTGGGGTTTAAGGAGGAGCAATATATGCCTGGTCTTCAGGTTGCTAGGTTTGGCAACACGTATTCCGGCTCCTCACCCTTAGGGTTAGCGGCTGTTCTTGACAGGGCAAAGCCAAACGAGAGGGTCGTCGTTGTTGGTTATGGGTCTGGGGCTGGGAGTGATGCGTACTCGCTGATGACAACTAGTCAGATAGGGGAGAAGAGGCGTCGGCAGAAGTTTACCGTTCAGCATCAGGTTGAAAGCGAATACGTGGAATACGTGGATTATGACACCTATAGGAGGTTTAAGGTGGGACTTTGATTGTGATGAAACGGACTTTATGCCTTCCTCCATTTTCTTTGCTTTGCGTGTCTCGAGACGCTGACTGATCGTTTGTTGTTGTGTTGATCTCTCTTTCTAGACTCCCTATAGCCCCCTTCTGTTGGCGCTACGAAACTGGACGGTTAGCATCTAGGCCAATATGTTTTTAATGCTTTTTGATCATGACTCTTTTATTGCACGTACATTAATTGGGAAATGGAGCAGTATTTTTGAAGATCCTTGAGATGAACCTCAAAAAGCGCATCGTGAAGGTTTTGCCAGAGAGCTTAGATGATCTCTGGCACCTTTATAACATTGTGGCGCCTGGCGATGAGGTGTATGCGCAAACTACTCGACTGGTGAAGGTAGAGGAGCTTTATGCTCGTCCTAGAAAGGGGAGGAGAGTCTCGGTTTTTTTGGGCGTAACGGTCCAGAGGGTGGTCTGGGATAGAAGTCTAAACCGATTGAGGGTGCACGGAATCGTCTGTGAGGCGCCCGAGGAACTCAATGTAAGGGGGTCACATCACACCATAAACGTGACTATGGATAAGCCCATCACCATCATAAAAGCCGAATGGCTGAAGCATCAAATCGATCGATTGGAAAGGGCCAGCAGGGTAACACTGGCCCCCATCATCGTGGTGTCCATTGACGACGAAGAATTCTGCGTGGCTGTTTTGAGACAGTACGGCATCGACGTGAAAGCGGAGGAAAGGGTAAGGCTTCCGGGAAAGCTGGAGGCGGAAAAAAGGGAGAAAGCGAAACGCGAATTCTTCAAGATGGCCTTGAGATTCCTGAGAGAAACCTGGATAAACCTTCGCGGGCCTATTGTCGTCATCGGACCGGGATTTATGAAGAACGAGTTTGCTAATTACGTAAAGACGGCAGCCTCGGATACTGGGAGTGCCGTTGTTGACGTAAAGGGCGTGAACAGCGCGGGCGTTGCTGGGGTCCACGAAGCGCTGCGTTCCGGGGTTTTGACCGGGGTGTTGAGGCATGTGCGGATAGTCGAAGAATCAAAGGTTGTGGAGGAAGCCCTTAAACGGCTAGGGAAGGGGGGTTTAGACCTGACGTACGGGTTTACTGAGGTGAAAAAGGCGAGCGTGTTTGGCGCTGTTGAAAAACTTCTTTTAGCAGACAGCACTTTAAGGGACGCATCCGACGATAAAAGAAGAGCCCTGGAAAAGCTCATGAGAGAGGTCGAAGAAAGGGGAGGGCAGATCGTCGTCATCAGCACAGAGCATGAGGCTGGAGTAAAGTTGCTTGCCCTAGGAGGAATTGCCGCGTTTCTCCGTTTCCCTGTGAGTTAAAAGGCTAGTTCCCTTTAGATATGAACCCATTCAGAGAAACGGCTTTTTCGAGGTCGATATAGATCATAGTACTCTCTCTTGGAGCAAGCCGTTTTCATGGCAAGGTTCATCCTTTGAGTGTTGTGGGAAGCCTGCCTGAAAGAAAAGCTGAAAGCGGTTATTTTTAAGACAGGCGCGTTTTCCCTGCTCTTTTACGAACTCAGGAAGAAAGGAGAGAGCCTGACCCCCACTTCAAAATTTATAGAAAGGCAGTGCCCTCTATGCAAGGGAAAGGTTGTGATGAAAAGAACTGGAAAAGGCGGGAAATACGCTTTTCCTGTCTTTCATGTTAGGTTTTGTATGTTTAAATAATCCGTAAACCATGGATAGTAAGGGGTCTTTGGAAATGAGAATCGGTTATCCGTGTATAAATTGGACAATAGGGTGCAAAGGCGATCGAACATTTCGTTTAAAGTCTTTCTCTGAAGAGCGTTTGATAAAAACAATAGAAAATAACCTAGACTGTCTTTTGAAGATGTTAAGGTTTAATGTAAGATATAACACGCTGTTTTTTAGAATAACCTCAGATCTTGTTCCTTTTGCCTCTCACCCCATCTGCCAGTTCAATTGGCAGGGATATTTTGAAAATAAGTTTAGAGTGATTGGAGATTTTATTAAAAAATATGGTATAAGAATATCCATGCATCCTGATCAATTCACTCTCATTAATTCTGTGGACAATAGGGTGTTTGAAACCAGTCTTAAAGAACTGATTTACCACGCACAAGTATTAGATTTGATGGAACTTGACACTTCTGCCAAAGTACAGATACATGTTGGTGGGGTTTATGGAAACAAAGAAAAGAGCACGAAAAGGTTTATAGAAAGGTTTGAAAAGCTTGATGAAACTATAAAAAGACGGCTTGTAATAGAAAATGATGATAGGAATTACAGCTTGGAAGACTGTCTTCGGATAAATGCCGAAACGGGAATTCCTGTATTATTTGATGTTTTTCATCATGAATTCAATAATTCCGGGGAAACGATAAGGGAAGCTTTTGAGGTGTTTACCAAAACCTGGAAAGAAAAAGATGGTATACCGATGGTTGATTACAGCTCTAAACAACGTGGTGAAAGAAAAGGGAAACACGCAGAATCGATTGACTTGGAGCAATTTAAAAAATTTTTAGAAGAAACAAAACCTTTTGATTTTGATATCATGCTGGAGATAAAAGATAAGGAGAAAAGTGCACTTAAAGCCATAAAAGCCGCATCACAAGATGATCGTTTATGTATTGTTGGTGAAATGAGAAATAAAAAGAGCATTCTTAGGGAGGAGGTATGCTACATTTTGCTTTCGATTGGTTACTTCGCAACGAACTACCAAATGTCCATTTCATGTTTTTTATCAAAAATTTTAAATTTGTAAAGAGAGTATTACTTGATGAAAAGGAGGTGATCTTACTTGAGCAAGAGAAAGTATACAATTAAACCAGTGAAGGAACTACCTCGAAGAAGATTACGAAGGGAACCATTATACGATGATTTAGTTAGTGATTTCTTAGAATCTGGAGAAAAGTATGCTGAGGTGTCGGTTGAAGGTAAGAAACCTGCTACAGTGCTTTCTGCATTACGTAAGAGAGCTAGAGGTAAGGGGATTACAGTTAGATCGATAAGTGGAAAGGTTTATCTAGAAAGAGAATAGCAGAACTTTTCCCAAATTTTTCTTTCCCACAATCTTTTCCACCATCCCCCTTGACTAAACTACCATGGGAAGAGAATAACTGTAGTTCTAGAAGTGGAAGTTCAGCTTCTCTTAGCGTTAACTACATGTTTATTAAATCTAAAATGAATTCATGGTTTATTGATGGTTCCGTTGGAGTCTTATTATATGCTTATTTAATAAGCTTCTTAGCCCAAACATTTACGGTTGATTACGATGCCATTAACCCTATTTCACTATTGCGTAGCTTACCTAATTAATAAGGGGAAAAGAGACCTGAGCCTGCCAGCACTTGTTGTAAGTTCTATGCTGCCGGACTTGGAAAAGCCCTTCGTTTTTGTTATGACCGGTGGTGTCCATAGTAGGCTTGTTCTCCACAGTTTGTTGGGTGCGATTACGCTTGGTACGCTTCTCTCAATTTTGTTAACTGTTTTTCTCTATCCCACCATAGTTTCTTTTCTTTTCAAGATTGATAAGGGAGTTGTTGTGGAAAAGTGTCGCTTTTCCGTTACGCTCGCTCTAGCCAGTCTTTTTGGATGCGTGTCTCACGTGCTTTTAGATTCTTTGCATCATGAATTTAATCCTCTATTGTATCCTCTCCTCAACGAATCTTTTGATGTGCTTATGCTTCTGGGCGATTGGAACTATGCAACGATTATTGTTCAGTTTGTGTTCTTCGCGCTATTCATCCTTATTCTATTTCGAGAAATAAGGGGAGGAGCCGAAGGCTTTTGGAAACGAGCACTCGTTGGATAAAAAATTTCTGGAACCCTCTTCGATCTACGTGTGTGGAGGCATATTCCTATTTGCCCCCGAAGCCCATCACCCTCTATGTCCACTTCTTCTAAAGCCTTCTCCACTTCCTTTGAATCCACAGAAAAACCGGCGTCAACGAGAGCTTCAGTTAAGCCTCTAACCTTACGCGCTTAGCCTTTGGCCTTCTCGTTTCTCGTAAAAGATTAGCCTTATTATTTTCCAAACAGCTTAATGCGTCTACGGACCGCGGGGTTTTGATCTGCAAGCTTTTTCAGAACCATTTCAAACGTCTCGTCGGGTGACAGCTCCCTTTCAATGAAGACCCCGGTTCTGCCGACCTCGTTGCGACGTACAAGGGCGTGAACTCGATCCAACACGGTTTCAAGAGAGACGCCTAACAGGTGGGCAACCGTCTCCTCACGACCCACAATGGTGCTTTCAACATGACCCTCCGGCGTAGGCTCGATCAGCATGAGCCTCTTGTCCACGCCTGCGACGCGCACATCCTGTTTAAGCGTAGGAAGGGACAACTCGCCGCTAAACCTGTAGAAGTCCCTTTCTACACGGCGAAGCTTTACGAGGGGGAAGGAAACGGACCGTTGTTTGTCTATCTCGATGTATCCCTTCACCGCGTAGAGGGGCGTGGCTTGCACCACGATGCGTCGATTGACAGAAACACCGGCTCGCTCAAGGGCCGTTTCGATGATGAAGGAGGAGGGAGGGTCTGGCACGAAAACGTCTATGTCGCTCTTCTCTGAGATGTCTCCCCGAGCAATGCTTCCATGCGTAACGGAGGGCAAATGAAATCGATCTAGAACCTCCATGACCTGAATCGCTTTGGACCTCAACTCCTTTAGCAGTTTCCAGCGTTTCTTTTCGTAGACAACTTCCACACGCTCGGCACGAATAACCGGTTTCTTAGCCATGGTCGCTCACCGACTGAAGGGAGGCGCCTAGCCAGTCTAAGTATGATGGCAAGCCTTCTATTATAGGAAGCGCGATAATCTCCGGCACTTGATAACCGTGAATCTCCTTTGCTCTTTCTGAAAGCCTCTTGAACAGTTTCTTCTTTGACTTCATAAAAACCAGAAACTCGTCGGCCGCGTCGATCTTCCCCTCCCACCAAAAGAGCGAGGAGACCGGACCAAAGATGTTTGCACAGGCAATCAGCCTTTCGCTCAGTAGATGGCGAACGACTTTCACCGCCTCTTCTTTATCCGCGGCGGTCATGATCACAACGA
>Ga0315308_1001088_pt1 | contig 15615 bp, 14 predicted proteins | sample TDP3_MG_FD_203078 | JGI IMG/M metagenome (GOLD analysis project Ga0315308, IMG submission 203078) | Freshwater sediment microbial communities from Lake Towuti, South Sulawesi, Indonesia - TDP3 | ecosystem: Environmental > Aquatic > Freshwater > Lake > Sediment | place: Indonesia: South Sulawesi... | reverse complement strand
CACTTACCCCGGGGAAAGCCATTATCCTATGACTATTCACAACCAGGGTCGGAACGACAGGCAATCCCGTCCTGCAGGCAAGCCAGGCAATCCCGGGCTGGGGAGGCCTGAGCCGGCCTTTTTTCCCTCGGCCGCCTTCAGGAAAGACTACCAGGGTCTTTCCCCTATTTAGAAGACCCATTGCCTTTCTAAAGGCAGATACGTCTTGCTTTTGCCTGTCTACGGGAAAAGTATGGACCATCTTGAGAATTGTTCCAAAAATCGGGAACCGGAACAGTTCTTTTTTCGCCATAAAGTAAACTTCATACCGTCCCATCGCGGCTCCAACCAGGGGTGGGTCCCAATAACTGGCATGGTTAGGGGCAATAATGGTTCCTCCCCGGGGAAGATTTTTCCTTCCTTCAATGCGAAAACGGAAAAGAAGCTTCGCTGTTAGCCAGGTCAGCCAATAGCCTAAAACGTAGAGCAAGATATACCTCTAAACCGAAAATGGCGAGAATGGTGACAGGTACAATATTTTAAACTATCTTTTATTTAAGGTTTCAGTTCTTCTCGATTCTCGTCAGAATAAAATCTACTACCTCTTTCCTACTCATATGTGTAGAGTCTATGAGTAGAGCATCAGGCGGTATCTTCAAGGGAGCCACTCTCCTATTGCGGTCTCTCTCGTCCCGAGAGCGAATAGCTTCCTCCAGTTGAGCCAACTCCCCTCGCTGGCCCTTTGCTCTCAATTCCCTATACTTCCTCAAAGCTCTCTCTTTAATAGATGCATCGAGGTAGAACTTATAGTTCGCCTGGGGGAAGACTACAGTGCCTGTATCTCTTCCCTCCACTACAATGCCTCCCGAAGAACCCTCTCTCCTCTGAATTTTCACCAATTGCTGCCTCACTTCGGGCATTGCGCCCAGGATGCTAGCAGCTTCGGCTGACCTTTTACTCCTTATCTTATTGGTGATATCTTTTCCATCCAGAAGGACCCTTATTGTCCCGGCTTTTTTCTTTAATTCCACCCGGGTATTTCTCACCATTCTGATTACGTCTCGTTTAGCCTTCAGGTCTATCTTCTCCCGTATTGTTTTCCAGCCAATTGCCCTATACATTGCTCCAGTATCAATATAGTCGTAACCCAGCCTTCTACTTACCATTTTGGCAATCGTGGTTTTCCCGGCACCCGCAGGTCCGTCAATAGTGATAATAGCTCTCCTCTTCACAGGGCTCACCAGCTATTCTACCATTCCACTCAGAGTATTCATAAATTGAGGAAAGGAAGTATCAATACAGGCGACATCGTCTATGGTAGTCTCACCATCAGCAACCAATCCGGCAACAGTTAATGCCATGGCTATCCGATGATCGCCATAGCTATTGACCGTACTACCTACAAGTTTCTTACCTCCATAAATGGTCATCCCGTCTTCTTTCTCTTTCAGCAAAGCTCCCATTTTAGAGAGTTCAGAAACTACATTTCCGATGCGGTCGCTCTCTTTCACTCTCAATTCCTGAGCATCGCTGATTTCAGTGATGCCTTCAGCCTGAGTAGCAGCCACGGCCAAAACAGGTATCTCATCTATCACTCTGGGAATCAAGCTACCTCCGATTTTCGCGGCCCTCAGGCCGCTACTTTTTACGAAAATGTCGGCCATGGGCTCGCCACACAGGTCACGGATATTCTCGATTCTGATACTCGCTCCCATCTCTTTTAGGACATCTAAAAAGCCTGTCCGCGTGGGATTGATTCCAACCCCTTTTATTCTCACATCAGAATCCTGCAAAAGTAAACAGGCCACTATAAAGAAAGCTCCGGAGGAGATATCTCCGGGAATGGCGATCGGCTTTGCTTTCAATTCCCGGACTCCTTCAATAGATACAGTCAATCCCTTGATCTTCAAAGGAGCACCCAGGTATCTGAGCATTCTTTCCGTATGGTCTCTGGAGGGCAAAGGTTCGGTAATCCTGGTTGTTCCCCTGGCATATAGACCAGCCAGAAGAAGGCAAGACTTCACCTGGGCGCTGGCAACAGGAGAAATGTAATCAATAGGGTGGAGCTTCTGCCCGACAATAGTTATTGGCGGATGGTTATCATTAGGGCTACTTATCTTTGCACCCATTTCCCTCAGAGGAAGAATAATTCTCTTCATCGGTCTCTTGCGCAGAGACTCATCACCGGTAAGTGTAGAGGAAAAATCCTGTGCCGCAAGAATTCCACTGAGGAGTCTCATCGTAGTACCCGAATTGCCGACATCTATGATTTCATCGGGGCTGGTGAGCCCTCTCAATCCTTGCCCGTCGATTGTCATTTCTCCGGATGAGTCTTCTTCTATTTCTATTCCCAGCTTAAGGAAGGCATTTAACGTGTTTCGGCAGTCGAGGCAATCTGAGAATCCCGTTACTCTGGTTTCTCCCTGGCCGATACTTCCGAGCATAATAGCCCGATGAGAAATAGACTTATCTCCAGGGAGAGAAATTTCTCCCACAATCCTCCTTTTTCTCTCTACCTCTATTTTTTTCATCTTTCCATTCTAATTAATTCTTTTCTGGCGAGTCTACCCTTTTGAAATAAGTCTCCGACTTCTTCCTTCCTTTTATTCTCAATCGACTTTTTGAATTTATTAAGATATTTCAAGATTCCATTAATACTTTCTGAAATTGCCCTGCTATTGGATAAACAGATGTCGGCCCATAGGTCAGGATTGCTTGCCGCAATTCTGGTCATATCCGAGACACTTCCAGCGGTAATTCTACTTGCTCGAGAATTTTTCCTACAAACCTTGCCCACCAGGCTGGCCAATGAGGCAGCCAGGACATGGGGCAAATGGCTGGTGTAAGCCACAAGACGGTCGTGTTCCTCCGGCTCGAGCAAAAGGATTCTCGCTCCCGTTCCCGTCCAGAGGTGTTTGACTACCTTTAACGCCGCTCTCCCACTTCTATTTGCCGGAGTTAGAACACAGGTACTACCTGAGAATATATCGGCCCTGGCGTTTCTTGCACCTTCTTTCTCTGAGCCCGTCATCGGGTGACCACCGATGAAGTAAACTTTCTTTCCCTTCCGTTCACGAGAAAATTTTGCCAGAATCTCCTCCACTTTCTCCACCACCCATCCCTTTGTACTCCCTACATCAGTTATGATGCACCCATCTTTCAAATAGGGCAGTATTCTTTTAACCATAAGGGGAATCTTACTCACGGGCGTAGCAATCAAGACCACGTCCGAATCCTTGACCCCACGGCCAAAATCAGTACTGTAGCTATCGATAGCGCCGAGTCTTTTTGCCTTCTTTAACTTATGGGTATGCCGACCAACCCCTACCACTTCCCGAACCAGCTTCTTCTTCCTTAAAGCTAGACCAAAAGAGCCGCCAATCAGACCGACGCCAATTATGCTAACCCTAAAAGGTGACAGGTACTTTTTTTTCATTTTATTTTAAAAGGTGACAGGTAGCTTTTTACCTATAAGTTCCTGCCTGTGGCACGAGCCACTTTTTTCAATTCCCGCATTAGCTTGGCAAAACTTTCCGGTAAGATAGACTGTACTCCGTCCGATAGTGCGTGTTCTGGATCGGAATGTACTTCAATAATCAGCCCATCGGCCCCGCAAGCGATTGCTGCCTTGGACATTGAAATCACAAAATCGCGTACCCCAGTTCCATGTGAGGGGTCTACAATTACCGGTAGATGCGACCAGCTCTTGACTGCCGGGATCGCATTCAAATCCAGCGTAAACCTAGTGGCACTTTCGAAAGTTCTAATCCCTCGTTCACAAAGAATCACGTTTGAATTCCCGTTGGAAACAATGTACTCAGCAGACATCAACCATTCTTCAATTGTTGTAGCTATCCCTCGCTTAAGTAGAATTGGTTTTTTGGTCTTACCAGCTTCTTTCAGAAGCTCAAAATTTTGTACGTTGCGGGCTCCAATCTGGATAATATCTGCATAGCGGGAAACCAGCTCCAGCTGTTGTATATTCATGGCCTCAGTAACTATTGGAAGTCCAGTTGTCCTCTTGGCTTTGGCTAAATACTTTAATCCTCTCTCTCCCAATCCCTGAAAAGAATAAGGAGAGGTTCTCGGTTTAAATGCGCCTCCGCGAAGAACCCTTGCTCCTGCTTTTTTTACCTCGCGGGCAATGGAGATTAGTAGCTCCTCGTTTTCCACTGAGCAGGGTCCTGCCATAACCACTATATCTTTTCCGCCGATAGAAACATTGCCAACCTTGACTATTGTATCTTCTTTCTTAAGTTCCCTGCTAACCAGCTTGTAAGGTTTCGAAATCGGCGTTATGGATTCAACAATAAAGAGCCCCTCAAAGACTTCTTTTGCCGCAATAGCGTTCTCACCAATCACTCCAATTATCGTTCTCTTAGCTCCCTTTGAAATGTGCGCTCGAAATCCCAACTCCTCTATCTTCTTGACCAGCTCTTCAATTCCTTGCTTTGTTGTTCCTGGTTTCAGTGTCAGGATCATCTATTCAGAACCTCCTAAAATAGGGACAGGACCATTTTCTGCTCCCGGTTCCTGGTTTCACTGTCAGGACCGTCTATTCAGAACCTCCTTCAGGGCATTTATGAATCTCCTGTTCTGCTGGGGAAACCCTATGGTCACTCTAATATATTCCGGGAAATCGTATTCCTCCATAGGTCTCACAATTATCCCTTTCCTCAATAGTTTCTCAAACACATTCTGTCCATTACCTACTTTAAGTAGAATGTGGTTGGTCACTGAGGGAACAAATTCAATAGCCAGCTTCCCCAGGTTCTCTTCCAGGTAATTTTTCTCCTTGTCCACCAGGTTACGGCTCTTTCTGACATGAGATTCATCAGAAAGGCTGGCCAGAGCTGCAACCTGAGCCAGAGAATTAGTATTGAATGGGGGTCTAATCCTTTCCATAAATTCAATTAATTCGGATTTACCCACTCCATAACCAATGCGTAAACCTGCCAGACCGTAGATCTTAGAAAAGGTACGCAAGACAATTATCGTGCGGCCTTGCTTTACATAGGGAAGCGTCTTAGGATAGTCTTTTCTGTTAACATATTCCTGGTAGGCTTCATCAAATACTACCACTACTTCCTCCGGCATACCATTCATGAATCTATCTACTTCCTCTTCTGTAACATAAGTCCCCGTGGGATTGTTTGGATTAGCTATGAAAACTATTTTCGTCCGGCGATTTATTGCCCTCCTCATTGCCTCAAGGTCATGGGTAAAATTTCTCATGGGGGTCTCTTTTACCCGACAACCCATCAGTTCTCCAGCCATCTTATAGCGAATGAAGGCATGTTCGGAGACGACGATTTCGTCCGTTGATTCTAAAAAGGTCTTACCAATGATTTCAATGATTTCATCTGTTCCACTACCGAGAATAATATTTTCTGGCTTGACTCTCAGTCTTCTAGCTAAAACTTTCTTAAGATAGAACCCGCTCCCATCCGGATAGAGATTCACCTGGTTAAGGAACTTTCTCATGGCCTTGACTGCGCGAGGCGAAGGGCCAAGAGGATTCTCATTGGAAGCAAGTTTATCCACCCGGGCAAGGCCCAGTTCTCTCTTAACTTGTTCTATCGGTTTCCCGGGAATATAAGGCTGGAAATCCAATACATTCTTTCTCACAAGTTTTTCGATCATTCTACTCATCCTTCACAATTATTCGCTCCTGGGATAGGAGCCTAATATCTTAAGCAAGAGACACTCCTTTTCCAGTTCCTTCAAGGCACGCTTCACATTTTCATCTTCAACATGCCCCAAAAAATCAACGAAGAATATGTACTCCCAGGCGCGAAGCTTGGTCGGCCTGGATTCGATCTTGGTCAAGTTAATATTATTGTCACGAAAGGGAGTAAGCATATCGTGAAGCGCCCCCACTCTATCCTTTATCGAAAAAAGAATGGAAGTCTTGTCCTGTCCGCTTTTCGCTGGAAAACTCTTTCCTATCACCAGAAAGCGAGTAAAATTTTGCACATTATCCTCAATCCGTTCAGCAATTATCTGTAAATCATAAAGGGACGCTGCAAGCCGGGAAGCTATTGCACCTCCTTCGCGGTCTTTCTCCGCCATTTCTGCTGCCTTGGCCGTAGAAGACGTTTCCACTAACTCAGCGTTGGGCAGGTTATCTTCAATCCAATTTCGTGACTGAGCAATTGCTTGGGGATGAGAATAGATTCTTTTTATCTCTCTCAAGTCGCTGGCCTTGGAAAGGAGATTATGGGATATTTCCAGAAGCAATTCAGAACAAATCTTCAATTCCGAACTGATGAACATATCCAGCGTATGATTAATCACACCCTCAGTTGAGTTTTCTATGGGCACCACTCCGTAATCAGAGCGGCCCTTTTCCACCTCGGAAAAAACATCGGCTATACTCTTTGCTGGACTGAAGATGGCATAGCTGCCGAAATTCTTAACTGCTGCTAAGTGAGTAAAGGTTGCCTCCGGGCCGAGATAAGCTACTCTCCACTCCTTCTGAATAGACCGGGATGCATTCAATATTTCCTGGAAAATTTCCTTCAATGCTTCATTCGGTAACGGCCCTCTATTTCTCTTGAGCAATCTCTCTACTATTTTTCTTTCCCGGTGGGGGGCATAAAATTCCTGCTTTGCCTTTGTCTTCAATTTTGCAATCTCGCGGACCGCCTTCGTTCTCTGATTCAATAATCTCAACATCTGGTTATCTATCTCATCGATCTTCTGGCGTAAATCTTTTATGTTCATAAACTCCCCCTTCCAGTTTTCATCCACCAACAGGTGGTTTTATTTCGTCCAGGCTCGGAATTTCCGACAAATCTCTTAACCCAAAGTAACGTAAGAATTCGTTGGTCGTTGCGTACATAATTGGCCTACCTGGCACCTTCTTTCTTCCCGAAATCTTGACTATTTTCTTTTCCAAAAGTTTTCTTAATACCCAAGAGCTATCTACTCCCCGTATCTTCTCTATTTCTCCCCGCGTAATTGGCTGTTTATAAGCAATAATAGAGAGAGTTTCCAAAGCAGGCAACGAAAGTTGAAAAGTAGTTTGTGAACTATGAAGTTTTTTCACCCAGCTGGAGAATTCATTCCGGGTACAAATCTGGTATCCCTGGGCAATATTTACCACCTGGAGTGCGCTATTTCTTAGTTCGTATTCTCTTTTCAGTTCCTCGATTGCCTCTATTATCTCCAGAGAGTTCTCGATCTCTGTAATCTCTGCCAGCTTGTCTATTCCCAGAGGTTTGTCCGAAAAAAATAAGAGGCACTCAACTATATTCTTTAACTTTTCCCTCTCCATTATCCTTGCAGTACTGACAAACAGTGTCATTGCGAAAGACGAAGTCCTGAACTCCCGATTCATCGGGACCACGGCTTCGCCTCGCAATGACCCTTTCGGGTCGATTAAGATTTTGCTTTATATATCCTTATATCTCCAAATGGTCTCGCCTGACGAGCAAAAACTACCCTCAATCGAATAAGTTCTAAGAGCGCCAGAAACGTCACTATCAGGAGGCTCTTTGAACTCCGTCCAGAAAATATGGTATCAAAATTGATAAATCTCTTATTCTTTAGAAGCTCCAGGATTTCCTTAACCCGGTCTTCAACCCGCAGGTCTTCTTGAATTATCTCGCGGACTTCTTCTTCCAGCCGAAACGCCACCCTCTGGAAGGCGTCCAGGAGATCGAAAAGTGTCGCTTCAATAGTATAATCTTCTTCTTCGGGAATTATAGGAAGCCGGCCATAGATGTCCCTTTGCATTGCTTCTTTTTCCTTTAACGCGTTAGCAATTTCTTTGAATTTCTGGTACTCAATAAGTCTCGCTGCGAGTTCTGCCTGGTAGTCTTCCGGCTCCTCCTCTTCTACTGGTTCCGCAGATGGAAGCAACATCCTCGATTTCAGATAGATAAGGGTAGAGGCAATGACCAGAAACTCTCCGGCAAAATCGAGGTTCAGCTTCCGGAAAAGTTTTATGTAGCTCAAGTAGTCTGCTGTAATTTGTGCTATAGGGATATTGAAGATATCGAGCTCATTTTTCTTAACCAGATGAAGCAATAAATCGAGTGGGCCTTCAAATCCCTCTAATCTTATTCTATAATCCACATCCTGCCTTTCATAATCCGACGGCTTTTCTCACTTCTTTAAGGGTTTCTCGCGTAATTTTTTGAGCCTTGAGCCGGCCATTTTCCAGAATCTCAGCAATTTCCTCTGGATTTGCCTCCAATCTTTTCCTTTTATCTTGAATGGGCTTCAACTTCTTTATTAGGGCTTCGCTCAAAATCCGTTTACAGGCTACACAGCCTATTTTTCCGCTTTTGCAATCAGCAATTATCGAATCTATTTTCGGGGAACTAAAAATGGTGTGCAACCCGTATACAGTACAAATATCCGGATGCCCAGGGTCATTTGTTCTAATCCGGCTCGGGTCAGTAACCATAGAGCCCACTTTTTCCCGTATAAGCTCAGGCGGATCGGAGAGGAAAATGGAGTTGTCGTAACTCTTACTCATCTTTCGGCCGTCGGTTCCCAAGAGTTTTGGCACCTTGGTAAGAAGAGCCTGTGGTTCCGGAAAGGTCTCCTTATATAAGAAATTGAAACGCCGGGCAATCTCCCGGCAAAGTTCCAGATGGGGAAGTTGGTCCTCACCCACGGGGACAGCCTCTGCTTTGTAAACCAGAATATCTGCTGCCTGCAATACAGGATAACCCAAAAAGCCATAAGTGGAAAGGTTCCGGTCTTTCAATTCCTGTTGTTGCTGCTTATATGTAGGACACCTTTCCAGCCAGCTTAATGGTATAAACATGGATAGGAGCAGATGCAACTCGGCATGCTCCAGAACATGGGACTGCACAAACATAGTGCTTTTTTTGGGGTCGAGACCTGAGGATATCCAGTCAATGACCATTTCCCTAATATTATTCTTGATTTCCGAAGGATTTTCGTACTCTGTGGTCAGAGCATGCCAATCTGCCACCATATAGAAACACTCATACTCATCCTGCAGAGCTGCCCAATTGGCGAGTGCTCCCACCAGATGCCCCAGATGGAGCCTGCCGCTAGGACGCATTCCACTTAAAATTCTTTTCCTTACCATTCTAAAATCCCCTTCCCGCCCATAAAAAGAGTAAGTTATAGAGTAACTGAACAATAGGTAGTATCATCGCCCAGAGTATCCCCGTAAAAAGTAGTAAGAATAGGATAATAAAACCGAAAGGAGCAATCATCTCGTACCCCATTGCCGCACGGGCTGGCAGCAACCCTGATAAGATTTGGGAGCCATCCAGAGGCGGAATGGGAATGAGATTGAAAACTGCAAGCAGAAGATTGACGAGAACACCAAATAGCAGAATTGCTAATAGAGAATTCATTGCTTCTCCCGCGGGCAAGAAACTGAATATCCGAACCAGAAATGAAAAGAAAATTGCCAGGCCAATATTGGACAGGGGACCCGAGGCCCCCACTCGCATTAAATCTGTCCGTCGATTAGAAAAATTGTAGGGATTGATGGGAACAGGTTTGGCCCAACCAATAACGAATGGAGAACGAGAAAAAATCAGTAGGATAGGAAATATTATTGTCCCAACGATGTCAATATGGGGAAGAGGATTTAGCGTTATTCTGCCTGCATATCTTGCAGTATTATCTCCACAACGAGAGGCCATCCACCCGTGAGCGCATTCATGGATGACAATTGCGAAGAAAAAAATAACCACAGCTACAGGGAGAGGAATCATTCCCAAAATAATAGAGGGATTCCTCACCGCATATTGAAGTACGAGCATTAGCCGGTCAGTGAGCTCAGCCTACGCTCACTTAGTATCTGTCACCTCCCTTTGAAAAAATAATTTTATCAATCTTTAGCGAAATTGTCAAACACAAACTTCTTCTCCGAAGACCGGCTTTTCACCATCCCGTCGAGTTTGGCCCAGAGTAATTCTTCCAATATCCTTTTAAAAATAGGGCCTTCCTTATAGCCCATCTTCTTTAGCTTGTCACCGGTAGTATATATTTTCTCTTTACGGATTCTCGTCAAAAATCGATATACCCTTCTTTCCACTAATCCACTTTTAGACTTTAAGACGACAAAAAGCAGTGCCTCAACAGGCGTTCCCCTTAAGGCCCTGTGGAGAAAGCTCGGCTTCAACTTCGGTTTTTCTAACTTACCTATTAGTTCTGATAATCGCTCTCTTCCTCTGTTTATCTTTGTAGCTTGTTCTCGCGAAAATCTAAAATTCTTACAAAGATTCTGCACTTCTGAGATACTCAACTTTTGCACCAAGATGAGAAAATAGACTATCCAGCATTCGGCCGCGTCTTCCTTAATCGGGGATTGGAACCGGGAAAGGATGGCTTTGGTTCTTCCCAGTTGAGTTTTCATCTCTTCAGTTAACGTGATTTTGGGATGGATTAACCTTAGAACCCCTAATCTATCCAGGCTCAAGACCGCGTTTTTGGGTTCTGGCTCACGCAAAATCGCGATGACTTCTTCTCTTATTCTCTCCTTACTCAGATGTGCAAAAATTTCCAATTTCAGCGCGTCCCGTAAGAACCGCTCACTATTTCTATCCAAGAAGAAACCATATCTCCCTTGGAAACGAATTGCTCGAAAGATCCGCGTGGGGTCTTCAATAAAACTCCTTTTATGCAAAACTTTAATTAGTCTCCGTTTAAGATCTCTCCATCCCCCAAAGAAATCAACCAATTCTCCATACCGTTTGGGGTTTAATCTAATAGCCATAGCATTAATGGTAAAGTCTCGACGATACAAATCTTCTCGCAGCGAACCCTGCTCTACAGCAGGCAAAGCTCCAGGAAATTTGTAAAATTCCCTTCTGGCACTCGCCACATCGATCTTAATTCCACTTGGGAGAGCAGCCACCGCAGTACCAAACCTTTTATGAGCCGTGACTTTACCCCCCAACCACTTGACCAGGTGCCGGGCAAAGGATATCCCATCGCCCTCGACAACCAGGTCCAGATCAAAATTCTTCACGCCGAGGAGAAGGTCGCGCACAAAGCCACCGACAAGGTAGACCGAAAAGGCCTTCTTTTCGCCTATCCTACCTATTTCTACCAACAGGCTGGATATTTTGTGAGGAAGATTCTTTGCCAAAAGCGAAGCCACATTCTTTCCGCTCCCGGGGTTTTCCTCACGGGCATTCTTGGATGCAACTTTAGCCCTTATGACTTTTATCAATTTTTTCTCTGCTTCTCGAAGCTCCATTCCTCTTATTGTTGCTGCTGCCGCAGTGGCGTGGCCACCTCCTCCAAAAGCTTGAGCAATTTTACCCACGTTTACTGCCTTAACTCTACTGCGGGCAATCAGACGAATCTTTCCTACCGTTTCCACCAGAACGAGAATCGTATCCAGATTTTCAATATCCCGCAATCTATGGACAGCTGTTGCCAAATCGCTAACATAGCCTGGAGATTTAAACTTGATAATGGCAATCTCTTTTCCGTAAATCTCAAATCTCTTTTCCAGTCGGAGAAGCTTGTTCAATAATTTAAGCTGGTTTTTGGTTAATCCTTTGTGCAAGCAGTCGGATACGACGTTCAAGTTTGCTCCTCTGGCCAGTAGGAATGAGGCAGCCTTCAAATCCGCAGGAGCAGTGGAAGGGAATGTGAAAGACCCTGTGTCTTCATAAATTCCCAGAGCGAGTAAGGTTGCTTCTTCCCGGGAAAGTCTAATCCTTTTCTTCTTTATGAGCTCAACCAGAATAGTAGTCGTGGCTCCGTAGTCTCCCCCTAGGTCTACCGCTCCCGACAGATCTCCTTTAGCCCGAGGGTGGTGATCGTAGAAGTGAAGGACTAATCCTGGGTTATTAAGGGCTCTTTTTGCCGCACCAATTCTTTTTGCCAGCCGCGTATCTACCACTATCAGCCTTTTCACCTTCCCAAAATCAATATCCTTCTCCCGGCTCAAGTCAATCAGATGCAGATTCTTGTGCAGATATTCTCTCACATCCTTATCCGGGGATCCGGGTAAGAACAGCGAGGCTTTAGGATATATTTTTTTCGCAGCTAAGAGAGAAGCCAAAGCGTCAAAATCTGCACCGATATGGGTAACAATAAGATCCATCTCTATTTTCCTTTGCTCATATATGTATTCTCCCCCCGATTTCATCGGGGGGAGACCCTCATTTAATTTAACCTATTTCAATTAAAAAGTCAACCCAAACTTCTTACCCAGTAAATAGACTCACCAGCCAATGCTTCTTTGCTATTATCGCTCCCCGGGGGCAGAATTCCTGACAACATAAGCACCTGATACAATTAGGGTAATCAATCGAAATTCTGCCGTCTCTTCTGCTCTCCATACATTTAACCGGGCAGTTCTCCAGGCAAGTGTAACACTGGTCACAAGACTCATAAACTATTCTTGGCCTCACTGACAGTAAGCTCTTTAGCCATTTCAGGAGAAATTTCGGGACCTTCTGAGAAAAATCCTGCGGAATCCTTCTGAAATCTCTTACTTGTAAATCTTCAATTTTTTCTCCCAAGATTTCAATTTTTCCCGGAAAAAAAATCCCTCTTTCCACAGCTATTCGGTTAGTAGGAATTTCCAGTGGGTTCTCATAACCGACGACCCGACTGGCAACAAAATCCAAGGCCACCGGGTTCTTACTTGCCAGTATTGCTCCGACTTTCCGCGGTAGCCCACTGTAAGGGCCATTACCTTCCATCGCCACCACTCCATCCAGGATTACCAAATCAATCTTTACAGCACCCAAAAGGTCGAAGAGCATCTCGGAAAAAGATTCCCTATCGGGTAATTTTAGGTGAAGTTCAGTCTTTCTAAGTCCGGGGATAAAACCCAGATTATTCTTTACTGCGGCAGTAATATAAGTCAGAGGGTGAGTCTTTAATTTCGGGAGTGATATTATTTTATCAAAATCTCTCAATAGCTTAGTAACTGTAAACTTCTTATAAAAGTGGCCCTCTCTATTCTCTATTTCCATAACTCCATCCTCAAAGCGTACTAAGGGAGCCCCGGTCTTAGAGCTCACTTCTTCCAGTCCTGCAGTTCGGTATGCCCGGGATAGCCCAGTAAAGGTTGCCCTCTCCCCAGGACTATCTCCAATTGCGGGAAGTCCCCCAGCTCGCTGCACCAAATTTACGACAGCCTCGACTAAACTGGGATGAGTGGTTACTGCTTCTTCCGGCGGCCTGCCTGAAATAAGGTTGGTCTTGACTAGAACTCTCTCTCCGGATTTGACAAACTCACCAATTCCGCCAAGCAAACTTAACAGTTTGATTAACGAATTCTCCAAAGTCTGAATCTCGTAACTTTCACATTTTACCAATGCTACTGAATAATCTATTCTATTCCCCACTCTCTTCTCCGTCCTAGACGCTTACCTTGTCCTCAGGTTTATGAGGGCACTTGATAAATACCGCACGCATGAGAGATTTTGAGTCATTCAGAATATCGTGTTTTTCTCCCGGTTCCAACCGGAAAGCATCGCCTGCACCCCCAAAATAATCAACGCCGTCAATCAGAAATTTTGCGCTGCCATCCAGTAAATAGAACGTCTCTTCGACTTCTTTATGGTAGTGCGCTCCTAATGATTCTCCGGGCTTTAGAATCAAAATACCCCACTCTATCCTCGGTCCGCGAAAAAGATACTTAGGGCCCGAATCGCCGAATCGGAACTCCTTCTCCTTTTCGTTAACTCTTTCCATATTCCCTCCTTATCACAGTATCTTCTGCAACAATGATAATAGGTCCTCGTAAGTTACCAGGCGGGGATTTCCCCGGGTCGAGTTTGAAGTGAGGGACTTCTTCGTCAGCTCGTCCAGGCCATCTGACTTCACCCCAAACCCACCCAAACGGCGTGGAATTCTTAGTTCTCTCGCTATTCTTTCCACTGCTGCAAGAGCCCTACGGGCTGCATCTTCTTCTGTTAAATTTTCTATTTCTTCTCTTAAAGCTGAGGCTATCCACTTGAACTTCCGAATGTTTGAGTATAAATTAAATTCTATTACCGGCGGAAGAAGAATACCAGTTGCCAGGCCGTGGGGAACTCCAAACATCGCTCCCAGAAACGGCGCAACACCATGGGCAATACCCAAACCTGAATTTGTAAGTACAATGCCACCCAGAAGGCTGGCGAGACACATGTTTTGCCTTGCTTCCGGATTAGAACCATTCGTGTAGGCAGGGATTAGAGCTTCTCCAACAAGGTGAATACCCTCAATTGCCAGACTGTCCGTGAGAGGGTTTGACCTTCGGGAAACGTACCCTTCAATGAGATGACTCAAAGTATCCATGCCAGCTGAGGCAGTTATATCCTGAGGAAGGTCCAGGGTCAAAATGGGGTCGATGATGGCTATCCGGGCAAACAGATAGTTGCTGCGGAAACTCCTCTTACTTCCACTAAGCCTGTTCATAATCACCGCATTCCGGGTGACTTCTGCTCCTGTACCAGCAGTAGTAGGAACGGCAATAAAAGGGAGACCATATGAACCTAACCTTTTGGTTCCTTCCCCTTCCAGATATTCGCGCACCGAATCGAACTTCTCTTCCCGGGAAAGCCCGGCAATCGCCTTAGCCACATCAATTGCACTTCCGCCGCCTATCCCCACTACGACCCTACATCTATTCTGTCGAGCGAAGACCGTACCTCTGTCCACGACCTCAGTATCGGGTTCTGGAAAGACTTCATCGTAAAGGAAGAAGCCAATATTTTCCCTGTCCAGCATCTGTTTAACCCTATCCAGGACACCGCTCTCGCGCAGATATCTCCTTCCCGTAACCAGAAGAGCAGGACTTCCGAAGGACTTAATTTCCCCGCCCAATCTATCTAAGCTACCCGCACCAAAAATTATTCTCGTGGGCAAATAGAATTCCCACATCACTCCTCCTAAATAGGGACAGCGACCATTTACCGTTTCTTTCTTTCCAGTTCCAGAAGCCAGGAATCAACTTCTACATCGTCCGGAAAAAGTTTCCGGGTGACAGTCCATTCTCTCTTCGCCTTAGTTTCTTCTCCCAACCTGTAGTAGATAAGTCCCATATATTTATGAATCAGAGGATCAAAAGGATTAATCTGGTTTGACTGAAGATAATTTTCCCGGGCCAGTTCCAATTTCTCTTGACTGAAGTAAAGGTTGGCGAGCTCTGTATAGGTTGGCCCGTAGTTAGGGTTAACCTCGATGGATTTTTTGAACGATTCCTCAGCTTCTACGAATTTTCCCAGGGCGAGGTAGGTTCTTCCTATCTTATTAAGGATGATATGATTATTCGGTTCTCCTCTTAAACCCTTTCCATATTCAATAAGAGCAACATCAAACCTTCCTTTCTGGCGATAGATATCTCCCAGGCGGATATACTCACGGGTTCCCACTCCCACATACTCTTCCAGTTCATCTACTTCCCTTCCCTCTTCCTTTAGCTTGAAGCTCTCTAATGGTATTCCCGGAGTCTCTTCAAGGTTCTTCTTTTCCAGGTAGTCTCTTAAAAGGTTTTGCAGTTCTCGTTGATCGGCCCCAAAGAATTCGCGAAAAAGTCCATCCCAACTTTTTTCTACTGCCTCAAACTTCCCTTCTTCCCGGTTAGTTCTGCCGAGCCTTTCGAGAAATTCGATTAACCTTTGCCTTCCCTGATACTGGAGCAAATAATCTACTGCCAGGGAGACCTCGGCAAAGGCCAAA
>Ga0315308_1001085_pt1 | contig 15624 bp, 15 predicted proteins | sample TDP3_MG_FD_203078 | JGI IMG/M metagenome (GOLD analysis project Ga0315308, IMG submission 203078) | Freshwater sediment microbial communities from Lake Towuti, South Sulawesi, Indonesia - TDP3 | ecosystem: Environmental > Aquatic > Freshwater > Lake > Sediment | place: Indonesia: South Sulawesi... | reverse complement strand
GGCGTCAGCTTGAGCCGCATGCGGAAGAAAACCATCGTGGTCGATGCCGATCTGGCAATGGGTGGCATAGCCACGATATTTGGATTGGATGAAACCCCCGTGACGCTGCACGAAGTGCTAGCGGGCAAGGGCTCCATCGAGAAGGCGATATATCAGACGCAGGGTGTGAATGTTTTGCCATCTGGCCCGACCATCGCAGGGTTCCTGAAGGCGGACCCAAAGAAGCTCAAGGGAGTCGTCGATAAACTCGCCAAAACTTACGATTACGTCATCATCGACAGCCCTCCGGGCTTGAACAAATACAGCTTGATACCTTTGAAGAATGCGGATGAGGTCTTGCTAGTGGTGACGCCTGACCTCCCAGCTGTTCAGGCTACAACTAAATTACGAGGTGTCATCGATGCCGTCAATGCAAACGTGAGGGGCGTCATCGTAAACAGGTCAAGAAAACCATCATTTTTCACTAAACTCACCGGAGCCAAAGAATCCATGAAAAATGAAGACATCGAGCGCAGGCTGAAAGCTAAAATTTTGGGTATCATCCCCGAAGATCCTGCAGTCATCGAGTCCATAAATATGGGAAAATCAGTTGTAGTCCATAAGCCGAAAAGCTCCGCCTCCAAGGCCCTAAGCGCGCTCGCCAAAGACCTCACCCAAGTGAGGTAGAAATACTGAATGCGGTACAAGTTAAAAGGGGTCGTGGAATGGTCAAGAAAAAGCCCAAACACAAAGTAAAGATAAGACGCAAGGTTGTCGAGGAAAAACCTAGGCGCGAAGTCAAGAGGGAACGTGAAATAGTCGAGGAAAAGCTTAAGATAATGCCAACGGGGATAGCCTCCCTCGATGGGCCTATAGGGGGCGGTTTTCCGGTGGGATCCCTTGTGGTATTGACGGGGGAGGTCGGCTCCGGCAATAGCGAATTTGCTATGACATCTTCGGTCATGTTGGCTGCGACGAAGGCGGGCCGCCTTAGCTCCCCGCCCGGGAAGAACATCGTGCTTCCAGAGGACATCTGGTGGGTCACGTTTACCCGCCCGCAGTCGGATTTGATGGGAGAGATGGCGCTCGGCTTCGACAGCGACCTTTTCGAGCTATTCCGCAAACAGGCCAACTTCAAGGACCTCTCCGAGGACTATTTCGCGACTTCCTCGGTGCCGCTTGAGTGGGTGTCGGAGAGGCTGGTGGGGAAAAGAAAGGAGGAGACGCTCGTGACCTTGGGGGAGACGCTTGCCGGGGTTTACAGGATTGCAGAAAGACCAAGCGCGAAACCGAAGGGCATGTTGACCTCGCTCGCTGATTTCCTAACTGAACGGGGCCCAAATAACGTTGTGATCCTACATACCTTGACGGACCTCGCGATGCTGTACTCGGAATCCGAGGCGAGGTGGTATGAATTCATGATATTTCTCCGTGGGCTCCAGCGGGCGACCAAAAAATGGGGCGGCCTTATTTATGCAAGCCTCGACGCCAACCTGCTCGAAGGGCGCATGGAGCAGGAGATCGCAGCCTGCGTCGATGGGGTGCTGACGTTCGAGTGGGTGCAAGCCGGTCCAGCCGAGCGGAGGCGCACCTTATATATAACAAAATTTAGGCGCCTGCCCTCGTTCGCTGGAGGAGTGGCTATGAGGTTCAACGTGAATCTTACTCCTTCCGTCGGTTTGCAGGTCATCAAGCCCGAGTTGATCGAGGGATTGAGGGCGTGACCTCGGTTCCTCCTTTTTGCTCAGAAAACAACTCAAGCACAATTTTCAAAAATGATATCAAGATTTAGGTGGCCTAGCTGACGCTTATCCAGACCTCGGTCACTTTTAGGTAGTAAATGATGTCGTTCTCACCAGCTTTCCCCTTACCCAAGATGGTTAGGGTGAGCGTGTTCGGATCGAAGGAGACGTTGTCACCCTTGGTATTCAGCATCTGGTTCTCGCTTGCCAGGTACTCCCTCCACGCGTTCTTGTACCTCGAGTTTATCCTGATCACCGCGTTTTCCCTGTTCTCTGGTTTCTCAAACCTCCGAAGTATGGACACGGCAATGGTCGACATACCCGTGCCGCTTACCGAACTCCCCAGCCCCCGAACCTTGATGACGTCGACGTATACCCCGAGCTGGTTGCCGCCCGCATCCCACACGGTCAACATGCGCGGGGCGGAATCCATGAGTACTACGTTGTCCTGGATGAGAATTATCATCCCCAGCTCGTAAACCCAGCTCTGATTCTCCATGTCGAACTTGATATTTCCTGGGTCGTTCTCCCAATAATTTTCCCAATAATTCCCCCAGTATGAAGGTGAAGTCGGGAGAGGGGTTGGTGTTGGCGTGACGGAAAGCGTTCCTCCCGTTCTGGGGCTCGGGACGAACGGCACTGGATCCGGACCCATCCTTATGGACACGGTTTTGGATTCCCCGACCCGTAGGCCTTCGATCACGGCCCTGAGCTCCCGGAAGCTCTCATTAACCTCCTCCATGTGCTCGCGCGCCCTTCTGTTCATCTCACTGGGACCCCATGTCGCAAGGAAGGTCGAGGATAAAGCAATGACTATGCCTAGAATGAACATTGCCCCTAAAACCGGGGTGATGCCTCCCTCATCCGCGCGGAGTTTTTTTACCATCAATCCACCCTAACCTCGATATCCGTCACCTTCTGATAAAATTCAATATTTTTCCCGCCCCCATTGATAGTCAGTTTGAGCAAGTTCCCTTCATTTTCGAGCACGGCGTTGATACCTATTGCTCCCAGCTCATCCACCTTGTTCGTAAGGTACTCCCTCCACGCGTCCTTATAGCCCGAGTTTATCCAAATAGTAACAACATTTTCATTTGGGTTGAGTTTCGTTAATGGTAGGGCATTTTCTGATATGGTAACAGTGGACGTTCCCGTGCCGCTTACCGAACCCCTGACTCCTTGAACCCTGATGGCGTTAAAGTGCACCTCAAAATTGTTTTCGTTCTTCTGCATAACGGTCACCAAACCCGGAGGAGATTTCATGAGGTTCATGTTGTCCTGAACAAAGACCACCATTCCGGATTCGTAGACCCAGCTCCAACCCCCCCAGTCGAACCCGATGTGTCCTAGGTCGGATTTCATAATGTTTTCGAGATTTTCTTGTTCAACATTTTCAGCTGGCGTAATGGACAATGTTCCGCCCCCCTTGGGGTTTGGGACGAGGGGTATGGTATCCGGGCCCATCTTCAGGTCCACGCCTCCATTCTCTCCGACCCCTAGGTCCTCGATCATCACCTTTAGCTCCCGAAAACTCCCCTCAACTCCTTGCATGTGCTCGCGCTCCCTCCTGTTCACCTCACCGGGGACCCAAACCGCGAGAAAAATCGTGGAAGCGGTGAGAATCATACCTAAAAGGAGCGCTGTCCCCAGAACTGGGGAAATGCCCCGCTCATCCGCGTGGAGCTTCCTGCCCAAGGTTCTACCCCTTCTATACTAATTCGACCACGAGTTCCTTCAAGTACTCGTAGTAGTAAATGTCCTTCACCCCGGCGTTCTCAACCTTACCCCAGATAGTCAGGGTAAGCGTGTCCTCATCGAGTTCGGCGCGGATGCCCATCCTTTCCAGCTCCTCGAGCTTGTTTCTTAGATATCTGCCCCAAACATCCCCGTAGGGCGATAATGCCCTCAGGATAATGGACTCACGATTTGGCCCCTCCCCCTCCACCGGAATGACGGTGGCGCGGGAGTCCACGCAAAATACCCTGATCGTCCTCGTGCCCGTCGAGGTGAGCGTGGCCCTCTCATTTTCAATTATCCATAAATTGACGTCCACCCGGATGTTATCGTTTTCGGCTTCAGACACCGTAATCATCACCGGCTCCAAAACCGTCAGGTTAACCTCCCCCTGGGTCAAGATCACAGAACCGCCCTCGCTCACGTAAGCCTGATCCGGGTAGTACACGTGCCCCGAGCTGAATCCAACGGTGCCATATTCCGTATCCTTGCGGTGGGTTATGGTTATCTCCTTGAACACGGGCGAGATCTGGCCCCTCTGCGTCGATAGATCCACACGATACTGTATGCAGCGGGCGCCGGGCGATGGCACCTCACCACCGTTCGTGGCCTCCTCCCATCCGCTCCAGCTGCCGTCGTACGCGTTCTCGGTATTCCCGGTCCTCGTGTACACCTTGACCTCCGTGGTGAAATAACCCGTGACTTCTAGGATGCAGTAATCGATGTGGATGAGCGTGCGCGTCGCGTCGCCCCCACTGTCGAAGTAGCCGATCGATAGGATACCTCCAACTATGTAATCGTTGAGGTCCTTCGGCTTGATGTTGAATGTGATCGGATCCCCAGGAGCCTTCGGAAGGTTATCTATGAAATACCAGCTGTTCGTCTTCGACATCCAGATGTAAACTCCGATGTTTTCATCATCGTTGTCGGAGTATCCTCGGATGTAGAACGTGTAGTTCTCGTAGCCCAGCTTGACCCCTGTTATGCGGTGCTCCCAGTTCAGGCAGTACATCTGTTGCGCCCCCGCTTCTGACTCTAGCTCCTCGGACCCCACGCTCGTAGTCGGTTCGGGGTAGGAAATAACCCCAGTGTAAGTCGTCCCGAAGGTCCCAGATTGCGCAACTGGTGCTTCGTAGCTTGGCCCACCATTATCACCTCCATTCACCAAGTAGGTCGCGCCGGCATTGTCCAAACTATTATCGTAGAACACCTTGATCCTTCCGCCGCCGCCTCCTCCGCCTGCACCCCCGTAAGGTCCGCCTCCTGTAGATGTCGGGGATTTAGCACCACCTTTTCCCCCCTTCGCGGTAAGCGTACCGGTTATGATAACCTCGTTGCCCTCGATTAGGATGGTTCCACCGGATCCTCCTCCACCTCCTCCACTGCCCGCACTTCCCACATTGCTCATCCCACCCGCGCCGTCCCCGCCGTCGGCAGAGACCGTTCCATATATTTCGATAACCCCGGCGTTCAGCCGGACGACCCCTCCGCCAGCCCCGCCTGCCCCGCCGGCGTTCCAGGGATCGTTTTCTGGCGCGTTCCGGCTCAACCCTCCGGCCCCTCCGCCTGATCCCATGTAAATGCTGTTATCGCTAGCGTTCCCGAAAGTTAAGCCCCCTACGCCTGGATAATCGTTTGCACCCCGCGCCCCGCCACCGTTTCCTCCTGACCCTGCGTACGCCCCACCTCCACCGCCCGGGCCGTCGGAGGTGCCGAGCGCGTATCCTCCCGTACCGCCGCCCGTCCCAGGCCTGCCATTATAGCTGTACCCGTTCTCCTGTCTTCCACGCCACCTGTTGGTTGGGCCACCTGGGTAGCCGCTACCCGTCGCGTCAATGCGGGAGTTCAAGGTGACAATTATCTTCCTAGCGAAAAGCTGCAACATATTCTCGCTCTGCACAGTAAGGGTGCCGCCGTTCTTGATCTCCACCCAATCGTATCTCTGAACCCCGCCCAAGGTCCTGCTCGTCCCATCGATGATCAGGGCGTTCGGGAAGGTGGCGGAGAAGTTCGAGCCGGGGGACACATCTGGGATCCCATAGTACATGTAAATCGTCTTATTGCCATTTGCGGGGATGTTAGGCACCCTCACCCAGACGATCGCGTTCTCGCTCGGTTTGAAATCCTCGATCCAATAACTCAGCTCGGTCACGGAGTCGTTGTCGACGAAGCGAAGGTCTTTGAAGTTCTGCATCATATTTTCATCATAAGTTACATCGATTTTGACCTGATAATTTTCGAGCATGCTTGGGTTGTTCTCGTTGTTAATCGTCACCGGACGACGACACGGCCAACTCCTGTTCCACCACGGTACCCTCCTTAGCTCCTCGGCGATGCTCTCGTAGATGTTGTCTTGGGCTCGAGCATACTCGAGGGGGCTTAAATTATCACCGATGAGCGGGTTCCAATCGACAAGCGGGTCGGGCTCGTTTTCGACTGGTTTGTTCTCGCCCACTATGCTCGGCGTTTCCGCCTCCCAAGTTATTGTTCGCCAGTCGACCGGGGAGCCAGCATCGTATACTGAGGACTCGAGCTGACCAGAGGACTTGTACAATGCAGAGGTTATGTACTCGATTTCTACCCAATCCAAGACGGGTGTGTGGGCGGTGTCGTTCGTCGAAAAGTTGACCTTATATTGTATGTACCATGCCCTGGGTGAGGTTATCATCTCCCCCGCGGGATTCGTGTAAGGAAGGGACCAATTCGACCAGTTTTCGTCCGGCGTTGGCGAATCGCCGGTCCGAGTTTGGAGGGTGAGGTTGGTGTCGGGGGGGAGGTTTTCGCCCCACGATATGGTCCTCCAATTTGTCTCGAAACCTTTGGTGTCGTGGACCCGGGAGATGAAGGTGCCCGAGTATCGATATCTTTTGAGGGTGGCATCTATCGGGATCCTACGTGGTAACATATGATTTGTAAATGAGGATGTGCCCGTGATATCACCTTCTGTTCTTGCGACGGAATAGCCAGATGTTTCTGAATAATAGGTTGATCTATTTCCGGAGTACATGCCGATCCGATCGCCGGCTTTTACAGGGAGATAGATGTCAGTAAACGTGTTCATCCCGGAGCTGAGGTTCTTTGGCCCAGACTCCCCAACCATCGTCCAAACGGTCCCGGTCACGTACCTGAAAATTTTAAATTTCGCCCCGTTGGTCGTAGCCCTGGGATACCATCTCCACTGGATTATCACCCCGTTATAAGGCGCGGCGTATTCGCCGCCCGGGTCGAGCCTCTGAATGTAAGTGTAATTCGCGTAGGGCGATATATCTGCGGTATTGGTGGTGTTCCCGAAGACAACGTTATCGCCCGCGAGTATGACAGAACCGGGGAAGGTTGATGTGTCAAGGTTTTCTCTTGAAGTGCTATTTTCAAAGTCCACTTTAGTTGTTTGGAACCAACTGGTTTCCAAGGGGATAGAGTTCTCCAGCCTTACCTCGCCCTGCTTTTTTGAATTTTCATTTTCGCCCCTGTAGTATTTACTGTAATCTTCGTACCACTTCTCGCTCTCGAGAGTCGGATAGGTCCTTCCTCCCACCCAATCCGTCTGAATCCAGATTGGCGGCCCAGTCGTGTACCTAACATGAAGGTATGGTCTCTTGTCCACGGCTTCCTTGGAGAAGAAGTTGGCGTACCTCTCGATGTTGTCGTAATTTTCCATTCTGACTCTTAATCCCAAGCTGAGCCGTCTATCTCCAATGACCTCTCGAGTCACAAAATCCTTCGCAGACCAGTGGAACCAGCCAGTCCCGCCGACGTAGAGGTTGTCGAGGACGGCCCCCATCGGGTAATTTTCAATCGCCTTTTTCCATGTTATCGTTAACTCGGTCCAGTTATCGTTTTCTACCTGGCGGCATCGCACATCAGTCACGTTTTCCAAGGTGGATCCGTAGCAGTAAAGCCAGAGGTCGGCCTCCAAAATCCAGGCACCAATTGGGATGTTCTCGAGCAAAAACTTCAGGTATGATCTCTTATTGTTATCCAACCGGCTTGCCACTCGAAGCGAGTTCTCCGACCCAAAATTCGTGGTCGGTCGATTCTCGACGACGTACGCGTCATCACTCGGGGAAATCATGATCTCGTGGATGGGTGCCGGGGTAACGGAGAGCGTGCCAACCCCCCTCGGAGTTGGGACTAGGGGGATGGAGTATTCGGCGCCCATGTTGACGTCCACACTCCTGAACTCGCCGGCCTGCAGGCCCTCGATCGTTGCCCTTAGCTCCCGGAAACTCTCCTCAACCCCGCGCATTTGCCTGTGCTCCCTCTGGCTTACCTCCCTAGGAACCCATGCCGCTAGGAAGGACGAAAGAAAAGCGATGATTATGCCGATGACAAGCGTTGCTCCTAAAATTACTGAAACGCCTCGTTCATCCCCCCGACCCTTTTGCCCGAACATGATACCAATAAGCAATATCTAACCACCGAGATATTTAAAACATGCACGAGTTGGAACGTTTAACTTCTAAACTAGATCGGCCAGTCTTCAAATAACCGACGTTCGTGTCCTCCCTCCGCAAATGAAGAGGCTTCCGAGTTTACGTTCGCCCTTTCCCTGCTAGTCGTCGAGGCGTCTTATCAATCCCATGTTATGAATACAGCGTGCAGGGTGTGGTCCGCGTCCATCAACACGTCTATTGGGTTCTCCGAGCGAACGGCACCGTCAAGCTCCCAGTGGTCGAACTCGTAGAACTCATCTGGAATTGCTGTAACTGTTACCTCCGTTCCCTCATCGTAAACATACGATCCGGGAGCCGGGTCTGTGGTTCCCCCAGCTGTGGCCGAGATTGTTAGCGTGTATTGAGGTACTAACAACAACTGAATGGCTGGGGACTTTTCAATGGCTCTCCATGGAACATGGATCTCTGTACGCGGTTCTCCCTCTGGATGGCTCGGCGGATCCTCTTCTGGCGGCGTTATGACCCAGGCATCGTATTTCTCTGTCCAGTCAGGTTGTGTTGCCGCTGCTGTGCTAACTCCAATCATCGAGGTCAGAAGGAGTCCGAACAACACTACGGCAAGAACCACAATCTTTTTCAATTTTTTACCTCCTTTTTTATTTTTCAATTAATAATCATTTGTCCAAGCATAAATTTTTTCCGCATGTTGTGGTGTTTAACAAAATTTCACAAAGGTAATCGGCAACTTGGCTAGTTAAGGGGTAAAAATGAGGATTCTGGAAACCCTCTTGGTGGGCTATGCAGCCGAGAACATCCATCATTGGTTTATCTCGTCTTCTGTCTATTTGGTGGTCGTTAATGAACCATTACGGCTTAACGTTGGCGTCTGCTTGCCCTTGGCTGATGCGGGCCTCGAACGTCTCCGTCTCCGCACTAACCAAACGATACCCACAACTACTGCGCATGCCACTATGGCAATAAGAATGATTGAGATAAGCGGTCTTGGCGGTGCTGCCATTTTGGTGACCGTAAGCCTCACCCGAGTTCCAACCGAAGCAACCACAGGACTGGCCCCATCGCCCTCCACAAGGCCGTGGGCATAAACCGAAATATCGCCCTCATACACGTTCTCCTGCGCGATCGGAGAGATGGTCACCACCACCTGTTTCGATGTATCTGGGTCGAGGACGAACCCGTTATCTGAAAATGACAGAAATGGGGCAATTCCGCCTGTAGCGGTGATCTCAAACCTAAGTGAATTTTCGCTCTCCGGACGGTTATACACCCTTAACTTAAAGTTCCCCTCCTGTCCCACCCCGAGGTGTAAATTATCGAGGTCGTGTGGACTCGCCAGCGCTATCTTTGCCACAGCCGAAACCGGGCCAACATTGATTATAGCTAAGGCCAACGCAAGGATAAAACATGAAAAGAGGAGGGGGAATTGCGGGCGTTTCCCCTTCACCTTTTTCGTCGATAAGCTGACCCGTGCGCCTGGCAGGCAGAGCTTACCCGCAGGCCTCATGATTCAACCGCCACTAATCCCCTATGCGCGCTTGGACGTATAAGTTGTCTGTGTAGTACGGATCTCTGGCTGAGCTGGGTATGTTTAAGAACCAGTAGATGTTTTCCGCCACGTCTTCACCGTAGCCGACATTAGTCCATAGGTCGGCGTAGCTGTTGCTCAGTATAATCTCATTTTCGTGCGAGGCGCCCTGCGCTGCTTTCGTATTATCCGCTCCTATGGTGCCACCAAGGCTTCCCGCCCAGTTATCTACCTTACACCTTATGTCAAAGTCGCGGTTTGTATCGACCGTGGCCACCGTTGGATTCTCGCTTGGCTGAACATTCTCTTGTCCTGGAGAGCCGGTGAATGTCAAGGCCGCATCATCGACGGTTAGGCTCACGTAATCATTCACCTTGAACTTGTTCTCGTCCGTCAGCTCATCCGTGAGAGCGTTGTCGTCCGTCGCCTTTGCATATACATCCCATAGGTTTGATACCCCCGGCTGGGCTATGACGTCGAGCTTCACCACGAAAACATAGTCCCCTGACGTCAGCGTGTTATCAGGCGCTACACAGTTTTCATTCTCGAGGTGCCGGTTGTCGGTATCGGGGCCTATCTCCTCCCAGGTGCCCGGAGCCGTGAATTTGAACGTATAGTGGTTGCGCCTGTTGTCCGGTAGAAGGATATTGTCGACATAGAGCTTCAGCTCGACCGTCGAAATGTCCGCGAGGGTGTTATTGTCCGTGACGCTTACTTTAAACTTATAATTCGTTTGAGGATCTAAATTGTCCTCGGGTACATCTGCCATTGTCGTTACTGCAATCGCGGTGACATCTGGGGCAACGCTATTGTTCAGTTGTCCAGATATTGATTGGGAGCTATCCGCCGCAAATACCTTGCTGGGGGCCATTGACATCGCTATGAGGCCTAGTACCAATGCTAACCCGATCTCTTTTTTCACCTGTCTCCCTAACCTTGCGTTAAGATGACGTAATATAGGGCTTATGAAACTATCCTCTAGATTTATCCTCCACTTCCCATCCGTCATCGATTTAAAGTAAAACTTGCCATTATGTTAAGAAAAAATGGTGTTTAAGTGTTGAACGATAAAACTATCGGCAATTTTTTTAACAAACAGGCCCCAAGTTATCCTTGAGGGATGGACTCCAAGTTATCCCTCGAGGGCCGTAGGTGAGGGTTGTACAACTCAAGAAAGTTTTGCTGTCGGCATCAGTGATCGCCTTATTACAGATGCTTTTGTTGAGCACGGCATCCGCACAAGAAGTGGGAATTTCGGGAAAACTATATGTTATATTGTACGGGGTATCGGTGTCTATTTCGCCGAGCTACCAGAACGGCCCGCCTGGAGCAACGCTCAATTACATCGTAACGGTTAATAACCCTGGCAGCGCCCCCGACAACTACGTCCTAACTGTTAGCGATAACTCGGGCTGGGGCCCGACGCTCGACGACACTCGATTTGAAAACGTGCCGCCAAACGAAACCAGGACGACGATGCTCAGCGTCACCATTCCAGGGGGTGCGGAGAATGGTGCGAGGGACAACATAACCGTCACCGCAGTATCTCAAGCCGACAACGCAGTCAGGGACAACGCGAGCTGCATAGCTCAGGCTACGGCCGCGCCACCGCCTCCACCTCCTCCACCCCCTCCACCTCCTCCGCCTGGGGACAACACGCCTCCTCCAACCCCATCGCTCGTCTCGCCAACCGATGGAACGATAACCAGCGACAACACCCCGACGTTCAAGTGGACCGCTGTCAGCGATCCATCAGGCGTCACGTATGCGCTTCAAGTCGACAACGATCCTGGCTTCACATCGCCCGAGGTCAACATATCGGGCCTCACCGAGAACACCTACACGCCTTTAGCTCTAGCCGATGAGGACTACTCCTGGCGAGTCCGAGCGGTGGATGGGGCCGGCAACTTAGGGGATTGGTCAGCCGTCTGGACTCTTCTCATCGATACGACGGCACCAGCTGCTCCAGACCTTTTGGAGCCGGCCGATGGCGCTTTGACCAACGATGACACCCCGACATTCAGGTGGGCTAAGGTTGTAGACCCATCAGGAGTCACCTACACTATCCAAGTCGACAACGACGCTGACTTCACGTCTCCAGAGGTCGATGTCTCCGGCCTCGCCGAGAACACTTACACCCCATTCGCGCTCGCCGATGGGAATTATTCATGGCGCGTCCGCGCGGTCGATGGCGCGGGGAACATCGGCCCATGGTCCGAGAGCTGGTCGTTCACCTTGAGGGTTGCTGCGGCTCCTGCGGCATTCACGTTGAGCGACTTGGTCATTAGCCCCCCGCAGGTCGCCATCGGGGAGGAGGTCAGCATATCGGTGACGGTCAGGAACACGGGAGATCTGGAGGGCACCTCCACCGTAATCCTGAAGATCAACGGTGTAGTCGAGGATATTGAAAATGTGACGGTCGCTGGCGGATCGGCAAGGCCCGTGATATTTACGGTGGTCGAGGATGTGGAGGGGACCTATGACGTTGAGGTCGATGGGTTGACGGGGACGTTTACCGTGGTGAAACCACCGCCGCCGATAAGATGGGAACTCGCCATCTGGATCATCTATTTGGCAATTGCAGCGACAATAATCGGGGTTATAGTGGTCCTCTACAGAAGGAAGCGCAAGCGCCGCAAAAAGCGTAAACGCAAGAAGAGTAAACATTCCTAAGGTGATCTTACCAGTTATTCGGTGGTTTCCCTCGACCAAGAGGATGATCACTTCAAGGGGTTAAAGGAGGCTATAATACTGTAGTTTTTCTCCTTGGCCCCCGAGGATGGCTGGGATTGCCCCACCATGACCACTTTCAGCCCGCTTCTTGAGTTTTGCATACTCCTCGCTGAACTCCCTCGAAAAACGCACTTCATACAAACTGCTACACTTTCTTGCTTTTTTTGAACCTCATTCCTCCGCCTCGACGACCATCCGCTTGCCCACGACCCGTATCTCAACCCTGCGCCCGTGCCTCAGGCCGAGCATCCGCTCTACGTCCACCGGGATGTATAGCGCTGATTTATTCCCTATCCTTGAGACCTTGCGCTTGAGCCTGATCCCGTGGCCCCATATCCCCGCTTCTTCAGCTGCGCCCCTCAGCTTGGACGCCTGCTCAACCGTGAGCACCACTTCGCCGCATCGGTCGCACTTCTCAACCTCGAGCCCCTCGGCTAACTTGACGCCCTCGACTATGATGTCCTCCCTCGCCTTGACGAGGGTTCCCTTTTTGCACCTAGGACATTCCACCCTTTCGCCCCCTTACGTTGACGCTTATCACGACGATCGTGGCTGGGTACTCCACGTAAACCACGCGCAGGATTTTCCTCCCCGCGCCGACCTCCGCGTAGTATTTATCCGTCTTTCCTATTCGCGTTATCCTGCCCTCCTCGATTATTGAAATGATCTTGTGTTCAGGCAAACCCAATTTAACCATGTCCTCGAACGCACCTTTTGTTATCCTTACTTCTTTCCCATGTACATACATGAGGCTTCCTCCTAATAAATACAAAGTAAATACCTTTAAGTATTTACTTATTGGAGATCATCCTCCCGCTCCCGCCGAGGCTTTGAAACGAGGCCTTTTATAAGGGTGAAACGAGCGGCAGCGCACGGCCGTGAAGTGCGATCAAAATACACGACAGATCAGCTAAATCAGGCCCTTTCTCTAGAAGTTATCATTGTACTAGATCGCAAGACCTTACAGTTCGCTTTATTCTGGAAACTCCAACTTGACCACATCCGTTGCGGGTTCCACATAAAGTTTAACTTTCCAACGTCTGAGGAAATCCATCCCGATGACATTGGGAAGTCGATAGACTCCCCTTTCCCTCCATAATCCACGTGGGAGATCTGGCTCAAGGATGTATAGCAGCTCATGTTGTATCGCGTGTCTCTTTCCCTCCTCATCCCTAAACATCAGTTCGGTATTCTTAACAAACCTAGGGATAATTTGAGTCCTGCAAACCCAATTGGGGGAAGATTTGGGTCCCGATTAAGTTTTGAAAAAGGAATTTGATATCTCTCAGCGTCTCTTGTTGCGATAGCGGTGAATGGAGACCCTGTATCAAGGACCGCTTCGAGTGGAGCTGCCCATATCCGATATTGAGGGCAGCGAAGCGTAAACTTAGTGAAAGGGCTCGGTTCTGCACCAGAGCTAATTGATTTGTAAAATCCCCTTACAAACCAACTTAAAGAATGCAAGCAAACGACCTTGGAGCGATCGAATCTATGTGAATCGAGCGGGGATCTATCCCACGTTCTCTTAGTACATTCAAAAGTTCCTCGAAATCCTCCGATTCGGCAATGATCTGCCCATCTTTAACCGCGATATACTTTCCTTCGTGTTCGCGGGAGATGCTTTCAAAGTTCCTAGCGGTCCATTCGATATCCGACTCTATACGCTCGATTTCTCTCTCGGAAAATTCTTGGTTTCCCATCTTCTCTTCCTCTTTAGCCTCCCTTTTTTTACACCCTCTTCTTTAAAAGTGTATGTGAATGCGTGCTTATAAAATCTCTCGTTTTGGCACTCGAGAAGTTTGAAAAATTCCACCCTTCTGAACCTGTAAATTAAAGCAGGATTGAGACAAAAAGCCAAACCACGTTGGATGGTTAAAAATAAGGTTTAAAAAATAGAGGCCTCAATGGCGGGGCCTCCATAGCTCCTTAAGGGCTTATTTTTTCTATCAGTGGGTTTTATCTCACGACGACGGACGAGCTGCTGAATAACTTTTGTTTGCTGGGTACGTGGATTATGTATACTGTAATCACAGTACCAGCGTCGGCAGCCGGGTAACTGTATGATACTATCCCAGTCTCACCAACGGTAAACGTTGTATCAACACCAAGGGCAGGTCTATCTATCGTTGTCATTGCGCCGGTAGCGTCATTAGTTGCTTTTATCTGAAGGTCAGCAACCACCAAGTCATCTCCGCCCTCGTGCTTAATCGTAAGCTTTATGTTGTCCCCAACATTATCTGCCGTCAAAGTAACCATCACGGACGGGGGAGTTCCTCGCCCTCCGAGTCCACTGACGAGCGTCGCTACGACCGCTGCCAAGGCCACTGTTATGGCGATCAGCAGAATAGTGCCCACCACTGGAGATACTCCTTTTTGCTCCATATTTTTTCACCTCTGTGTAAGGGTAATTCGCGCCCTTTATAAGGTTTCTGAAGCTATGCTCCAGTCGCGCTAAGTCCGAAAAGTTATTAGCGAAGAGTGCAATTGTGATTTTGTGAAAAATGAAAATTAAAAAGAAAGGCCGAGTTGAGCTCCTTCGGCCCGCAAAAGTTCGGTCCATAGTTTCCTTTGACGGCGATATTTTTGCGAAGATCGAGAATTGGCGGTTTTCGCGTAGACCGATTCCAAGCTTCAGCGAAGCCTGTAACGAATTACTCGGCGAGATCCTAGGCGTTCGTAAACGGCGCGGAAAGGTGGAGGAAAAATGAATTTACCTGCTGATCTCCAAAGCTTTTCCATAAGAATCTGCATACCTGCTTGAGGTAATTGTAGCGATAATTCACTCTTCTATCTCTCACCATCCTACCACCATCTCCATTTCCGCTGTTTTCGTGGATCATGCCATTCAAACAAGCTGATGTAACTTTTTTCGGGCAATTAGGGCTACCCATTCTGGAATATGAAAAAACTCGCCTTAATTTCCCCTTTTTTTGGACATTGGAGCCGTTTTTATCCGTCTGGGCCTTAGTTTAAGGAGGTGAAAAAGGGTCATGAGCAGCCAGGGGTTAAAAATGCCGAAAAATAGAAAAGGAAGGAAAAACAATAAAATATAGGGACAGGAGGGAGGGAAATGGGAAAAGGATCTATAGCAGTCCTGTTTTTGGTCATCATGGCAGTGATAGCTATCGGGATCGTCATTGTAGGGGTTAACCATGAGGGGGAGGGAAGGGTAAGGTTGGGCCTTTCCTTTGCAGCAACCCTGATATTGATCTGCTTCGTGTTCTTCCTCGCCCTGTACTTGGGGCATCTCCGAACCAGGGGAATGTACATCGTTACCTAAGGGGAGAAGTTAGAAATCACTCTTTGATCGAACCCCTCGCGTCAAAAATTAGTCGTTAAACTCAGAACGAGGGAAGTATCAGCAAGGCGAACATCGCCCACGATATGAACATCATCAGGATCGAGTATTTCAGGCCAGCCCTAAAGTCCCCGGTGCTTGTCTGCCCGGCCACGAGCCCTGCGAACAACCCCTCGATTATCGTGGAGTGCATGAATATGG
>Ga0315308_1001084_pt1 | contig 15625 bp, 16 predicted proteins | sample TDP3_MG_FD_203078 | JGI IMG/M metagenome (GOLD analysis project Ga0315308, IMG submission 203078) | Freshwater sediment microbial communities from Lake Towuti, South Sulawesi, Indonesia - TDP3 | ecosystem: Environmental > Aquatic > Freshwater > Lake > Sediment | place: Indonesia: South Sulawesi... | reverse complement strand
GCGAATTCAAAGTAGGACGGCGCAACAGCCTCCTATGAGACTCCCGCCCGCCCGACCACTAACCCTCCAGCCTTTCAGAATCTCGTGTAGATCCACGCGACAACATCGCCATCGTTCAGGATGTAGACGTCGCAGGCTACCATCCCCGCGTCCCAACGTGAGCTGGTCGAGTTCCAGATATGCCACATCCAATATGTCTTGGGGTCTCCACCTACACCGTTTATTCGCGTAACGAAGGCGCCGTAGACTCCACGGGTATATTCGACCTCTGAGACTAGTCGAGTGGCGTTAAGAAGATCAGCTCCCCTGACTACGAGGGTGCGGTTTGACCAATCCTTGGTGCCGTTTCCGCAGTCGACCAAGATGTCGGCAAAGATGTACCTGTCATATTTCCGCAATTCGTTCTGAGCCTTATTGTATAACCCAACGTATCTCATGAATTCCGTGTAATAGTACGCACTGAGAGATATGGACAGCATTGAGATGCAGAGCAGGCCAATCGAAGCCCACATCCAACCAACTTTCTGAGCCATCAGGATTCACCTCCTTTGCACATTATCCTTCTGATAGCATTGATGAGGACATTCCCGCCCGCGAGGAAGAAGAAGAAGTTCGAAACCTCATGGGCAACTGTATAGGGTACTCCCTGAATTATCCAAAGGATAAGGGGAATTCCAAAGACTATTCCCGTGACAACGTTCGTAAACAGATCATAAACGAATGTAAGAAGGAACCCCAGCATCCCCAGTTTGAGGCTCGTTCCCCAGTACGACCTTCCCATCAACGTTGCAGAGGAGCTTGAAGACAACCTTAGGCCAGACCTTGCCATGAGACCGCCTGCAACCCCGTATATGGTTTCGCCTATGGATGTGGTCAGAAAGGTAGGTAGGTCGAAACCGTAGGGATTCAGGGTGCCGTAAACAAGCCAAGTAAGGAAGCCGACCGCCACGCCAGATAGGCTTCCAGCAAGGTAACCGCTTACGAAGACAAAGAGGTCCATAAATTTGACGTTGGGCACGCCTATTAGAGCATAGTTGGAGCCAACGCAAAGTGCAGTCATGATCGCGACAAAGCTGAGGTTCTTGCTTGAGACGTTCATTCACTCTTCGCCCTCCAGCTGTGTTGGATAATCCATCCAACATATAAATCTTTTATTCCAGAACCTCTGTCTACCCACATCAACAAACAACTAATAGCTTAGTACCAAAAGCTTCTAAGGGGGGAGAGAAATGTCATCTACGATCATCAGATCGAACAGTAAGAGAGATAGGGATGGTTGAAGCCTTAGAGAGCAAAATCTTGGTCCTAAGCCAGGAACTCAGCGCACTGAAAGCCGAACGCGACAGGCTGACGGATGAAGCTAACGGTCGGGCTCAAGAGCGCAACCGCCTCCACGAAAGGATAAGGGAGCTTAGGCTGGAAACCCACGGTCTGAGAGAGAAGCGCGATGGCCTAAACAGCGAGGTCCAACGCTTCAAAGCTCTTCGAGAACAGTTCTTGAGGGACTATCATGCAACGATCGAAGAGCTCAAGCGGCTCAGGCGAGGGGTCAAAGAAGCCACATCGAGGAAGCCCAGTCGGAGCCAGCACTCTCTGGAAGACGAGATCGGGAAGATCGAGTGGAGGATACAAACAGAATCGCTTCCTATTGACGAGGAGAGAAGACTCATCGGACGAGTCAAGGCTCTGGAAACCCAACTCGAAGCCTACAGGAACGAAAAGAGGATACTAGACAGAATCGCCACACTGCAAAGTGAGGCGGAAGAGCTTTCAGGCCAAGTATTGGTTCTACGCATCAAAATGTCGGAGGTTGTGGAACAAAGCCAAGCATTTCACGAGAAGATGATTGGTCATCTGCAGGAGGCAAAGAAGCTCAAGGCAAAAGCTGATGAAATACATTGGGAGTACATCGATCGCAGGGAAAAGGCGAACGTCTTACGTTCGAAGTGCCTAGAAATTCTACACCAGATTAGGGCTATACGCGAGCAAGTTCGGAGGAGGGAAGAGAAAGAGAAAGCCGGACGGCTGTCGGCTCTCCGAGAAAGACTCGAGCAGGAGGCTTTGGGCAAACTGAAACGTGGCGAAAGGCTCACTTTTGAGGAGTTCAAGATTCTCGCGGAAAAGGGCAAAGTCTGACCCAGTTTTCTGAGTTCAGCGCCAGAGGATGCAATAGACACATCGTCCAGAATTCTTAAGAACCGAATCTAAAACATTTATTGGGAAGGAGTCCTGTAATTCTACTTGGCCCAGAGAGAAGAGCAATGCAGAAACCCGACGAACAGAAGGCGGAGCATCTTCTCATTCTTTGCGTTGACAGGGACAACGACATAGGCAGAAAGGCCGGCGTCAAGACCCCCATTGTCGGGAAGCAGCAGAACATGGACTCGGCTCTGAAGCTTCTCCTCGCAGACCCAGAGGAAGCTGACGCCAATGCAATGTTCGAAGCCATCAGGATTCATGACGATCTGGGAAAAGACGGGTCGACCCCAGGTTCTGTGCAGATCGCGACCGTAGCAGGGTCTGAGCTGGGCGGGGTTGCAGCTGACCGGAAACTGGTCACGGAGCTTACAGAAGTCTTGAAGGCGTTTCCCGCAGAGAGCTTGATCCTTGTTACTGACGGGTTCGCGGACGAAGACCTAATGCCGCTAGTCCAGTCAAGGTTACCGGTTACTTCCGTTCGAAGGGTAGTTGTGAAACATAGCGAGTCGATTGAAGAGACCGCGGCTGTCTTTTCACGTTACCTGAAGATGCTGACTAAGGACCCTAGGTACTCCAAATTCGCACTAGGATTGCCAGGTGTTCTCCTCATAGCGTTGGGGACTCTGGCCTTCCTTAAGGTCTTCATCCAGTTCGACATCTACACTTGGACTTGGATCGTTGGCCTGATAATCATGGGCAGCTACCTTCTCGGAAAAGCGTACGGTCTTGACAGAAGAATAGGGGCGCTTTTCTCCCGGACCTACACTGTTTCCGAGCTTGTATTAGGGTTCACATCCGTAAGCGGCCTACTATCGATCGGCATCGGCTTCTACCAGGCCGGATCTTACATCAGCGTGAATTTCGGCGTTGTCCTACAGTTCCCGGTAGAGTTTGGCAGCCTTCTAGAGCTGCTTCCGCAAATAACTGGATGGGTTATAGCCAAATCCCTAACGATGGTTGTGATAGGCGTCTGCGTAATATTCTTGGGGAAGTCAGTCGGCTACCTTCTGGATCGGGATTCAAGGTTCTGGCGGACCTCAGCCTTAGTCGTCATTTGCGCATGGTCTTGGGCTGTTTTCAATGAGATATCCCAGGTTATCATCGATCCTACGCTTCCGCCGGCCACATTAATCGCTTCGATAATCATAGGCATAGTAATCGTCGTGGCGTCAGGTCTCACCACGCACCTGCTAGGCAGAAAATACCAGAAGCTATTCAAAGAAAAAGCTGACGAAGAGAAAAAGCCAGAAACGGGCGAACCTGATGAGAAACAGAAAGGCACCAAAAGCTGAAATCGCAGTAATTGGCGGAACGGGGCTAGAATCCTTCTTTGAGAGCGCAGAAGAGTATTATGTTGGAACCCCATTTGGCCTGCCTCCCCCTGTCTCAGTGGGCAATATCAGCGGCAGACGTGTGGCGTTTCTTCCCCGGCACTGCCTCAAGCATTCTCTTCCGCCCCACAAGATTGACTATCGCGCAAACATCCACGCACTCAATGAAATGGGCGTCGAGAGAGTGATAGCCACAAACGCTGTTGGAGCCGTGAACATGGATTTCAAACCAGGAGAACTAGCTGTTCCTCACGACTTGATCGACTTGACGAAGCTGAGGTCACTCACGTTCTTTGACGATGCCCGGTTCACTCATGTGGATTTCTCTGAACCCTACTGCCCAGAGATCCGAAAAGCCTTGGTAGAGAAGGCTGCGGAAGCTGGACTGTCTTTGTGGGAAAGGGCGGTTTACGTGTGTACTGAGGGTCCTCGCTTCGAGACTCCAGCCGAAATCCGTATGTTCAGAGCACTGGGTGGCGACTTGGTTGGCATGACCGCCATTCCGGAAGCTGTACTTGCTCGCGAATCAGGAATCTGCTACGGTGCGCTTTGTTTCATCACAAACATGGCAGCGGGAATAGCGGGAAGGATCTCGGCGAAAGAGGTTACGGAGACATCCAAGCGGCTAAGCTTAAGCATCCGCAGGGTTTTAGTAGAGGCAATCAAGTGCCTCCCCAAAGCACGTCATTGCCAATGCGCCTCGTCAGCAACAGAGTTGAGGGCAGGAGAAGCATAGATTTGCTGAAGTTCTTGCTGTCAGTTCTCGGCGTCTACGAGATCTACGAGAAATGGTTATGGCACCAAGTTAAAGACGACGCAAAACCGGAACACATCGCCATAATCCTTGACGGAAACCGAAGGTGGGCTCTAGATCATTCACTTAACCCAAGCGTGGGTCACTACTACGGCGCAGACAAGACTGAAGAAGTGCTCAGATGGTGTCTTGACCTAGGGGTTAAGACGGTAACGCTCTATGCCTTCTCAACCGAAAACTTCAAGCGGTCTAAAGAGGAGGTTGAGGAGCTGATGCAGCTCTTCGGCGAGAAGCTCGATGGAGTTTTGAAGAACGAAGACATACACAAGCACAGAGTTAGAGTGAAAGCCATCGGTAGACTCAGCCTTCTGCCCGAGAACCTGCAGTGGATGATCGAGAAGGTTGAGAAGGCAACAGAAAGCTACGATCAGCATTTCCTGAACGTAGCCATGGCGTATGGTGGAAGAGCCGAGATCGTCGACGCAACAAGAGAGATCGCACGGAAAGTGGAGCAACAAAAGCTGTCTCCTCTGGACATCAACGAGAAAGTATTTGAGAAATACCTGTATACGGCTCATCTGCCAAAGCAGGACCCGGATTTGATCATCAGAACCTCTGGCGAGGAAAGACTAAGCGGCTTCCTCCTGTACCAATCAGCCTACAGCGAACTATGCTTTGTCGAAGTCTTCTGGCCAGAGTTCAGACGCATCGACATTCTGAGAGCCATCAGGACATTCCAGAAACGCAAGAGACGGTTAGGAAAGTAGCGTTACTTAACCGTCGTATAGATACAACCAACTGGGATCTCTTTGACATGAACGTCAGGAAACACTTGCTGTAGGTATAGGGCTAGAGTTCGCATTCCCGGTTCTTCTGAGGTAGAATGGTTCACGATGATCAATGGGATCTCGGTGTCGAGAGACCATTGCCCGGATTCCCAGAGTCTTGTCCCGTCATCAGTCACCAACAGCACGTCAGCTCCTGTGCTGTGCATGACTCTGTACTGAGTGATAGCTCCCGTGCCTAAGGCGAGTCTTGAGGCTTTCTTGCCCAGATCTCCGACAACTAGGACCGCTTCTTGACCGAGTGGCTTCACTCGCTCAAGGATCCTCTTAGCCAAATCCCCCACAGAAGTATCACCAACCTCGTGAACCTCATAGAACTTCCTTGCCGCGACCGGCTTTCCGAGGAAGCCAAGCCACTTCGCCCATGCACCATGTATGCCTATCTCTGGGAAGTCATCCCAGAAATCATGACACCTATACACAACCATGCTAGTCTCGTCGAGCCACCTCTGCTTCACAACCCAAGCGTCACGTTGATCGAGCGCCATCGTTGCTAGAATCCGCAGGTGAGCGTCGGTGAGAAGTGAGCCTTGGATCACTTTGCCTGTCTCGTCGACGCGAACCGAATAGAGAGGCTCGTGTGTCATAAACATGTTGCACCCATCCGTCAATGCCTTTCCCAAGTTTGCCAGAGTCGGCATCCAAGACACGGCGATGCCTTTGACTTCAGTCTTCGGGTCACCCGCCAAGAACTGATCGACTGTGCGGTCCCAGTCAACCCACGTTCCCACTCTTCGCATGTGGGCATCTAATTCCTCTGCCTTCACCCTAGTTCGTCCCTCCTTTGCTTTTCTCATCCTAGTTTCATAGTGTTGGCTTAAAGCAATAGTGCTTTGGGCCTATTATGCCCTTTTCCTTGCGCTCACGATCGATATGATGTCTCTGTCCTGAAGGAGATAGCCTTCTCCGCGTCTCAATCTGCTCCTAGCATCAACAGCGTGGATGAAGCTCTCCCCAAGTTCAGTATGAACCTTGTAAGCCATCTCCTTGGCCGTGGTTCCACTAGGCACCAGTCGGGCGTCAGGTAGAATTCTGCCGCTGTGGTCAGAGAGCTTTTCGACATCCTCAACCGTGTAGACAACGATCATGTTCAGAAGCGTGAAGAAGGCAGCGTTGATGGCCTCTTGTACTCCTGTTGTCCCATGTTTCGCAAGGACCTTCTCTCGGATAATCTCTAGAGCCTTGCCTTGCTTCTCGGTCATGTCTGCATGTTTCAGGTTCTTGAAGTCTGAGTCTCCCGGCTTGTAGCTCACCAGCCCTTTCTCCGCAGCTCTTCTCAGGACTAGTTCAGCTTCCGAGCTACACGGTAAGACCATGTAACCAGTCTCTTTCAGCCTTCCGATGTTGTCATCAGTCGTGGGCAAATCCATCTTGTTAGCAGCTATCAGCATCGGTTTGGAGACAGATCTCAACATGTCTATGAAGCGTATGAACTCGTCTTCGCTCCATCGTGTAGGTTTCTCCGCGTTCAAACCAGTTCTTCGCACAGCTTCGAGAATATGCTTTCTCCTTATCGAGAGCCCACTCAGCCTCTCTTCAAGCAGCGCGTAAATGTCAGTGATGCCTGACTCGACGGTTCTTGCTAGCTTCAGCCAGTCTTTTCTAATAATCTGGGCAAGCCACATCGTTATCTCTCTTTCCAAGAACCGGACATCCTCTAGGGGATCGTGGGTGCCAGGTTTGATCATTTTTCCCTCAAGGTCCGTTGATCCAGAGGCATCGACGACGTGAACTAGAGCGTCAGCCTTGCGGATTTCGTCTAGAAACTGGTTCCCCAGTCCTCTTCCTTTCCACGAATCTGGCACAAGACCGGCAGTGTCTATCAACTCAACTGGGATTAGCCTCACGCCGTCAAGGCAAATCGAGTTGACTGGGTTGTCTTTGACGCCGAGTTCTTTGCAGACGCACTGGGTTCTGACATACCCGATTCCTCTGTTAGGTTTCACCGTTGTAAACGGGTAGCTGGCAATCTCCACAGTGGCTAAGGTGATCGCACTGAAGAACGTAGACTTTCCAACGTTAGGTTTGCCAACTATCCCTACTAGAAAGGTTATGGCTGATCACCTTTCAACTGGTTTAACCCTTCCTGTTATCTTACCTAACTCAAATGTGCTAATAAGGTTGTACTGATCGTCCCACGCACTATGACCGAGGGACAGAGCGAGGAGCGTTTATTGGGATCGACTAAGACTTGACAAGGCGGTCCGACTCCCTTTTTGTGATCTCTCTCGCGACTATGACGCCGCTTGCGCTTGCTTGGATCAGTCCCCTTGTCACTCCTGCTCCATCGCCTATCGTGAAGAGGTTTCGAATTCTTGTTTCAAGGCTTTCGCTAAGCTCCAGCCTCGACGAGTAGAATTTCACCTCGACTCCATAGAGCAACGTGTGCTTACTGTGGATGCCAGGTGCGACCTTGTCTAGGGCTTGAAGCATCTCGCGAATATCGACGAGGTAACGGTACGGCAGAACAAAACTCAGGTCGCCAGGCGTGGCAGTCTTGAGTGTGGGTCTCACGACACTCCTTTCGATGCGATCCTCGGTCGATCTTCTCCCAAGCTCAAGATCTCCTAGTCTTTGGATGATCACGCATCCGCTCAGCAAGTTGGCGAGCCTAGCAACATACTCTCCGTAGGCTATTGGTTCGCGGAATGGATACGTAAAGGCCGTGCTGACCAGTACCGCGAAGTTGGTGTTCTCTGTCTTTCTTTCTGCGTAGCTCTGCCCGTTCACGCTGATCACGCTGCCATAGGATTCGGTTATGACCTCGCCGTAGGGGTTAACACAGAATGTGCGCACTTGATCATCGAAGGCACGTGAGTAGTAGACGAGTTTGGGCTCATACAGAACCTTTGTGAGCTCCTCCGTAACAGATGCGAGGGTCTCCACCCTAACACCGACATCTACGGGATTGTTCAGGGTTTTCAGTCCAAGAGCCTGCGCCTCACACTTCAGCCATTCCGCGCCGCTTCTGCCCGGAGCGACTATGACGTACTTGCCAAGTATCTTCTCGCCATTTGCGGTTTCGATGCCCTTAGCCTTGTTGTCTTCTACGAGGAGGCTTTTAACTTCGGTTCTGGTCCGAACCTCTACGCGGTTGTTCAGGTCCTGTCGCATCTTCTGCAGGATTTCTGAGCATTTCTCTGTTCCTAGGTGCCGTATTTTCTGCCTAATCAGCCTCAAGCCGGCCAAGGCCGCTTTCCTTTCGATTCTTTCCACCTCGTCCAGATCAGAGCCGTAAATAATGGGCGAGTTCACATATTGCGTGTAGACGCTGTCAACATAGCCAAGTAGGTCAGAAAGGGAACCCTCGCCGACATACTCATCTAGCCAGCCTCCTACCGAGGTCGAAAGCGTAAGTTTGCCGTCACTGAAAGCTCCTGCTCCTCCCCATCCTGAGAGGAGAGAGCACGGGTCACAATTTAGGCAGCCTAGGCCTCGGCTAGCTGGGCACTTGCGTTTATTGATGTCTAAACCTTTCTCGAGCATAAGAATGCTGAGGTCTGTATTTCTTGCTAGTTCGAGAGCTGAAAAGATGCCTGCGGGACCAGCTCCGACTATGATTAGGTCGTACTCCAAAACCGACCCATCCCAGAGTACATAGCGTGTTTGGAATATATGCTTTTTCTCTCAGCGGAATACACGTGGATGGTTGTTTGGCGAGCGTAACCGAGACCCCAGCAAGACTTTGCCATTAACGTGCAAGTCAACTCTTGATGGAGAAGAGTTGACTAAGGAGTCAATTGACAACCGTAATATACACGATGCCTGTATCAGTCTGTTAAGTGGGAAGGAATGCAGGAGTCCAGCTCAGGCATCATCGTTTTTCGAAGTCCCCACATGGAACGGCTATACCTTCTTCTGCACTACCAGTACAAGGGCGATTATTGGGATTTCCCCCGTGGAAATATCAAGGAACAGGAGACAGGTCTTCAGGCGGCATTGAGGGAGACAAGGGAAGAGACTGGACTCTCAGAAAATGATCTGACGTTCGTCGAAGGTTTCGAGGAAACTATAAAATGGCTCTACAGGTCACAGGACCAGAGTATTGTCAAACTAGTAACGTACTATCTGGCCCAGACCAAAAGAGAGGATGTTAGGATCTCCGGGGAACATGTCGGGTTCAAGTGGCTAAGGTTCAAGGATGCCTTGCAGCTTCTGAAGTTCAAGAGCTCGAGGAGCCTACTACGGAAAGCGGAAAGCCACGTGCTGAGACAGGAACGTCAAGCAACATGCTGCTGAGAAACGCAAAGAACCTACTTGCACATAAAGCCAGAGTTACTCTAGCTTCGGAACATAATTCTTCTCCGCCTCGTAGAGTTCAGCGAACATCTTGCGTATCTCATCTAGTGAGCAGACTGCTGCAGTTAAGGGGTCAAGCATCAAGGCCTGTTCAGCCATTTCGTAGCTGTTTTCCATGATTGCTCTTACGGTCAAGTCGTAGACGGCCATATTCGATTTGTTCAAGGTCGCTAGCTGTGGTGGCAGTTCGCCGAAGTAGGTAGGTGTGATACCGTTACGATCAATCAGGCACGCGACTTCGACGACTTCGTCTTGGGGCAGATTTGTGATGAGACTCGTGTTCAAGATATTACCATAGACTACCTTTGTCCGGTTGAAGGTTCGTCAAGGCTTCGTCTCCATATTGGCCAGTTCTGAGCGTAGAACCCTCTTCCCCCTAAGTATCCTTCCCGGCAGTACTTGTCGATTAAGTCAGGTCTCTTGCGGAAGTATGGGACATATTCGGACACATGGCCGCTTGACTCGCTAACAAAGTGTCCCAAGTGAAAGAGAAGCTCGAACTTGACGGGGTCCCTCTCATAGAGCTGTTTATTCTCACGTGCCTTGCGCTTGAGGACTGGGTACATGTCCTTTCCGCTATGAGTGAGTTCCGTAAACCACGCCATGTGGTTGATTCCCGCGCACCGCCATCCCAGTTCCTCATATGGGATTTCTAGGTAGTTAGCGAGCGACCTCGAAGTGTGCTGGACAGAATGGCATAAGCCTAATGCCTTCATACGCGATGCTCGGAATGTCGCAAGCATCATGATTGACATCGGATTTGTGTAGTTCAACACATAGGCGTCCGGGCAGAGCTGCTCGGCGTCTTTCAGGATTTCCAACCACACGGGAACTGTTCTGAGAGCTTTCATTATCCCGCCCGGTCCTACGGTGTCGCCGATGCACTGGTCAACCCCGTATCTTAATGGGATTTCGTAGTCGCATTTCACCGTGTTCAGGCCACTGACCTCGATCGTGTTTATGATGAAGTCTGAGTCGCTAATGACTTCCTTGCGGTCTGTGGATGGGACGATCCTCCAGTCTGTCCCGAGCTTCTTGTTGACGATCTCGGTTGCTTGGTGGGAAAGCTTTAGCCTATCAGGATCAATATCCACCAAACAAAGCGTTCCTTCGCTGAGGCCGGGAATCTGAAAAATGTCCTTGCTCAGGGCTGGAGCAAAGGCGCTTCCTGCTCCTAGATATGTGATCTTGACCATGGCAACCCTCACCTGTTTCAGGAAGTTATCACACGTACGCCTATTAAAGATATAGGGGTGCTCGTTTTGGAGCTCTGAACCGTGAAATCCAGATCTTGGAACGCAGAAAAAGCAGGTGTTCCATGCTACAGCACTCTAGCGATTCTCTCACAAGCTTCCTTGATCTTCTCCTCGGGCTGGGTTACTGCGAACCTAAGGTATCCTTCGCCGTACTGCCCGAATCCCACCCCTGGAATTGCCACGACTCCCGCGTCAAGCATTCTGGAGGCGAACTCTATCGAACTTCCGCCGCATTTCGCCCAGACATAGAACGTTGCCAAAGGTTTGCTGCACTCTAGACCAAGGGCTCTCAAACCGTTTACAAGTTCATCTCTCCTCTCAGCATAGGTATTGGCAGCGTTCGTCACATGCTCCGGCGGTTCTCCGTTTACGTAGCTGTTTAGTGCCTTTATCGCGGCCCTCTGAATGTAAACTGGCGGCCCGGAATCGACCTGCGACTTTATCTTCAAGAAACCCTTCGTGAGCTGGCTGTTCCCGACGGCGAATCCTATGCGGTCACCCGTCATGCTGAACGTCTTAGAGCATGAGTGTAGCTCCACTGCTACATCCATGGCGCCGTCGATTTCGAGTATGCTAGGCGCCTTGTAGCCGTCGAAGGCTATCTCAGAGTAGGCATTATCATAACAGATGATGATGTTGTGGTCGTTGGCGAACTCAACAACATGGCGCAACGTGGCTCTGTCTATCACGCTGCTTGTTGGGTTGTTCGGATAGTTGAGGAACATCATCTTCACGTTCTTCACACCCAAGGAGTCGATCTGGGGCTTGAACCCGTTCTCCTCAAGTAGCGGCATGACAACGGGCACGCCGTCACATAGGATCGTTGCTCCGTTCGCGTAGACGGGGTAGGCAGGGTCAGGAACAAGAACTCTGTCTCCTGGGTTGACGAAGGCACGTGCAATATTTGCGATGCCTTCTTTTGATCCTATGAGAGCTATGACTTCGTTCTTGGGGTCCAAGTCAACGCCGAACCGGCCCGCGTACCAGTCCGCGACGGCTTGCCGAAAGTCGGGCTCTCCTTGGCTGAAGGAGTAGTTATGGTTCTTGGGGTTGGAGCTCTCTTCTCTGAGCGATTCCAGAACGAATTGGGGTGGCGGTATATCTGGGTCGCCTATGCTCAGAGAGATCAAGTCTTTGCCTTGCTGCTTCCTCTCGTTTATGATCTTCTCAAAGTCTGCGAAAATGTAAGCCGGAAGATTCTTGACCCTTTCAGCAAACTCAAACATCATACATAACCCTCCAGACGTGTTCTCAGGTCAAGTCCAGTCAAGCAGCCTTTTCTCTCCTTGGATCTTCTTGAGGTCTGTGATGTCTTGGGTCACTTCTACACAGCCAAGATAGTGACCGTACTTGTCCCTAACGGCAAAGTATCGGATGTAAACCAACCTGCCCTTGAGGTCGATCCAAAAATTCGCCACATCTCTCTCGCCTTTCTTGAGGGTCTCAAGTATGCGGTTGACCTCGTGAACGCTCTTCTGAGGGTGGCACTGCTGGACCTTGCGCCCTATCACAGCTTTTGTTCTCACAAAGATCCGATCCTTACTTTGGCTGAAGTATCGGACTGTGTCGTCCTTATCGACGAAAGTGATGTCCACAGGAAGAGTGTTGAGAGTTGCTTCAAGCTCGTCCTTTGACATTGCCCCAGTTTCAAGCGTGATGACGCCTTCCGGCTCTTGTCTAGGAGCCACAACTTCTCCTTCTTCGAAAGTCACTGTCGCAGACTGTGGAGTAAAGCAACAATAGCCGATCTCATCAAACTGCTTCCTAATATCCTTCCACTCATCTTTCCCCACTACGCTCAACGCCGTCGGAAAAAGAATGTTGTTTTCCTTGTAGAAATGACTCGACAGCATGTCGTGCAGCGGAAGAGAGATCTCCGCAAGTTTCGCCACGAATGCATTGAAATCATGTTGCTGGCGAGATTCAATGTGGCTGTAGAGGTTCTTCTTTATCCCCCTTATCTTGTCGTGTTCACTCCACATGATGGCAGGAGGCTGCGTGATCCCGTGTTTCTCCAGGTGAGGGAAGAGGACGTTCTCCTCCCTCAGGTAATGTTTCTCGGATTCCTTGAAATGCTCCGTGATGAGACTCAGCTGTCTCATCTCCTCACCGACCGAAGCGACATCTCCAGCCTTGGTTAAGGCTCCTGCCACGGTTCTCAGTTCATCGGCTACTTTTAGAAGCATCTTGTGTTCTTCCATGAGGATGTATATTGGATGACCAGGCGGCGTAGGCTCTCTACTTTCCTCAAGAGACTCACGGAAAACCGCGAGGTGAACTTCACAAAGCCTTTGGACTTCCTGCCGCGGCATGCCTTCATTTATGAGTTCCTCTTCGATCTTGGCAATCTCGGCAGGCGTAGTGACTGCAATGATATCTTTGAACTCTTTCTTCGTCTTTTCAGGGTCAGCGCCTTCATGCAGTCTTCTTATCATTATCTTTATCGCTTCCTTCTTGCTCTCTCTAACACCAGATTCCTCGTTCACGGTTTCTCCTCCTTCAGTTTGCTGTGCACATTGAGCCAATACCAGTCTTAATACGCAGTAAGGAGAATAAGTCTTGTGTCTCTCTAGGACAATCTTAGGAATGGGCCTCTGTGTCGATCACGCCTTCAAAGGCTTTTTCTGCTGGACCAGTCATCAAGATTCCGGCTTCGCGATATTGTATGTTGAGGTCCCCACCCAGCAAGTGAACGGTGCAAATGTTGTCCAGTTTTCCTAGTAAGTTTGCAGCCGCAACGCTTGCGCATGCACCTGTTCCACACGCTAGAGTTTCGCCAACACCTCTCTCCCACACGCGCACCTTCAACTCGTCTCGCTTGATTGCCTGGACAAATTCGACATTGATTTTCTTTGGGAAGAGCGGATGATTCTCAATCTTCGGTCCAACCGTGTCAACGGGAAAGGCGTCCACATCAGCAACGAAGACTACGCAATGCGGATTACCTACTGAAAGGCAGGTTGCCCTGAAAGATTCGCCGTCAACCTTAAGTTCCTCGTCAACAAAGGTTCCTCTTCCGAGTACAGGGATATTCTTTCTTTCGAAGACGGGTTTGCCCATGTCTACGGTTGCAGACATAACTTTTTCGCCTTCGATCTTTAGGAAGACGCGACTTGTGCCTGAAAGCGTCTCAACCTTCAGATTCGTATTGCCGACGACCCTCTTCTCGTAGCAGTATTTTGCAAAGCACCGGATGCCGTTCCCGCACATCTCTGCCTCGCTTCCGTCGGAGTTGAATATTCGCATCCTAACGTCTGCGACTGACGAGTTACACAACAAGAGCACCCCGTCCGCGCCGATTGACCACCTTCTTCTGCAGAGCTTTTTCGCTAGGTCTGCCAGTTCCCTCTTCTTTAGCTTATCTTCTCGGTTGTCGATCAAGATGTAGTCATTCCCGAGCCCGTGCATCTTCCAAAAATTGATCTCAACCAAAGGATTTCACCCATCAAATTGGGCCTCAGACTGCATCACGTTCGGTATGACTAGCCATTATGTTACAACTTTGGGCATTGATACGGAGGACCTACTAACAGAATCGAAGACATGCATAAATGGTTTCCGCATGACCTAAGTCTTTCGACGATGAAGCGAAGTTGGGCATGCGTACACTCAGGCTCGGTTCGGCTATGGGTATGCGAGTAGACTCGAGAGAGCTCCATTGGCAGATGCTTTTTTCGCTTCTGTCAGAAGTTGGCACTACACTTCAGACTAACTCAGCTAACTTGCCCACGCCTTTCAATGCAGCTTTATCATAGGCAAGTTTCGCTGTCACCGCGTCTTGGACCGCCAAGCCAGTTGAGGCGAAGACTGTGATCTCATGCGTCGAGGTCCTTCCTGGCCTTAATCCGGCAACTATTTCGCATATGTCTGCCCATATGTCTTCTTTTCTGATCATGCCCTTAGAGAACGGGACATTGATCTCGCCAGAGTGCAGACCTTGCTCCCTGTCGTCTACTACGATCTTCGAGCGTTTCAGTATAGCTGGGTCAAGCTCCTGCTTGCCGGGCGCATCAGCACCAATGCAGGTAATGTGCATGCCCGACGAGATCCATTCGTCAGAGATGATTGGCTCCATCGATGGGGTGGACGTAACAAGAATGTGCACGCCGTCTACGGCGTCCCTAACTTCCTCTACTGGTATCAGCTTAGCTTGGACTCCACATTCTGACTTCACATCCGAGACAAACCTATCGCGAGTTGATCGGGTGCGGCTCCAAACCCTAACCTCTTCCAGCTCCCCGTAGAGTGTTGCCAGCGCCTCAAGCTGTGTTCTGGCTTGCGTGCCAGCGCCAACGAGTCCAATAACTTTTGAGCCCTTACATGCAAGATACTTCGCAGCTATTCCGCCAGCCGCACCTGTCCTCATCGCCGTGATAGTTGTGCCGCCCATTATGGCCAATGGTACGCCGCACTTGGGATCTATTAGGACTACTGTTGCCATCACGGTTGGCAAGTTGTATCTAGCTGGGTTGTCGGGGTGGACGCTGACAACTTTGACAGCGGATAAGTCTAGGCGTTCGAGGTAGCTAGGCATCGACCTTAGGTCGCCATTGTGCCTTTTATAGAAGAGGTACTGTTTTGCAGGCATCTGTGCGTGCCCCAAGCCCTTCTCTGCGAAGGCAGTCTCGACAGCTTCCATAACCTCCTTCATCGAGAGCAAGAGCTCTATCTCTTCATCTGCTAAGAGTAGGACCCGCATTTCCGTTACCAGATTGGTGTTCCGTGTTTCGAGTCTTTGACTATCTTGCTGAACTCTCCCCAGAGCCTTTCTGTGACTGGTCCGATTCTGCCCTCACCTATCTGGCGCTTATTCACTTCCCTTATCGGCATGATCTCTGCGCCCGTTCCGGTCAAGAACGCTTCGTCACTAGCGTAGAGCTCAGCGATCGTGATGTTCCGCTCGACCACTGAGTAGCCGATCTTCCTGGCCAACTCCTTAAC
>Ga0315308_1001083_pt1 | contig 15626 bp, 17 predicted proteins | sample TDP3_MG_FD_203078 | JGI IMG/M metagenome (GOLD analysis project Ga0315308, IMG submission 203078) | Freshwater sediment microbial communities from Lake Towuti, South Sulawesi, Indonesia - TDP3 | ecosystem: Environmental > Aquatic > Freshwater > Lake > Sediment | place: Indonesia: South Sulawesi... | reverse complement strand
TCTACCCTGCAAGAATTTTGGTCCAACTGCTGCAAAACTACCTCCCCAAGCAATTAGAAAAACCATAACAAAATAAGTTGCCAAGGAATGTTGCTTGATAAAACTTTCATTACTCATTAGATCACCCAAATTTCTTGATATGGTTTTAGTTTGTGTTTTATTTTCAATTTATTGATCGAATATAAGAAAGTACGCTGTTTGGATGTGATGTCAAACATTCACAATCCTAGATGTCCACATTTTTTGCTCATCTCTCAGAAACTTTGCAAATAATAAGGCTTCTTCATTGATTAGGGTCTCAATTTCCTGTTGTTCACCCATTCTAACTCTTGGCATTCTGATCTTGCCCTGGAAGTACTGATTTAAAGCTGTGACTGTCCCTTGGTGCGCACACACACGCACAAAATAACAATAGTTCAAATCTTGATGCCCGCAAAAAATGAGAATGTCGAGAAGAAAGAGTAAGGATACTTAGGTTTTCCGTCTTCTTTTCGTGGCGAATACTACGGTTACAGCTCCAACCAGCCCGACTAAAGCCAAGTAAGGCGCTAGAATGGTGAGCTTGTCCACTGGAGTCATGATTCCGCCAACAGCTCGCGGTTGCGCCGGCATGATCGCGATGGATATTGGCTGAGCACCTGATGGGCCTGACGCTGCATAGTCATATATCACTGTTCTAGTGCCTCCAGGAGTGATCTTGGAAATCGCTTTGGCGACAAACTCGGCTACTATATAGTTGCCTGAGGGATCAATCGCAACGCCATAAGGTTGATGATTTGGCGGAGGCGACAATGTGAAGTCGTATATTACGGTTCGGGCACCGCCTGGAGTAATCCTGGTAAGCTTATTCAGACCCACCTCAGTAACTATGTAGTTGCCTGATGAATCGACTGCAACACCTCTGGGGCCTGCGAATGGGGTATTGATTATCGGCGTTTTGGCGCCGCTGGGAGTGATCTTCGAAATTCCAGCAAAAGTGTCCGTGACTATGTAGTTGCCTGCAGAATCAATGGCAACACCGTCGGGATTAGGATCTGTCGCTCCAATTACAGTTCTGGTGCCACCTGGAGTAATCTTAGAAAGCACATCAGGTCCTTCCTCGACAACTATGTAGTTGCCCGCTGAATCGATGGCGATACCGTTAGGATTAGTGCCTGGTGGACCCGAAATAGAGTAGTCATATATCACCGTTCTGATACCGCCTGGAGTAATCTTAGAAATCACATTGGTTTCCGTGACTATGCAGTTGCCAGCTGAATCAAGAGCAACAGCATCAGGGAAGACCCCCGGCGGACCTGACACAGAGTAGTCATATATCACGGTTCTAGTTCCTGTAGGTGTTATCCTCGAAAGAATCCTAACCGATACGCTCTCGACAACTATGTAGTCGCCCGGGTTTGGTTGGGCATTAACATAGGCTATAGGTTGAAGAAGTAGTATCGCTGTCAGAACGAGAATTGTTGCCACAAGAAGCATCGCATACTTCCCATAGGGAACAGTCAAATGCAACTCCTCAATTCACAAGATCTCGTACAAGTTAAGCCGAGACAAGATATTTCAAGTTTTGCTCAGAGCACTACAGGAGGCTCAGCTCTACGTATACTGCTATTCTTTGCGGGCGACAGTGGGAAGACCGCAAAGGAAGAATATGAGGAAGGTCAATATAGTGCATGAGATACCAGCAAGGTTCGCGGCAAGGTTCTTGTCTGATTTCGGGAGCTCCGTTGCCATTTCCGACACTTCTTTGAAGGAAAGGCTACGTCGGATCTTAGCTTTAATTGTAACGATAAGCCACGCTGTCCAAAGGAGTCGGTGGAGAAAGAAAGAAGGGTTATAGGGGATTCCTCCCCTAACAATGGGCCAAAAGGTTTTGTGTGTGTCCCATGTGTGAGGTTCTACTGGAGGCAAAGTAGGTACTGAATGAACTGAAAACAATACGAAAACAGATGTGGTTTTCTTTCTTAGAACTTCAGCGACGGAACTACCGACAATATCGATGAGATAGCTTAAGCAACGAGTCCTGTTCCTGCTGCTAAGGTTCCGCCGTCAGAAGAGATCGAGAGGACAAAGGGCGTATTGTCGAGAGGGCCATACTGCCCCTTCAATATCCTATTGCTTCTCGCCGCACTTATCGCAGTAGGCCGATGAGCCCGGTATCGCAGCTCCGCAAGCAGAGCAAGCAATCCAGATGGCTTGGAACTTGAGTGTAGGAACAAGGAGTGTGGGAACAGGGGGTGCAGAAGTTGGGGATGGAAACTCTTCGTATGTGAGGGTTGGTTTCAAGCGTTTGGCTTGCTTGATCCAGCCTACGATACGGGCCTTGCTGGGCTTCCTGCGGACAATCGGTGAGGTTGTCAAATCGAATTTCTCCACGGCCTCGTAGAGTTTGTCAGCGTTGCGTACGGCAAGTTCTTTCACGGTGTCGACGCCAATCTTCTCCAAGAGTTCAGCGAATTCCCCGCCGATTCCCTTGATTCTCATCAAATCCGCATGATTTGCCCATTTCAGTATCAGATGTTCATCGATTCCAGTTGAATCGGCAAGTTTCTTTCTATCTTCAGGAGTCTTCGCCAGTTTCAGCAGGTCCTTTGTGGTCTTCGCTCCTGCCTGCTTCAGTTTCTCGGCATAAACAGGCCCTATGCCTTCGATATCTATGAGTCTGTTCACTTCCACCAAATCAGACTCCTCGTCTGAGAATATCTCTTCTGGAAGTATAAGAGAATAGCTCAAACCCGAAACTGTGGGAGGCAGCTAATTCTTGTCCAAGTTTTGCTTCTCGATCCGGATTTGAGTAATAGGCAATCATCCAAGACATCGGCTCAACTGAACAACTGCATTGAAATCCCATGCGCTGATGCCGAGGGCAGCGGAAATCTCACTCAGAACTGCCTTTTCCGGTCCACTGAGAGCGACGCCATGCTCTTTAGTCAAATCTGTTGCCTTTGATTGGCACCAAGAGACACACACAGAGAAATCAATGGTTCAAATTGAGCACGTCGGACCAAGGGACACACACGAAATTCTTCCTTGGCCCACTGTTATGGGATGAATCCCCTAAAACCCCTCTTTACTCTGCGGTATGCTCGCTGACGCTCGCAAGATCCAAAGAAGCGAAGGCTAGAATAGAAGAGATGGATTCGTTAGGGTTTACGTCTTCTCTGTACGGCTGCCGCCACAGTCACTGCGCCGACAAGGCTAATCAAAGCTAGATAAGGTGAAAGCAAGGCGAGCTTGTCCACGCTATGGAGGATCCCACCAACAGCGCGTACCGGATCTATGACGGCTCTAATCATCAATTGCACGTTTTCAGCATTTCCCAACAGGTGCCAGCTGGGAGGGCTGACATCGTCAGACCAGTAACTTCGACCGGTCGTGCTGTAATCCACGCCAATCCAAGGCGATGCGGGATAGATCCATTGAACGGCGATGTAGAAGCTTCCTGTAACCACTATGTTCTTCGCGGTCAAGTCGACGTCATTCCAAGCGTCGTCAACAGTCATGTCGAAAGTAAAAGCCGGCGTCAAAGGTGTGCTCCCATCGCTTCCAAAGATGTGAACTTTAACGTCAGTTCCGCCATATTCCCCTTTGTAGAACCTAGCTTTCAAAAGCCTAGCGGATGACCAGCCATCTGGGACAGAAAACAAAACAGCCAAATATGCGCCAGGGATCACGCAATCCACCGACTCGCGGCTGCCATCATCATAAGCCAACTCTGTTGCTGCAAACACACTTGACGAAGAAGCTAAAACTATCAGCGCAACAAGCACAGATGGAAGAATAACTTTGCCGAGCTTACTCATAACGATCAACAAACAACCTATGTTCGGGATTCACATAAAAAACTAGCGAGCATACACGATTTCTTCGTTGACGCGTAAGAAGATTAGGCTAACCGGCGACATTGACGGAGAGGCGGACTCGCCACATCGCATCTTTGCGAAGTTTATTTCACCGGCTCACGGCGAACTTCGCCGACGCATGAACAAGACGATAGCCGACTATGAGAAGTCAGGTGTTAAGCTTTACAAGCGGAAGATGTTCGAGGAAGGTTTCTTTGCTAGAATGTCGACTCTTATTCTTGGATGGATCGTGTATGCCATGTCGTCCAGCAAGTGTAATATATGACCTAGCGACCGGTGGAATTTGAACCAGTTTTTGTGTGTGTGCCCGCTAAATAGACCGACGGCGACACACGAATGAAGCGTTATATAGAGATCGTGTACTTGGAGAGATTGAGTTGATGGCATGTCTAGCCATGATCGTCCTCGATTGGATACGTTGTGTGTATGGGGTGGTGAACCCAAGGATAGCTGGGAGGGAGCAACCCAGGTACCCATAGTGCATAGTGTCTCGTTCGGTTATCCTGATGTGGATCAATGGCTGATGGTCGCGAAGGGACTGCGGCCGGGCCACATCTACAGTCGAAACACTAACCCTACGGTGAGTGCATTCGAAGAGAAAGTCCGGATGCTGGAGGAAGCCGAGGCGGCCACTAGTTTCTCCACCGGAATGGCGGCTATTAGCAACACGTTCTTTGCGTTGCTGTCGCCCGGCGACCGCGTGGTCTCTATTAAGGATACCTATGGCGGCGTCACCAAGATATTTCTGGAGTTTTTCCCACGGTTCCGGATCGCGGCATCCATGTGCGAAACCACTGAGCATGAAGCTATAGAGGCTGAAATCGCGAAAGGCTGCACGATGTTATACCTAGAAAGTCCCACAAACCCCACGCTCAAAGTCGTGGATATTGCCCGGTTGGCCAAGGCCGCTCATGACAAAGGTGCATTGGTGGTTGTGGACAACACCTTTGCGACCCCAATTAACCAGCGGCCCTTGGTTCTGGGCACTGACCTTGTGATCCATAGTGCAACCAAGTTCTTGGGCGGACACGCAGACGCCATGGGCGGAGTAGTCTGCGGTTCCAGGAAGATCGTCGATAGGATCTATCATTTCCGCGAAATCAACGGGGCTGCACTTGACCCTATGTCCGCGTATCTGCTGCTAAGAGGCATGAAAACGCTGCACCTTCGCGTCCGTCGGCAAAACGAGAGCGCTATGCAGATCGCCCGGTTCCTCGAGACGCATCCCATGGTCGAAAAAGTCTTCTATCCGGGACTGGCGTCACACGAACACCACGATATCGCAAGGCGACAGATGCTCGGGTTTGGCGGTGTGCTCAGCTTTCAGTTGAAGGGTGGCTTTGACACGGTCCGGACGTTTCTGCCCCACCTTAACTATGCCCATCTTGCGGCAAACCTTGGGGCGGTTGAGACCATCGCTGGCCCGCCGGCAACGACCAGCCACGTCGAGTGTACTCAAAAGGAACGGGAGGCTATGGGCATCCCGGAAAGCCTTATCCGGTATTCCGTAGGTATCGAAAACGCGGAGGATCTCATAGCCGACCTCGAGCAGGCGTTCGCGTATCTCCCCAAGTAGTGCGACCCCATAAGTCGTCCTCGTCTATTTGGTGGGCTAATATCTATGATGCCCTGATCAGCAGGCTGCAGAAAAGTATGTCAGCAAAGGAAAAGGAAATGGCCCAGCCGCACGGATTTCAGGGGATTCCTCCACTAACGTGAGAGGGTGATTCATGTGTATCCCTTGGTGCGCACACAAAATCATATTCATCAAATCTAACGTTCCAATTGTCTGCCGTTATGGCAGCATAGTCCGGAAGTGGAAAGAGAATAGTCCTACTTCTTTGTTCTTCTTGTCCTTGCCAAGACACTGACTACTATACCTACAATTATGATCCAGATGACGAGGTCCACGATCAAATTCAGCACATTGACCTGCCATGGGAAATATTCTGGTGCCAATATAAGTCGCACGAGCCAGGCTAGCGGGTAGCCGTAGTGCTCAGCGCCGAGTAGCACTGTGTTTGACAGAAGACCGGTCAACAAGGTTACTACCACTCCTCCCAATACGGAGAACACCGCAAGCTTCGTGTTCATCAAGTTTCACCTGCCCTGCAAGAAGGTGTCTTCAATAATAAAATGCTTCTTATTGGAACAGGCTGTTCGCGGATTAGAACAGCCTTTGTATACATTGCATGCACGCTCAGAAACAATAGTAACGTCTATATCGCACTTAGGGCGACACTATGCCTCTCCCTGAGAAGTGGATGTAACAATGAGTAAGGTTGCAGAACTTCTGAATCAATCCTTGGATACTGCTAGGAAGATGAAGAGGCTCCTATTTTTAGTGGCGGGAATCTATGTGGTGTCTTTTCTAGCTGGATACCTGATGGTTCACTTCCAAGTTCCTTTTGCCATGGAGCTCGGTAAGACTTTCATAGAGAGTGTTTCTGTCAGTCCAGTCTTCACGCCTATTATTGGATCTCTAATGAGCGGAAATCTCGCTCTCGCAATCGCTTTCACTTTTCTGTTAAACCTGTCTGTGGGCGCCTTTGTTTATACAACGTTGATTGGGGTTATCCCTATTCTGGGTGGAGTAGGGTCTGTGGCGGTGACTGGCCTTCGAGGATTCGTGATAGGACTGACCTACTACTATGTTTTCCAGGTCTCCATAGGTTATACAGCTGTTGCATTAGGCACTTTGATCCTTGAGTTGGGCGCCTACGTTTTTTCTGCTGCTGCTGGAATCAACATAAGTCTATCAGCAATCTTTCCACGAAGGTATGGGGTTGAAAGCAGATGGGCTGCGTTTAAGATGGCTTGGAAGGATGCGGCCAAGATCTACGTCATAGTCGTCATGCTGTTGGTGCTTGGAGCAGTATGGGAAATGGCTGGAATCTACCTCAGTATGCACTAGAGTTTGTTCAAATCGATTGGAGGGGTGATAGCGAATTGAAGGAATGGCAATGCGTTGAAGTTGAACACCACAAGGATGTCGGTAAGACAATTGAGGACTATGAGAGGAAGGGTTGGCGCCTCCACTCCTATACTTGTTCTGGAATCTATATTCCAATTGCAACTGTCAAGCATTGCTTGCTATTTGAGAGGGGCAGGTGAGAAGCCGCTAGGCTTTCATCAAGAAGCGCAGCTTGCTTGGATATCGCTTGGTGTGTAAACAAATCAAGAGTTCAAATTACGACGGACGCGCCACGAGAGAACACACGCCACAAGAATCATATATGTGGAAAATAGCAAGTAGAGAAGGTTCAGTAGGTTATGAATTCCATGACGGATCATTACCTTTCCGCCAATTTTGCGGGACGTATCCTTATCTTCTCAGTGATCTTCACCTCCATCGAAGCTGTTCTATTTGGGCAGTTATCGGCTGCAATTATAGGATTCAGTTTCATTTCGGGCATACTATTAGCTCTCGTTCTGGGTTCGATATTCATTAAGCTACCATTCAAACTGGGGGTTCGTATCGGAACGGCGTGGCTTGCTCTGTTTATAATACAGTACTTCAGTAACTTGTTTGAAGCCTACTTCTTCACTACAGTTTTTCCGACGATGCTATCGTTTTTAGCTGGAGTACTTGAAAGTCTAGTGATAACTTTTGTCGAAGCCTTGCTCGTTGGAATACTCTTCGTTCCTCGAGAGATTCAAAGGTCTTACGTGAGCGAGATCAAAAGTTATTTCGCTCAGAGATCAGGGTTTTCGTGGACCTTACGGATAATCGTGGGATCAATTATCTACTTTCCAATCTATCTTGTATTCGGAGGGTTAGTAAGCCCGTTTGTTATACCGTATTATACGGATCCATCTATGGGTTTAATGATACCCGGCTTTGACGTTATGACTCCGGTGGAATTGGTTCGCGGATTCCTCTACGTGTTAGCCTTATTGCCTATTATAGCCGGTATAAGAATTAAACGTGGGTACTTGTATGTGGCAATAGCTTCCCTTTTGTATGTTCTAGGTGCTTTTATGCCTCTCTTAACGAATCTTAGTTGGCCAGTCCAACTTAGGATCTTCCATGGGCTTGAAATTTTAGGAGATTTTCTTGTATATGGAGCTGCTCTTGCGTATCTCTTTGGTCCTCCGAGGAAAACCTGACAGAACGACTCTGCTTCTTTGACCTGGCGAGCGTAGCCAGCTGTACGCAAGCGGCGATACTTTATTTTATTGCTTTTCGTCTTCGTGAGTTCGCTTACGGTGATGGAGTTCTCCTCTGAAAGTTCGTAGGCAATTCGTCTAAGCCTTTCCGGATCATGTTCTGGAAACTCAACTCAAACGGCGACTATGTTTGCGTCGAAGATCTTATAATTAGATTGAAGTATATAGCGCGAAGAGGTGTGACATCGGTGGACCCAATAACTGCACTCAACTTTGTTCTATGCGTCGTGATATTCGCGCTGGGTATAACAGTCTATGTCAAGAAGAAAGATGCCGTTGCTCTCTATGTCAGCGTAGCCTTCGGTCTCTTCGGAGTTTCTCATTTTACAAATCTTGTGGGCGTTGGAGAAACATTGACAACTGCCTTAATCATAATTAGAACAGTCGGTTACCTGATAGTTATTTTTGCATTACTCAAGCGCTCGAAACCCTGACCGCGAACGTTAAGAGAAACCCGAACCACAAGAATGGGATGAGCAGAACATACCTTAGTCTACGACCAATACTTTCTAACGTATAATCCTGTTCTTTGAATGTAGGGGGTGGCCAATCTGAGCAACGAGGGGGTAACCGCAATGGTAATTTTGTATGCAAGCGCCAAGGTGTCATACGATTCAATCATGGTCCATTGCCAGGGGAAGAAGGGAAATGTCTGCTTCATCAAGCCATCCATACTCCAAGATCGAGTCTAATCTACCGACTGGTTAATGAGACTGATAGCGACAATTGTATTTGACCAGCACTCTAAACATTGTGGACCGGTTGCCCATGCTGAGTTCTTCGAAGAAGAAACTGGCCTTTCTCCTAGTTGTACTGATTGTTGTTCCATCGCTCTTTCAGATTCGGAGTTCACAAGGCGAGGTTGCTACGGAGCTTCTGACGAACGGCAGATTCGACCAAGGAATAGACGGTTGGATTCCTTACCAAATCGATTCCGGTGGCGACTACGATGCTGATCAAGGTTACCTTGACATGTGGGTTCCTGAGTCCTACCCTGTGTCAGGGATGAAGGAGCATGGCATCGGGTTTCGTCAAGTAGTAGATCGGAGGGATTTGACATTCGACCTTACGTACAGTTTGTCGATTCGCCCAGAAGTCAGCCATAGACAAACATCCCCAACTTCTCTAATGCCAACTTTGATCCGCTCTAGGATTGAACTGTACACATCAACCAGCGACGAGGAAAGCGTCACGTTCCTATTGATCTACCATTTTCTCTGGGAGGCATCAGAGGTTAAAGAAAAGAAGCCCTATACCGCTCATTTCTTGAAACCTACTGAAACCTACGTTTGGAAACAGTTTGTCATAGACGTGAAGAAAGACTTTGAGAAAGAGTTTGGTCAATCGTCCAGTTACGATCTTGAAAGAATCGAGGTTTGCCTTGAGCTCGCTCAAATAAGCGTTCCGTTCTCGACTCCACATGCATTCTGGGACAACTTAAGCTTGGCCTGTTATGTTACGGAAGCGCCCACTCCAACTCCTACCCAAACCTTCGAATCGACTACCTTTCAAATCACCACAACTCAAGGAAGCACGACGCCAGTATTGCCAGCTCCAACCTTTCCTTCTGAAGCGATATTTTGGATTGGAGTTCTAACAGCGGTAGCCGTGATCTCAGCGGCTTTGGCCTATTTTTCTGAGAGAAGGCAAAGGGCATACCCGTCGAGACCAACATCTTTCCGCTCACCAGCTCAAAGACCTCCAGCGGCTAGACTTCAAACGATCGGGGGGTCGATGAATCTCGATGATAAGGTGTATGCATACATCTCTGATCATGGAGGAGAGATCTCGTGGAGCCAAGCATCCAGAGACCTACGCATTTCAATAGACGAGTTAAAGGCTTCTATTGAAAGATTGAAGAAAGCAGGCAGAATCGAATAGATTCATAGCCAATTCATTAGAACAATCAAGTTTATCGTCAATGTCGCATATTCTATACGATTGGAATGTACATCTGGTTCTTCACCTGCGTCTTTGGCATGTTCATAGCGATACCTCTTCACTTCAAATCAGTCGAACATGTCGAAAACCAGAAGAAGTATGGCAAGGAGAGGGGAGTCAGAATCGGCAAGATCTATGGAGCGATCTCAGGAACGATGGAGTCAATATTTCTGGTAGGACTTTGGATTTCACCTCAGCCGAGATTTACCATTCCAATATTTTCGAACTTATCAATTTCAATTGCCAACTTTTCAGCGCCCATCGTCCATTTGATCATCTCTTTACCCATAATAATGGTCGGTGGATGGATCGCAATCAGAGGGGTTAAAGCAACTAGATTAGAGGTTGCGGAAACCCATTGCACGCCAAAGAAGTTAGAAACGACGGGACCGTATTCTATTGTAAGGCACCCTCAATATCTCGGCTGGATTCTAGCTCACCTTGGATTCTCCATTCTTCTCTCGGTCTGGTATTCCATGCTCTTCACCCCAATCTTAATAGTAATCATTTATTTGATCTCGAAAAAAGAAGAGGCTGAATTGATAAGAGAATTCGGAAAAAAGTATACAGATTATCAGAAGGAAGTCCCTATGATGATTCCACGCCGCAACTCGACAGGTCTGAGGCCTCTACCTAACATCTAGACAACGGCCCGTCACTGACTTACACGTTCTCTTTTCTCAGAGCTGAAAAACTATCTAGAGCTGTAGACTTCTATTCTCAGCTCAGCGAAGAGTTCTCTTTTCGCTTTGCATATAGGGCAAATGAAAGGAGGCTCCTCACGGAAGACAACGTAGCCGCACTGTCTACAATACCAAAGCCTCGGCTTAATCTTCTCTGGCTCAGCCTTCACAGCGGCCGTTACTGCAGGCTGTGTCGAAGGGGCTTCAGCCGATACACCATAAGCATTCATTTGCTTCTCCAACGATCTCCGCTCCGGAATCGGCTTCAAAATCATTTTTCCTTCAAAGACATCTCTACTCACATAGAGGCCGCAGTAACATGTTCCAAACTCCTCAACATCTGGGTCCCGATAGTCGCAGGGGCAGACGATATCTCTATCCAGATCGAACTTACCGGAAGCCAGCCTACAAGGGCAAGAGGGATAGCCGTACCTCTCCTCATTCTTCCTAAGACCTTCAAGCAGATCCCTTAGGAAATCTTCATCAGAGTTTAGGTAGTATCCGCGGCTTCGAGCGTCCGAAACCGCTCTATTACGTACGTGCTCAAACGTTATCGAAGTCCGAGTACCTCCTTAATTTCCTCTACGTTGAAACCTCTGACTAATCGTCTATCATCTATCAACAATGCAGGATAGACGTAGCATTCTCTGCTGGCAAGCTCTCTTTCAATCTTCTTTCGATCTTCTCCGCTCTCTAGGTCAACGTCCACATACTCATAATCTACATCGTTATCCTTCAAGAACTGTTTCGTACGCTTGCACCAAACGCAGGTGCTGAGCGCATACATGAAAACCTTATGATTCCTTTTTCCACCTTGAACTTTGACGACCTTCACGAACCTCATCTCCAACGACAGTATTTGGTCCCTAATCTATTATAATTCTACGGCAGATGTAGAAATCAGTTGCTTGCTACCATTCTCAAACAGCTTGAGTTTCCCCTCCAGCGTTGGATTGCCCGCTTTATCCGAAGCACCTCTCGTTCTTCAAGAAGCCTGCAAGTCCTGACGCTTCAGCTTTAATTCTATCCTCCAAACTAGTTTATCGGCAACGACTACCCGCTCTACACGTGAGAAAACCCGGTCGGAGAAGACAAAGATGAAAATATCTAGAATCGGAAGAGAGATTCCCCCCTTCATCGTCATGGACGTCCTCGAGCGAGCGCAGGAACTTGAGCGCCAAGGCGAGAAGATCATTCACCTTGAGGTCGGAGAGCCTGACTTTGAAACTCCGAAATGCGTCCGCGAAAGAGCGACCGAAGCCTTGAGAAAAGGAATGACGCACTACACCCATTCGCTCGGAGCTTACAATCTAAGATGCGAAATCGCAGAGTACTACAATGAAGAATACGAACTTCGCTCTAAAGTGAAGCCTGAGAACGTGATAGTTACAAGCGGAACATCGCCTGCGTTGCCTCTAATATTCGGCGCAATTCTTGATAGAAGTGATGAAGTGATACTCTCAAATCCTCACTATCCCTGCTATCCAAACATGATTAGATTCGTCGGCGGAAACCCGAGGTTCGTATTTGTAAGAGAGGAAGAGGGCTTCCAACTCAACCCTGAAAACGTCGAAGAGGCGATAACGAAAAAGACAAAGGCTATTCTGATCAATTCGCCCGCGAATCCGACTGGAAACCTCTTGTCTCCAGATTGGATGGAGGAGATCGCCTCATTCGGGATTCCTGTCATCTCCGACGAAATCTATCATGGTCTCGTCTACAAGGGAGAAGCGAAATCAATTTTGGAGTTTGCCGGGAAAGGCAGAGAACTTGTCGCCTTGAACGGGTTTTCAAAGCTTTTCGCGATGACCGGCTGGCGGCTCGGATATATCATCGCACCCCAAGACATTATCAGGCCAATCCAGAAAATGATACAGAACCTCTTCATATCGCCGAATGCGTTCGTTCAAGAAGCTGCGATTGCAGCGCTCAGTGAATGTGAAGAGGAAACAGAGAAGATGCGGAGGATCTATGATGAGCGGAGGAGATTCATGATCAAGCGGCTTCGCGAGATCGGGTTTGGAATAACAGTCGAACCCACAGGTGCGTTCTACGTCTTTGCCAACGCCAAGAGATTCGCAGACGATTCCTACAAGTTCGCATTCGACATACTTGAAAAGGCGAAGGTCGGCGTAGCTCCGGGAATAGATTTCGGTTCGGGCGGCGAAGGCTACATCCGCTTCTCCTATGCAAATTCACTCGACAATATAACGGAAGGTCTAGCGCGAGTTGAGCGGTTCTTGGCAAACTGAAAGTATTTCGAAAGGACGCTTCCTACTTTCTCAATCAGTCTGAAGCCGTGATAGAAGCCCGCTCTAAACGACATATCGGAACAGCAACTCTAGGAATAGGATGAAATGCTCATTGACCATGTTCAAGGCATACCGCGAATAGATTATGTCGAATAGAATCCGGTCTACTGTTCTATCGCATCTGAAGAAAATGCTTAAGAGCCGCTATAATGTGGTCCTAGGAAAACCGATGGCAGAGGTTGTTGAGTGTCAGATAAAAAAAGAAAGAACAGGCTGATCGTCGGGATATCACTGCTTACAGTTCTAGCTCTAGCGGTTGTAACTGCCGTTTGGCTTTTCCTACCTCGAACTCCGAGTGAACAACTGCCATTGGACGAGAGATTCCAGAATTGGAACCTTGCCGTCGACGGCTTAGTCGATAGGCCTCTGAACTTATCAGTCTCAGATCTACTGTCGATGCCGTCTAATGCGGTGAACTCTTCGCTTTACTGTGTCGGAGGCGGCACCGGATATCCTGTCGAAAACGGGACTTGGGAAGGCGTTAAGCTGAAACTGATTCTTGAGAAAGCAGGCGTCCAACCGAACGCGATAAAGGTAGCGTTCTATGCTCCTGATGGATTCTCAACAGACCTTACGATCCAAGATGCTCAGAGAGAAGATGTTATAGTCGCATACAAGAAGGATGGAGAATTCCTCAAAGACGAGAGCGGAAACCCAGATTTTCGCCTAGTTGTTCCTGGAAAATGGGGTTACAAATGGATAAGGGGCCTGAATCACATCGAGCTCGTCGACTACGACTTCAAAGGATTCTATGAAGGCAGAGGATACTCAGACGAAGCAGATATAGAATAGAGAGGACTAGAACCTTCGAACTCCGATCAGAATAGACTCGAGATTCATCTCATCGATGTCTTCGTCGCAACACAAAATGCATACACGAAAATCCTATCAATTCAAGAACTCAAATTCAATCGGACGCCAAGCTCACGGTTGGGATTCAATCTGAGAAAATATAGACATTTAACGCAAGCGGCTGTGCGCAAACTCGAAGCGATCGTTGGCCCTGAGAACGTTTCGAGGAGAATTGAGGATTTGATATGCGGCTCCTATGAGGCTGTCCTCCTCAAGTATAGGCCTGAAGTCATCGTCGCTCCAAGGACTGTGGAGCAGGTCTCGAGGATCCTGAAGTTAGCCGATAGATATCGTATACCCGTCACGCCTAGAGGCGCTGGGACCAGTGTAGCGGGGAACTCCCTCCCGGTCTTAGGAGGCATATGCCTCGACATGTGCTCGATGAACGGAATCTTGGAGTTTGACCCAGACAATCAAATTGTCGTGGTGGAACCTGGGGTCGTATGCGACTCGCTAAACGATTACTTAGCCAGCCGCGGATTCTTCTTTCCCCCAGATCCAGCCAGCAGCCCAGGAGCAACCATAGGGGGTATGGTTGCCAACAACAGCGGTGGGAATAGAGCCTTGAAATATGGGGTTACGAGGGATCACGTCTTATGGCTTGAAGCAGTGTTGCCGACTGGCGAAATAATAAGGCCAGGATCGAAGACGATAAAATCGGTCTCCAGCTACGATCTAACTCGCCTCCTCATAGGCTCCGAGGGCACTTTGGCAGTTATGACAAAGGTGGGGTTGAGGATCACTCGGCTGCCAGAAGCCTACTCCGCTTGCCTATACGTCTTTAAGGATATTGGAGAAGCTACCGAGACAGCTGTTAGGATCAAGTCTTCAGGCGCGATACCGGCTATGCTTGAGTTCATGGATGAAACGACCTCGAAAGCCTCCTTCGAGTATGTGGGCTTAGATCTGCCTAAAGGCTGCGCTGTCCTAGTCGGCTGCGATGGATACAAGGACGCGGTTGAGAGTGAGATAGAGAATATCCATAACATTGCGTTGAAGGGGAAACCGATCTTCGCCGCGAAGGCTGGCTCGACCGAGGAGAGGGATCGCTATATCTCAGCGAGAAAAGCGGCACTCCCAGCGCTTTCGAAGGTGGCTCCGACAGTCTGTATGGAAGACATGACTGTGCCTGTAACCAGAATACCTGAAGCATGCAGGAGGATAGGGGAGATACCCTCAAGGCTCGGCGTACCCGGTTTCACCGTAAGCATATTCGGCCATATTGGCGAAGGTAATTTGCATCCAACCTTCCTCTTCGATGAACGTGAGACCGTTCAAAAGAAGGCTTTCTTCAAAGCCTTGGATCTCCTATACAGAGATGTGGCCATCCCGCTGAGCGGAAGCATAACTGGGGAGCATGGAATCGGCATCTTAAGGGGAAACTACATCAAGCTCGAATACGGCGAGAAGATGTTCAAACTCATGCATGAAATAAAGAGGGTTTTCGACCCAAACATGATCTTGAACCCGTATAAAGGTAAGGGTGGGCCTTGGCCGTTCCCCAAGAAAAGGGAGGAGAAATCCTCTTGAGATCTAGAAGTGGCGAGCGGCTTCACCCTTTAACCGTTTTCAAAAGCGACTTGGAGAAATGTATGAAATGCGGCTTCTGCAGAGAGCTATGCCCAGCATTCAGCTTCTACAGTTGGGAGGCAAATTCGCCTAGAGGCAGGCTCCAGCTGTTGAAGGCGTTGATGGATCGCGAACTGCCTCGCGCCTCAAGTTACCTAAGTGAAAGACTATACTTCTGCATGACTTGCGCATACTGTTTCCGCAGGTGCCCAGCTGGAGTGAGACCCCACGAGGCGTTT
>Ga0315308_1001082_pt1 | contig 15632 bp, 16 predicted proteins | sample TDP3_MG_FD_203078 | JGI IMG/M metagenome (GOLD analysis project Ga0315308, IMG submission 203078) | Freshwater sediment microbial communities from Lake Towuti, South Sulawesi, Indonesia - TDP3 | ecosystem: Environmental > Aquatic > Freshwater > Lake > Sediment | place: Indonesia: South Sulawesi... | reverse complement strand
CGCCCTTCAATACTGTCGAGGATAGGATTGTGAAGTACATGGAAGTTGTTGATAAAGCAGAGCAGGAAACTGGAGAAAAGAAAATGTATACAATAAACGTCACGGCAGACGCGCCTAAAATTTTCGAATTTGCAGAAAAAGTGATAAGGTTAGGCGCTAATGCCATTATGGTTAATCATCTAGTCGTTGGCATTGGGGTTTTGAAGACTTTGGCTGAGGACCCAAGCATAAAGGTGCCAATATTGGGTCACATGGACATGGCTGGAGCCTTCTATGAAGATGCTGAAACTGGCATTTCATCCCATCTCGTACTTGGAAAGCTTCCACGACTCGCTGGAGCTGATATAGTCGTGTATCCGGCGCCATATGGTAAACAACCCTTCTTCATTAAGGAAAAATATTTGAAGGTTGGGAAAGCGTTGCTTTTCCCCATGCATACCATAATGCCCACCATGCCAATGCCATCAGGAGGCATAACACAATTGCACGTGCCCCAACTAATACATGATTTGGGAACAAACATTGCTGTCGGCGCTGGAGGAGCAATCCACGCCCATCCAATGGGTCCAAGAGCCGGGGCAAAAGCCTTTAGGCAAGCAATTGAGGCGACAATGAATAAAATTCCCATAGAGCAATATGCAGAACAACACCCCGAGCTGAAGGCCGCCGTTGAGGCTTGGAAAGCGGGTCCAGTAGCCCTACTACTGGAGTAATGTAAGCATGAGTAGTTATGCGAACCAGACGCAGCTTTTCCTTTACTTTTCCAAATGTTTCTTTATAGCGTCCACGAATTCTTGAGAGTTTGACAATATCGCCTTTGCCTCTGGTTCTTTAACAGCGGATGTAACGCTGTACTCGTAGGTTTCTCTCGCAGCTTTTGCATCAGCTAGGTTTTTCCCTAATTCTTTCGGAAAAATTCCTGTCAATACGAATCTTCTGCCGAATTCTGAAACCACCCCTTCATGCGTCTTAGGAAAAATGTTTACGGTGGATAATGCTGCTCTTGCTGCATGATACATGGCATAATAAGCCCTCGAAATAGTATCTTCATATTCACCATCATGGAAAAGCTTTTCAGCAACCCTTAACCGTTCACTAGCCTTTTCCAAATGCGCCTTTGCCATACTCATTTATAAAGTCTCCATGTAGTTGTGTACCCTCTTTCATAATGGAGAGGGCAAATGGGTCTCCTTCCTCAGCCATGTGGATGAAACTTTTCTTGTCCATCACAATTAAGGAAACATCGAGCTGCAAAGCTGGAATTATAGGATAGATCAAGTCGTAGAGGTGTTGCCTAACCACCCAACTTTCTGCATTTTCAATCAAGATAAGAAGGTCTACGTCACTTTCAGCAGTGACTTCCCTGCGAGCTGCAGAACCAAAGAGTATGACATCCTTGACTGTTTCCTCATTCCATGAAATCATTGCGGAAGCTACTGTTGCCGCAACTTTTCCAAGAGCTGTTCTTTGCGCGGTTATGGCCTCGGAAACTATGAGCCTCCTTAAAGCTTCTCTGATGAGAGTACTTCGATTTGGATAACGCCCAGCACTGACTAATTCCTCAATTTTTTGAGCTACTTCTCTTGAAACTCTTACGGGAATGACTGTGCTCATGACTTCTGTATACACTATGTACACAAATAAACTTTACGGACAGAACTTTGCAAAGGTAAAGGTAAACTGAATAACCACCTTCCACGCATTATATATTGATGCTGTATGAGCTTTGAAGAATACACGAAGGAAAAGCTCTGGCCAATACTCATCGGAACAGTCCATTCTCTAGTCATGTATCCAAACCACAAGGCCTACACAAGAGAGGCTATTCTAAACGAGAAACCAATCATAACTCCACCGGAATTGGCTTCAAGGTTGAAGATACCTTTAGGCGAAGCCTTAGTAATCCTGTACGAGTTAGCCAACGAGAGGAAGCTGGAATCGTAAGAAAACGCGCGGCCTCATTTGGCCGCGAATTTTCCTTTGAGGCCTTGAACAGAATTTCCCAAAACCTCTTTATGAACAACTCCTTCACAGAGACTCCTCCTTACGGCTTCCCGTATCACGGCATTTCATCAAGCTTCAAGCCTACAATGGTAGCTTCAACAGCTTTCGACCGTAATGGCGTTGCTACCAAATAGGAGGACGTTTTTGCTTGTTCCTTTATCGTTATAGACTAGGCCGCAATGTGCGCGCTCAGAAGACGTGTCGAGAATTCTAGCTTGTCTTTGTGAGAGTTTTTGCCCTTGGTCGCAAGTTCTAAATGATTTGGACACTTGAAGCCTTGAAAGTCAAGAAAACTTCAGTGTTTAGGTTAAGTGCCATTTCATTGAAGGAGCGTTTAGTTATCTGAACTGCAAAGGGTTTTCCAACATCCACTTTAAGCCTGACAAGTGAACCCAAATCTGAAATCTCAATAATCTTCCCTTTGTAAATGTTTTTCGCGCTGGAATCAAAACGGTTTTTAGACAAAATTATGTCTTCAGGGCTGACAAAGACCGAAACTGTGCCCCTTTGCTTTGCAGTGGTTTCTATCTGCAAGCCGTTTCCAATGTCAACTGATGTTATGCCGTTCTCTGTGACTTTTGCAGTTCCATTGAAAGTGTTTTCTAGAGCAGCAAAGCTAGCCAAGGTCTTTGAAAGGTTTCTGAAGATTTCAGTTGGTGCCCCAACTTCGCCTATTTTTCCATCTTTTATCAATGCGATGCGGTGCGGCAAATTTTTCGCTTGAAACATGTTATGCGTAGCCATCACTATGGTAGTCTTCAATTCGCGGTTTGCAGTGGCTATAACTTCTTCAACGATTGAAGCAGTCTTTGGGTCCAAATTTGCAGTTGGCTCATCCAAGAGGAGAAGCTTCGTGTTTAATGTCAAAGCCCTTGCCAATGCCACTCTTTGCCGTTCTCCTCCCGAAAGCTTCTTTGCATTACGCTTTTCAAATCCGTCCAACTTGACAAGTCTTAATATTTTGCTAACTTCCTCATCAATCCTGTTTTTCGACATTTTTCTCATTTTTAAGCCGTAGGCGACGTTGTTGTAGACTGTTGTGCTGAAAAGTATTGTTTTTTGGAAAACCATCGTGCTTTCCATACGCTTTTTCTCAAAGTTTTTTTCTGTGACTTTATCGCCCAAGAAGTGAACTTCGCCCTTTGAAGGTTTTTCAATAAAAGCCAAAATCTTCAGCAAAGTTGTTTTTCCAGAACCATTGGGTCCAAGCAGAGCCAGAATTTCTCCTGCTTGAATTTTCAAGTTGACACCATCCAACGCTGTTATTCCATCGAAATTTTTTGTTACGTTTCTTAATTCTGCGGCGAAGCTCATTTCTTTCTCCTTTGAATGAGGTTTAGTGCTAGGTTTATTCCGAAAACCAATGTAAGCAGTATTATCGCCAAAGCGATGGCTACATCTATGTTGTTGCTGTCTATCTCAAGTTTGATTCCAGTGGTTAAGAGTTCTGTAACTCCCGCTATGAACCCACCAACGAACACAGCTACGCCCAACTCTCCAATTGCGCGATTGAAACTTGCTATCCCGGCAAGAAAAATCCCGTCCAGAGCTTCTCTTAAGACGGCGAAAGAGGCTTGAGCTTCTGAAGCCCCCAATGTCTTTGCCAGATTCGCTATTTCTGGGTCAACCGCTTCTATTGCTGATGCTGCTAGACTCACAATTATAGGTGCTACAAGTATGGCTTCACCGATTATTATGGCTGTTGGAGTGTACAGCAACCCCAAAAAACCGAGCGGTCCCTTTTCTCTCGAAAAAATAAGAAACAAGAAAAAACCCAAGGCCACTGTTGGTATGCCTATCAACGAGTTAAAGATAGTCTTCACTAGAAATCTCCCACGGAAATTCTTGAGCCCCAAGATCGTTGCAATCGGAATTCCCCAGAGGGCAGCAATCACAGTGGCAGAACCTGAAACGAAAAGTGAACGCAAAGTGATTTCGAGTATCCTTGGATCTCCAGAAAAAATGAGTTGGAGGGCTTTAATCAAACCATCCAAGATTTCCATTAAGATCTTTCACCTTAGTTATAGAGTTCTGGGTAGCGGTTGTCTCTATATTCTGATGGGCATTCTGTGCCGTTAATGAATGCGTAATCCTTTATCCATTGAACTATTTGTGAAGTTGAGTTTGGCATTAATAGTTGAACAGCGCTACGAAAGAGGCTCTGTCCGTATTCAGATTTTCCATAGTTATCTATTAGTTGTTGGCACTCGTCTGAAATCAGGAATTTTATGAAGGTTATTGCATTGGTAAAGTTCACGTTCGGGTGACGTGTTTGATTTACTGCTATTACACTGTAGACATTGAGCAATTCTTTCGTTTCGGTTATGAAAGCTACCAACGAGATCGTGCCATCTTTTGAAAGTTTCAAATATGTGCCGATGTCTGAAAGCGTATACGATCCAAACTCGTTGGCCATGTTTAGTGTTGCGCTCATGCCAGAACCAGCACTCGCGTACCATGATTCCATGGATATTTGCGTGTAACTGTATCCAGCCTTTGCCCATAGGCTTTTTTCTTTCGTATGGGTTCCCGAGCTATCGCCCCTAGACACCCACATCCTTCCTGTATGATTTCTTCCATAGTCAACTATCTTCTTGAATGCGCCCATTGCATCCATCCCATTGATTCCAGCGGGGTCTGATCGTGGCCCGACTATCGTGAAGAAGTTGTAGGCTATTATTTTTCTACATACCCCATCTCCTTCTTGGAGGAACTGTGTTTCGTTGGAGGGTGAATGAACGAGTAATGCATCTACATTGCCTCCCTGTGCCTGCTGTATCGCTTGTCCAGTGCCAACAGGTAAAAACCCGAGGTCTATGGAGTATTTTGCCTCAAAGGCTCGCTCTGTCGCATTTAAGAGTCCGGTTTCGTAAAGGCTCGTAGTCGTGGAAACTAGAAGTCTTGTTTTGGTAAAGTACCGAAAATAAGCGAGTGATGCAGCAATTATCAATACCGTTACTGCAGCCGCAATTATGATCACTTTTGTCCACATGAGCATACGTTGCACCGTTATGTTTTTTGATTCATATCGATTTTAAATTTATAAACATTGCGCAACAATAACATCAAACAAGATGTCTACTCAGAAGAAGATTAAATTCTCATGCAAAATCTGGATAGAATATGAACGAAAACCACTTTTGGGTAAAGGCGGAGCCGAAATCCTAGAGCAGATAGAAAAAGAGGAATCAATTTCGAAAGCCGCGAAGAAGCTCGGTATGTCTTATCGTTATGTTTGGAGTTATCTGCAAAAAATAGAGAAAACCATAGGCGAACCCATCGTAGAAACCTATAGGGGCGGTAAGTCTGGCGGAGGCGGCGCGAAACTAACAAAGCTTGGCAGGAGTTTGTTAGACGAGTATAAGCGCGCGGAGAGCTATTTGGATGAGGTTCTCACCGCCAGGGAAAAGCAAGTGAAGTTACAGTAGTGAAATGGACTGCTACTTTATTTCTCATGGATGGAAACAAACGGTCTGAAACATTAAGGGCAAGCGAGAGCAACGCGCTACTCCGATTACTTCTTTTCTCCTCAAAATATTATTTTCTCTGTCCATGCAGTCATACTTAATGCTAGAAGAAAATATACGCGCAAGGCTCTTTCCTCTGGTTCTGAGGGAGAGAACCAAGAAAACGGATGTTTTAGAATAAAATGTAAGTATTGTTTCCAAAAGAATTCTAACAAGCAAAAACCATGGTATGAGGATAGTGTCATGTAAGTGAAGAGGGAGGTTGGAACAAGCGAAAGCGAAACTCCAAGAATGACTCAATGGATAACACCAGGGTGCTAACTTTGGTAAAAGAAAAGATACGTAAAGATGGTTAGCCCTTGGGTACCACAAAATTTTTATTTTGCTTCAGAAATAATATAGTCCCAGGGTTATTATTGATGTTTTCGTCTCCCCCGCAGACAACATCTTGTTGAACAACAAAGAGGGCATCTGGATGTATTACTCGGGCAACAAAACCATAACTGGCAACAACATCATAACTGGCAACAAGATAATCTTAGGTACTGATACCGGGATTGGGCTGTATCGCCGTGGTCATGGTAACCTAATCAGCAAAAACACAATAGAATTAAGCAGTGTTGGTATTGGTCTATATGTAGACATAGGTTCTGGCGACATTGTTAGCGATAACGTTGTAAAGGCAAATGAATACGGCATTTTTGTGAGCGTAAATAGCACAGTCACTGGAAACAAAGCTGTTGAGAACACTGATTTTGGAATCTGGTTGTCTGGAAAGACAGGAATCAAGGTTAGGGATAATCATTTTAGAGGAAACGGCATAGGCATTGACATTACCTGGGCCAGCGGTAACAGCATCTATCGCAACAACTTTATCGCCAACGGCGACCAAGTCCACGCTACCTCGCCGAATATATGGCATGGCCGATGGAATGTAACAGGCAATTATTGGAGTGACTGCACTGATACTGATACGAATGGAGACGGAACAGGAGACACGCCCTACATTATTGACTCAAACAACAAAGACAACTTTCCATTCATGAACCCCTATCTTCCAGGAGACATCAACCACGACGGTCAAGTAAACATGATTGACTTAAACATTATTAGCAAAGCTTATGGGTCCTCTCATGGACACCCCAGCTGGGATCGACGGGCGGACTTAAACGAAGACGCCGTCATAGGTATGAATGATATGAATATAGCCAGCGCAAACTTTGGAAAAACGTGGCAAACCTATTGGGGAGAATAATAGAAGTTTGACATCGCTGGTGTGAAGATGGAAGGAAAAGTCCTGTCTGGACTAATGCTTGCATTGCTTCTTGTAGCCGCATTTATGTCGCCCTTTGAGAACCTGCGTGTTGGGGCAGAGCCTAGAAGGATAGTTGTTCCAGACGACTATCGCACTATTCAGGAGGCCATTAACGCGGCGAGTCCTGGGGATGCGGTTTTTGTGAGGGCTGGGACATACTCTGAGAGTGTTGTTGTGAACAAAATGGTGTCGCTTGTCGGCGAGAGCAGAGACGCAACCACAATTGAGGCAGGCTGGGAAAACAGCGGATTTCGTGTAGTAGCGGATAACGTGTGCGTTAGAGGATTCACAATAAGCAGAAGCGACGGAATCCTTGTAGACGGTTCCTTCAACTCTTCAATTTCTGGCAACAATATAGAGGGCGAGGTTGCATATGGGGACTTTGATGTAATCTTTCAGGGGAACGGCATCCATCTACACAACTCTTTCCATTGCTCAGTTTCAGAAAACACCATAAACTCTACACAAATAGCCATATACTCATATTATTCTGCGAACTGCTCGATTTCAGGGAACAAAGTAATCCACAACGAATATGGTATCTTAGTAGAGGGTTCTTCTAACACTTCGCTTTTAAACAACACTGCATACGACAACAGTTATGGCATAGCTTTTGGAAGGTTGGATAACGTTTGCCCACCGTCTTCTAGAAATAGCGTCCTTAGGAACAACAAAATGACTAATAACAAGTATAACTTTGGGATTGGTGGATTTACCCACAGAGAAGGTTTAGATGCGTTCATCCACGACATAGATTCTTCAAACACGGTGAATGGGAAGCCCTTTTGCTATTGGGTGAACCAGCAAAACAAGGTGGTTCCTTCAGATGCCGGCTACGTAGCCATCATAAACTCAACAAACATGACAGTGCGAAACCTGACGCTGACGGGAAACGTGCATGGAGTCCTGTTTGCATTCACCACAAACTCAACCATCCAGAATGTCACAGCAACCGAAAACTTTATGGGCATCTACCTATTCGCGTCTCCAGACAACTACATTTCAGACAACAACATAAGAGAAAGTGGCATTGGCATAGAGTTGTACGTTTCCTCTAACTGTTCTGTAATAGATAACAACATAAGAGACAGCCACTCTGGCGACCTTTGGATGGGAATTGGCATAGAGTTAAACGGTTCCCATAACTGTTCCATAATAGGAAACAGCATAAAAAACACCCATACCTCCTATGGCTTCTATAGCTCCCCTAGTCCCTTCCCCGGAACTGGAATCATGCTTCTGGGTTCTGACAACGTGATCTACCACAACAACTTTGTCGATAACGAACAGCAAGCATACGGTTGCCCTGGATCCCCAAATTTTTTGGACTATGGCTATCCAACTGGTGGAAACTATTGGAGCGACTACAACGGGGTAGACTGGTATAAGGGTCCTTACCAGAATGAGACTGGAAGCGACGGGATAGGCGACTCACCCTACGTAATCAGTGGCGATAACATAGACAGATACCCACTCATGAAGCCCTACCCATGGAATTCACACGACATAGCCATAACCAGAGCCGGGTCAAAAACCGTTGTCGGACAAGGCTTTGATCCTCCCATTAACGTAACAATCTTCAACTATGGCACGTCTACTGAAACCTTCAACGTAAGTGCACACATCAACGCATCACTCCTTCAAACCAGAACCGTCACAATACCAAGCAGAGACTCCACAACCATCACATTCACGTGGAACACAACAAACGTAGCCAAGGGCAGATACACCATAACAGTCGAGGCTACACAAGTTCTAGGCGAAATAGACACAACAGACAACGCATTAACACAATCGGTCATGGTTGCCATGATAGGCGACATAACAGGTCCAGACGGCTATCCAGACGGAAGAGTCGACATAAGAGACATCTATACAGTCGCGAAGGCCTTCGGCTCATACCCAGGCCACAGATACTGGGACTCAAACGCAGACATAAACGATGACGACAAGGTCAACATCAACGACCTATTCATAATGGCAAAACAATTCGGACAAGCCGACCCATAAACACCTTCCCCGACAAAAGAATGGGGCAATGGCTTGTTTAGTTGTGATGACTAATAGTAATTCTTCTTTGAAGGTTGGCTGTTCGCACCCACTTGCGAACGGAAAATCGAGCTAAAGTGAGTAAGTGAATTTAATTCCAGCGCGCTATTCCACGACGTAGCGATAGGCTATGTGTTCGCCTGCCGTTGGACTTCTTCTGATTATCCGCAGTATGTCGCCTGGCTTAGCACCTATAGCTTTCACGGCTGGATCAGAAGCCTTAATCTGCGGCAACTGGTATGGTTGAACCCTATAATCCGCAAGTATTTGTTTTCCCTCTTCTGTGGTTAGAATTTCGTGTTTTGGAACAGGCTTGTGCTCAAAAATGTCAAAGGCCGGAAAAGTTTTGGGTAAGAGCTCAATCTTCTTCTTTTTAGCACCTTGCTTAACAGCATGGGTGTATCTCCCTTCAGTGACTATTATTCCTCTTTCTATTTCCGCTTCTTTCATAGCTTTCTGCAAACGGTTTATCGTTGTTATGCCAACGGTGGTTTCTCCTGGAATGCACCAAACAATGGCCTTCTCTTTCTCTTTTGGCATGTCGACAATGTAGCTGACGGCGTCCTCGTGCTTCTGTTTCTTGATAAGCTTGTATCCTCTCAGCTTGATCAAAATTTTAGCCTTGCGCTCCTCCAAACTTTCCTCTTCACTCAAACCATAGACCCTCAGGACAAGAACATTCGAAACCTAAACGAGCCATTAACCCTTTAAACTTTACGCTTCAAATCTTTTGGCATGGGTGCAATTAGTGGGCATGGATGAGGAATATTATTCGTACATAAGAAAGTTTTTTCGTAGATTAGCCTCAATTTATGCTATTGCCGACCTATTCGTTTTTTGGATGAGGGATAAAGTCGTTGATTTTACCGACGCGCGGAGCGGTTCCAGGGTACTAGATGTGGCGACTGGAACTGGGAAACAGGCTTTTGCATTTGCAAAAAGAAGTTATAATATTGTTGGACTTGACTTGCCGAAGGACATGCTTAGATTAGCGAACAATAACAACAGATATGAAAACGCAAAATTTGCAGTTGCCGATGCGACGAATATGCCTTTTGACAAGGTCTCTTTTGATGTTTCTTGTGCGTCCTTTGCTTTACATGACATGCCCTTTGTCGTCAGGGAAAAAGTGTTGAACGAAATGGTAAGAGTTACAGATCCGCAAGGAATTATCGTTATTGTTGACTACAGCTTGCTGGAGACTAGGATTCTTAGGCACGTGTTTTATCATTTCGTCAGACTTTATGAGAGTAAATAATGCCGAGACTTTATGAAGCGTGGACTTAGTGCTTTGCTCAAGAAATCTGGAATTGAGATAAAGGGAAAAGCCGCCGTTTTGGGCGGAGCTGTGGTCATCTTGAAAGGACATATAGAAGGAGTCAAGCCAAAAAAGTCATGTTTCAACATGTCAAAAGAGTCGTAGTTTGTCCAGCAATTCGTTAAGGTTCTTGATCTTCCATGCTCAAAGCGTCTTGGGACGGCTCGATAGTTATGACTTTGTCGCTGGGCTTGGTTATAACTATACTACCGTAGGATTGCTTAACAATCGAGTATGATGTTCGTCCAGAGAATTTGCCCCAAAAAGTTCAACTCGAATTTTCAAGGGTCTCAAATACGCAGTATTATGTTATCGGCGTGTTTTTCCATGGTTTTGGCAAAACTGGCGATGGTTTCTGGCGAATAGGGTTTAATCGTTTGAAAGCTTTTCTCTAATGTATCGTTAGAAACAAATTGTTGGAAAGCGAAGGCTTTTGCGCCTTTAGCGAGTTCGCATATTCCAGTCATGTCTTCAGCATCAACGAAGCCTGGAACAACCGTTGTTCTAAACTCGTATTCTACTTTTCCAGTTTTCAGGATTTCAGATGCCCGCAGAAGTGGCGCTACGTCCTTTGCCCCTAACCGTACATATTTATTCAATGAAGTTTTCACGTCTAATGCGACATAATCCACGTATAATAAGCATTCTTCCAGCACCTGCGGGCAAAATCCGTTAGTGTCAAGTTTAACAGCAAAACCTCTATCCTTTAGCCTCTTCAAAAACTTCGGTATTTCTTTGTGAATTGTTGGTTCTCCACCCGTGACAACAACAGCATCAACGTATTTTTTGCGACTCTCAAGAATTCTGAGCGTGGACTCCTCATGCAAAAAGGGAGGTTTAGGGTCTATGGCTATTCTCCAATTATGGCAGAATGGACAACGCAAGTTGCAGCCTGGCGTAAAGAGTACAGAAGCTATTCTGTTTGGGAAATCTATCAGGCTTGTTTTCTGGATTCCACTGAACTTCATTGATTTTTCACTTAGGCCGGCATTGGTGGAGCAGTTGCCATGACCACGGATTTGTCAAAGGTTCTGCGTATTGCGAATTCTGCCTGTTTTCCGTCGTTCCACTGGTCCACTGGCCGCAGATAGCCGACTACTCGCGAGTAAACCTCGCATTTTGCTCCGCAAGTTGGGCATTGCTTGTGTTCTCCGTTTACGTAGCCGTGGGTTGGGCATATGCTGAAGGTGGGTGTTAACGTAAAGTATGGTAACCGTGAGTTCCAAGTTACTTTTCTTATGATTTCTGCTGCAGATTCCCATGAATAAAGTCTCTCGCCCAAGTATATGTGAAAGACTGTTCCACCCGTGTATAATGTTTGAAGGTTTTCTTGATGCTCCAACGCCTCAAACAAGTCACCATCATGATCCACTGGCAACTGTGAAGAATTCGTATAGAAGGGTTCAGCACCATTGGCCAAATGTTTCGCGTTAGCCACAATTATGTCAGGATATTTGCGCTTGTCTATGCGTGCAAGCCTGTAGGATGTTCCTTCCGCCGGCGTCGCCTCTAGGTTATAGATGTTTCCCGTTTCTTCTTGAAAGTCTGCCAGCTTTTCACGCATAAAGCTGAGCGCTTTTACGGTGAACTCTAATCCTTCAGGCGAGGCTATGTCACAGCCTAACAGGTTAAGTATTGCCTCGTTCATACCTATCAAACCTATTGTTGAAAAGTGATTCTTCCAATATCTACCAAAACCTTCTTTGACATGGCGTAGATAACGCTTGGAGTATGGGTATAATCCGTTCTCCGTGAAGTTTTCAAGCCCTTTCCGCTTTATTTCCAAGCTGTCTCTAGCGATTTCCATAAGCGCTTCTAATCGTTTGAAAAACTCGTCTTCGTCCTTCGCCAAATATCCAATTCTAGGAAGGTTCAGCGTTACGACACCTATCGAGCCTGTTAACGGGTTTGCTCCAAAGAGTCCTCCGCCCCGTTTGCGTAGTTCTCTGTTGTCTATTCTTAGGCGGCAACACATGCTTCGCACGTCTTCGGGTTTCATGTCGCTGTTTATGAAATTAGAGAAGTAGGGTACCCCATACTTGGCTGTCACTTCGAAGATTTTCTGAGCTATTGGCGAATCCCAACCAAAATCCTTTGTCACGTTATATGTTGGTATCGGGAAGGTGAAAACTCTGGCTTTAGAGTCTCCTTGACTCATTGTGTCTGCAAAAGCCTTGTTGAACATTTCCATCTCCGCTTGGAAGTCTCCATATGTTTCGTCAGTCACTTTTCCGCCGAAAATAACTGGCTCATTCTTCATAAAATCTGGAACTGTCAAATCCAGTGTTACATTGGTGAAAGGTGTCTGAAAACCAACGCGCGTCGGCACGTTCATGTTGAAGAAGAACTCTTGAAGCGCCTGTTCTACCTCTTTCTGGCTTAATCCATCGCAGCGTATGAATGGCACTAAGTAAGTGTCAAAGTTAGTGAAGGCCTGAGCTCCAGCAGCTTCTCCCTGAAGCGTATAGAAGAAGTTGACCACTTGCCCAAGGGCCGTTCGGAGGTGTTTTGCGGGTTTGCTTTCAATTTTTCCTGTGACGCCGCCGAATCCTGAAAGTAATAAATCCCTTAAGTCCCAACCAACGCAGTATGGCCCCAAAACGCCCAAGTTGTGAATGTGTATATCTCCAGAAAAGTGTGCTTCTGCAATGTTCGGCGGATAAATCCTTGTAATCCAGTATTTCGCTATGATTGTGGATGACAGATAATTGTTTAAACCTTGCAGCGAATAACTCATGTTCGAGTTTTCTCGCACTCGCCAGTCTTCAATTTCCAAGTACTGGTCTACCAAGTCTGCAGAGCTTAAAAGCGAGGCTAACTCACGAAGGTCTTGATGCTGCTTCCTATAGAGAATGTAAGCCTTAGCTGTCCGCGCATGCCCGTTCTCTATAAGCATTTTCTCAACTGTATCCTGAATCTCCTCAACAGTCGGAACTCCGTCTTCCCCAAAACGCTTCTTGAGCTCAACGACAACCTGATCGCTTATCCTTCTAGCCTGTTCACGGTCTTTTCCTCCAACAGCCTTAGCAGCTTTCCAAATGGCCTTCGTTATGCGTTCCTGATCAAAAGGTTCTAATCGTCCATCACGTTTTCTAACACACTTCATTTTTTCACCTCTTGAAGCACGCGCTTAAAATCTTCAGGTTCCTCAAATTGTCTGTAAACCGAGGCGAACCTTATGTACGCTATGCGATCAACATTTTTCAAATACTTCATAACCAAGTCTCCAATCTCTTGCGAGGAAACCTCCTCCTTACCTCTCAGCATCAAATCTTGCCTAACGCGCCCCACCAGTTCGTGAATTTTGTCCATAGTTACAGGCCTTTTCTCGCAGGCCTTTTGGAGACCCCTTATAATCTTGTTTAGGTCGAATCGTTCAAGTCGGCCGTCTTTCTTTCTTACCATAAGCTCAACGGTTTCCACGTACTCGTAACTTGTGAAGCGCTTTCCGCATTCTGCGCATTCTCTACGTCTTCTTATAGTATTGTCTGGCGAATCCCTAGTCTCAAGGGTTTTAAGATTTTCAGATCCGCAATATGGACACTTCATCGTATCACTGCCGCGTGCTTCACAATTTTTTAGTGTTTACCAACCAAAGCACACGCTGTATCTAGCGCTTTATTATATAAACTGTTTTCACAACAATGTTGAAATAGGTAACCAACCGTTCTCGGACAATATGTTTAACGTAGACATAATTACAGAAAACAAAAGATACTAAAATAGGTGTTTTTAAACGAAAGAGCTTGAATTTCGAGCCGTAGAGAAAGTGCTTAAAATTTTCCCTTACGCCAACTTGTTGTGCTATAGTGAATTTGAGAAATGGGTTTACATGGTTATCTCAATTTCGCTTTGCCGCGCTGTACAAGGCAAAAACTATGCATGAAAACAGCAGTACAATCGAGAGCGAAGGAAAGACGCCATTGTATTGGAGACTTGTTGCCAGTATCAATCCACTGACTATGGGTCCAAGTGTTTGTCCAACATCCATTACGGTGGCGAGAAAACCCATAGACGTACCAACCAAGTCTTTTGGCACAAGCTCGCTGATCAAGGCTGGCGTTGAAGCCGTAACTGTTGCAAACCCAAACCCGTAAACCAAAACAAGCAAAAGTAGAACCCAAGGGTCAGTGACGAAAGGAATCGCGAGCAAGGGAAAACTGGAGACTATACAACCTACAATTATTGGAAGTCGTCTTCCAATTTTGTCTGAAACTCTACCCATATAGGGTCTAGTGAAGATTGCCACACCTATTGTGCTTGTAATAATTATGCCAGTCGAGAACTCATCTAAGTGAGCAACTTCCGGTAGAAAACCAGCCAGATAAAATTCCGCCGCACCATAAGCGTAGTACTGAGATGCTTGGACGAGACCCACTAATAGAGCACCGCGACTGCCAGCGACCTTTCCCCATCCACGAAGCAGTCTTTTGACCGTTTCTGCAGCATTCCTTTCCTGAGCATCTGTTAGCTTCTTTCTCTCTGCTAAGAATGGCAGAGCTACAACTAACGCCGTCACACCTATCACAGCCACTGACAAATAGAGCACATGAAAGTCTCTTGAAGTAACGAACAATGTATAACCGCCTAGAGCTGGCGCAACAAGTCTCCCGACGTATGTCGCTGAAGAAAAGAGCGATATCCTTTCCCCCCTCTTGCTGGGATACAGTTCGGCTATTGAAGCTTCAGCCACTGGGACAAAAATTGCCGTTGCAAATCCATGATAAAAGCGAACAGGGATTAGGTGCCACCACTCAGTTATGAGAAGATAAAGGAAAGGGGCAGATGCGAAAACAGCGCCTGCTAGGAACAGGAATTTCTTTCTGCCAAAGATGTCCGAAAGTGAAGCAGCTGGCAAGCTAATCAAAATTCCTGGAACTGTTGAGGCAGCGGCAACAAAACCTGTCCAACCTGTAGGAGTTCCGAGACTCAATGAGAAGGGTTTCAGGACTGGACTCTTAGACATCGTTGAGCTAAGAATTGCGAATAAGCCCATTATGCATAGTGACCAAAAGAAGGTGTCTCTAGCGTTCTTTGCCTGCAAGCCATTAACAATCCTGCTTTGTTTTTCTGATATTGTCTTCTGTTTTATTGTCGCATCTTTTTCCTCAAAAACTCACTCTGCTGTTTTCCGTCCATCTTCTCTAATTTGCTTTTGTACTTTTCTCGAAGCAGTTTAAACTTGCAATAACTGTAAAGCGCATCATAAACGTATTCAGCCCTCTCTACAGCTTCAAAATCATCTTTTACATTAAACCTTGCACCCGTCATTATTGCATCCAACCCCACACCTTCAGGCGCCAACCCTTTGTCACTTGTATCCGCAGAGTGCACTATCTTGGCAAGTTCATGCAACACCGGATCTTCAAGACTGTACTCTTCTAATATAGTTTCAAAGCTGCACTTTCCATCCCTATGCCCAAGCTTAACCCCTGGCGCGTCGAAGGGTACGGCTCCCTGCTTTTTAACAACTTCATCA
>Ga0315308_1001081_pt1 | contig 15649 bp, 16 predicted proteins | sample TDP3_MG_FD_203078 | JGI IMG/M metagenome (GOLD analysis project Ga0315308, IMG submission 203078) | Freshwater sediment microbial communities from Lake Towuti, South Sulawesi, Indonesia - TDP3 | ecosystem: Environmental > Aquatic > Freshwater > Lake > Sediment | place: Indonesia: South Sulawesi... | reverse complement strand
GTAATTTTTAGGATCAAGCACCTGTTGCTTAGCATCCTTCTCTTGCCTTTCCTTCTCCAAATATCTCGCCTAAACGACGACACCAGCAAAGCATATTTCAATGATATTTCATTAGGCGAAATATGCCTCACAGAGAAATGAACTCAAAAACGCAAGTTTTTCATGACTCGAGTTTCTAATTCGAGTTTCAGATTACAAAACATCAGAAACGAGTTTTATTGGTGCTTACAATCAATTTAAAAGATTTTTGATTAGGATTACAACCGTAATAACATTGATAAGCGGTGTCACGTTGAAATGTATTCGAGCCTTATCGTCATTTGGGGTCCAGAAAAATGTCTTTGGAGCTCGTCGAAGCCTTAAGCCAGATACTAACTGGACTAAAACATATTGGAAACGGCGTCACCTACCTGATTACATTTGCCCTCAAAGGGTTCGGGCTTTCGGCTTCGCAGGAACTCGTCAAAATCGCCACGATTTTAATTCTTTTATCCATCGTTTGGAAGCTGGGATCCAAAGTCACCAGTTCGATACTATGGCTCCTTATCCTCGCGCAGTTTACAAGCTTAGTTCAAGGATCTTAACTTTGACGCCTTTCCCTTGCTGATTTTCTCTTCAATATTTAACTTGTGTTCACTGTCCAAAATGCGGAAAATCATAACAAGATATGTAAAATAGAAAAGGGGGGAAGGTTAAGCCCGGCGAACTATTTCTTTTTAAGCGAAGCTTCGAGGGTTCTTTCAACGTAATGGTTAACGCTGCAGCATGCGCCCTTCTTGACAGCGTCTTGCACTTTTTTATATAACTCGTCGGAAATGGTTACGGCAGGCATGTAGAATCACCATACTGTATATCAAATTCTCTGCCTTTTAAGTTTTTTCTAAATTAGTAATACGGAAAAAGGGATTAGTGTTACTATTCTAATACACTTTGGGTGCACATAAAAAGAAGGGAAGGTTAAGATTTCTAATTGCATCCGCTGTTGTTGTATGCATCTAACATGTCTTTAAGCTTCAAGGCCGCTTGTCTGTCATCGCCAGTAGGATTAGATCCAACCCTGTGGGTGGTCAAGAAATCGTCAGCGTTTGAGATGATGTCGTCGATGTTGAGTGAATTGTTACAATAGTAGAAGTATGGAGAAGCTCCAGATAGCCTGTTTAGTTTTGCTGCAATGAGCTGTGCTGCGAGCATTCTGGTTGCATCTTTGGCGTTCGCTCCATGCAATATATTGAGGGCTTCTTCTTTTGTATAGTTGATGTCTCCGATTTCTATTTCATCTACGGGCCAGTCTTCTGGATGGTTCTTCCAGTATCCCATACTGAAAGGAAGGCAAGGGCGAAGAATTTCTGTGGTCCAAGACGCTTCAGCATATATTGTTGTTTCGTTTAGTTGTGTCCAAACGATGGCGGTGTTTGTCAAGGTGTCTTCAACATCGCATGGAACGGTGTAGGTAAGGTTAAAAACGTTAGATTCTCCTACGTTTAAGTCTCCTTTCCAGCTAAAGCCAAGCATTTCGTCCTCGGCGATTACATCAACGAGGTTCACGTCAGCGGTGTTGTTCACCACTATTGTATACTTTATATTTTCGCCTTGATAAGCGAAATAAGGTCCAACCTTGTCAATGTCTATCAGACGTTTGGCTATAGTTGTTATCGCTTGGGTAGAAGCCGATGAGTATGCTCCATCCGAATCTACAGCTTCAACGAAAACCGTATTAATTAATGGATTAGGATCAGTTTCTAAGACTTCTCTGTGTAGGGTGTAAGTTACCCCAGTGGTGTTGCTTGCTGTCATAAATGGGATTGTCTCGTTGAATCCAAACATGGTATCGGTTACGTTGATATGGTACAGGTCGTAATCGGAAGGGTTATACACTCTGATCTGATACGTAACTAAATCGCCGACGTAGGCAAAGCGGTCAGCACTCTTAAGCACTCCAACACCGTGAAAACCCGACTGCAATTCACCTGCAAAAACATACACAAACGAAACAGATATCAGCCCAAGAATAATAGCCAATGCCATAAATTTCTTAATGCTTATCATTTTATCATCTTCCTTTTTATTTTGGGGCAAACAAGTATTTCAGCATTTCCTTACCTAGATTATAGAAGATTCTTCTATATGTTCTATAAATGTGCGCGCGTTAAGCTGATGGATTTACAATTCATAATTCGTAATTATTTAAGCCACAATGTCACGCGCTAAACTACCAAACTGCAATTTCCAAAGCCCATGCGGTTTCAAGGTAAAGTATCGAAAGGAAATAAAATGCCGTTGGGACGGAAAATGTAACCAACAAAGCGGCACGCGCTAAGAAATAAAAGTCAAAGAATTAGACTTATCAGCGTCAAAGATTTTGAAAATGCTCTTAAAGAAACAATTAAGCGACTGTAAACACCATTTCAACAAACGGAGACTAATAGAGGCATATCTACAGCCATGAAGCTGTCTTCCGCAAAGGTGGCGGGGCCCGAGTAGATTCAAATCTCCGTTCAAATTCCCCATGTTTAGTATTCGTATATAGTTATTCCATTGTAATATCCAGCGTAGTCAAGAGGCAATATTTAGTATATTGCTAATGATTTAGCTGGTGTTTGCGTCGTCCAAGAATAGAGGTTAACATGCAGACTGCGAGTATGCCTGCTATTACGCAGATAATTATGCCGACCGGAAGTTTGTAGATATCAGAAAATTCCATCTTCAATCCAACTAAGACAAGGATGGCAGCAATGCCGAATCGGAGGTCGCTGAAGAGGTTTTTGATTCCCGCTAACGCGAAATAGAGTGCTCGAAGACCTAGAATGGCAAAGACATTGGAAGTGTATGCAATGAAGGGGTCATAAGTGATTGCCACAACCGCAGGCACCGAGTCCATGGCAAATACAAGGTCCATGCTCTCGATCATTAGTAGGGCAATGAATAATGGAGTTGCCAGATAGTGTTCGCTTTCCTTTACGAAGAACTTTCCTTCCATGTCGTTTGTGACGGGCATGAACTTTTTAAAGAGTCTGATCACCATGTTTTTCTCGGGGTGAATTTGTTTTTCTCCATTCTCTAAGGTCATCTTTACGCCAATGATAACGAGGAATCCGCCGAGCAAATAGATAGACCAATGAAAAGTATGAATCAAAGCTTCTCCTGTGACGATGAAGATTCCGCGCATAACTATAGCGGTGAAAATGCCCCAGAACAGAATTTTATGCTGAAACCGTTGGGGTATACTAAAGTACGAGAAGATAAGAAGGAAGACGAAGAGATTATCAACGCTAAGCGCTTTCTCGGTCAAGTAACCAGCTAGGAATTCTGAGGCCTTTTCGGGTCCCATCGAAAACCAAACGAACACGTTGAACGTGAGGGCAAGGGCAATCCAAGCCGCGCTCCATATGAGCGCCTCCCTAAGCTTAATAGGACGATCCTTGCGGTGAAAAACGCCTAAGTCTAGCGCCAGCATCAAAAACACAAAAGCGTTGAAGACAATCCACATGAGAAACTGGCTTGTGTCCATGCTTTCAGGCAACGGTTAATTTTTTCAAAGAAAGAGAGTCAGTTTTATAAAAACTTTTCCTACAAGGATTTATTGCATTTTGGGTGATTAGGACCTGCATAGATTACTAGCCATTTGGCGGGCCCGAGGGGAATTGAACCCCTGACCCCCGGGTTAAAAGCCCGGTGCTTTAGGCGCTGTTAGACTCTTCCTTGCTAAGCTACGGGCCCTCCTAGTTTTGAGAATCAGAGGTTAAATTAAGGGTTTCTATTTTCCATGAATGAGCATAGATTTTCCTAAATAGTCTAAGAATCGGTTAACGCGAGGGAAGCTGAAAGGGGTTGTTATTAAGTTGATTGAAACAGTGAGAGTTGTTAGACCGTCCGCACTGCCTATGTCCCTTCTACTCCAGCTTTTTCCAAATATTTTAGAGAGAAGGGTTTCATCAGTCGCTCTCCATCCGTTGTCATAAGGAAGCTCTGTATATCATGTAGGTGTTCAGGCATTTCCATTTTTAAATTCATGATGAAATCTGAAAAGTCAGAGAAATTTTTGTGGAAAGATATCATTGCACCGTCCATTCGCATGCCTTCGCCTCCTGACGCGAAAATAACACTGGGATTCTTGGTAGCCCATTCGTGTGCCTTCTCATTTAGTCCTTGTTGTTTTGATGCTTTGATGAATGTAAATGCCATGATTTCGAATCCTAGTTCTTTCCAGTCTGGGATGACGGTGTATTCTACTATGGCCTTTTTCTCTAGCCTTTGTCTCATCCTAGTTATTGTTGGCTGCGAAACTCCTATGATTTTCGCGATTTCCCTATCGCTTCTCTTCGAATTTTTCATCAGCTCAAACAGAAGTCTGAGCATTCTTTTCTTCATCATGGCTACGAATTGATAATTCACCTAAATATAAAAATTATGTATATGAAACAGTTAAAAGAGTCGGGTTTAAATGATCGTGGGGCTGGATAGTTTTCATTTAATGTAGAGAAGTCATAATAATCATATGCATTGGCCCTCTGCCTTCAACGCCTCCTTCAAGATTTTTAGTGCACAATACTGAGAGCACATGGAACACGTTTCTGGACTTTTCAACTTTATTCGACTCCTAATTTTCTTAGCCTTTTCCGGATCCAAAGAGCTTTCAATCTGTTTTCTCCAATTGAGGTTGGCTCGGGCTTTTGCCACGGCGAGGTCGCGGGCGGATGCTTTAGCTCCAAGCTTCACGATGTCAACGGCGTGGGCAGCTATCTTAGTGGCTATCACTCCCTCTTTCACGTCCTCTAGTGTCGGGAGGCCTAAATGTTCGGCGGGTGTAAGGTAGCATAGGAAGTCGGCTCCTGCGAGTCCGGCAAGGGTTCCTCCGATGGCTCCGACGATGTGATCATATCCAGGCGCTATTTCGGTTACGACAGGGCCTAAAACGTAGAAGGGCGCCCCCTTGCACACGGATTTTTCAAGTTGAACGTTGGATTCTACTTGATTTAGGGGTAGGTGTCCCGGGCCCTCAACTATTGCTTGCACGTCTGCGGCTCTCGCCCTTTCAACTAGTTCTCCAATTGTTAGAAGCTCTTGAACTTGAGGCCAGTCCGTAGCGTCAAATATGCATCCCGGTCGAAGTCCATCCCCGAGGCTTAGGGCAAAGTCGTATTTTTTGGCGATTTCGAGAAGGTAGTCGAAATTGGCGTATAAGGGGTTCTCTTTGTTGTGGTGGAGAATCCACGCGGCGAGGAAGGTCCCCCCTCTGCTGACGATTCCCATTAAGCGGGGGTGTCTGGCGATTCTCTTGATGATTTGTTGGGTTACTCCACAGTGAACGGTCATGAAGTCAACGCCGTCTTTGGCGTGTCTTTCTATGGCGTTGAAAATGTCGTCTTCGTCCATGTGGATGATTGCCCCTTTATTCTTTGTGGCTTCGATGGCTGTCTGATATATGGGAACCGTCCCGATGGGTACGTTAACAGCCTTCAATATTGCCCGACGTATTTCATCTAGGTCGCCGCCTGTGCTTAGGTCCATAACGGTATCCGCGCCATACTCCACTGCAATTTTTGCCTTCTCAACTTCCAAGCTTAGGTCGCACAGGTCAGCGGAAGTACCGACGTTCGCGTTGATTTTGGTGCGCAAGCCTTCACCGATTCCTATCGGAATGACATTCTCGCGTTCGATGTTTCGGGTTATGACCACACTTCCAGCGGCTACCCGCTTACGTATCCTCTCTGGAGCCTCATCCTCTTCTTTAGCGACTATTCGCATCTCCTCGGTTATTTGTCCCATTTTTGCAGCTTTCATTTGAGTAACCATTCTCAGTCAGTCCTTCCTAAATACATGGCTTCGATTGTTGCATGAACGAGGAGGTTTGTGAGTTTAAAAAGGGTTTCTGTTTGAAGGGAGAAGGGAAGTTTGTTCGTCCACTAGAAAACTAGTACGTGAACTTCTCTCCTCCTGCAAGAATGCGCTCAAGAGCAGCGCTAAGACTGATCAACCCCTCATTTGTCCTAGCTGAAACGGGTATTAGGAGAAACCGCAAACCCAGCCGGTGAATGGCGTGCATCATGTCGCGGCTGAGAAGACGCCTCGTTCCGCTCAACTCTTCTTCGATTGCTGCTTCTAACTTTTTGGGATTAGCAGACCAGTCCACTATGCGGTCCATATTTTCTGGTGGAAGGAGGTCGCATTTTGACAGCACATGAACCTGTGGAACGAAGAAGCGGTTGTACACGGCTGCTGAGAGGAACATGTTCGAAACGTAGTTGAGAGGGTTGAGGGAGAAAACCGAATCGAAAAGGTATAGTATTGCTTTGGGCTCCTTGGTCAATTCATTCGCGATGTAGGGGCCGCTGGCTCTGAAAGCGAAAAGCTCCATTTGGCCAGGAGTATCAACGATAACCACGTCAGGCCTGAGACTTTCAATTTCTCTTCCAAGCCTTTCCGCCTCTTCCGCGATTAAGTCAGCCGCCATCACTAGGGCTCCGTTGGGTCCAAGCCCGTATTTTTCCATGAGTTGGTCGACGCTGATGTAGTCTCGGACGTCTATGTCGGGCGCGTATGGCAAGGTTAAGGCTCCTGGGTCCAAGTTTACTGTTGCCACGTTTTGTTTTCCGATTTTGAGCCATTCGTTGAAAGCGGCTGTGAGAAGGGTTTTTCCTGAACCAGCTGTGCCTATTATAAAGATAGTGAACATTCCAACACCTTGCATAACAAACAAAGACTTTAATGAAATTAATTGTGGTGGCTTATTTGTTTTTAGAGGTTGCTCAGGCACCCGGATTTCCAATCATCGCGTTCAGCGTCTAGCCTGCGCCTCATCGCAACCCTATGAGGTTAGGAAGAGTTGGTCAAATAGGTTTTTCGATGGTGTTACTGGACGCGGAGAGAAAACTCCTATAAGAGGCGCTGTTAAAGGAAATCAAGAACTAGGTGGTTCAAGGTGGTCGAAGAAGAAACAAGTTATCGAATGGAGGGAATCGCTTTCGGAATGGTGGACGGCATGATCCTTTGTTTAGGCTTAACCATAGGCGTTGCTGAAGCTACCTCTAGTTCAAATTTGGTAATAATCACCGGAATAATTGGAGGACTGGCAAACGCTTTGGGAAACGCTATAGGATTCTTTATGTCGCAATCGACAGAAAGAGGATTGCAAATCCATGAAACCATAGAACACGGAGTAACAACAAGGATACATTCAAAGAAGGAAATCTTCGTAAATACTGCATGTTCATTCCTAGCCACAATCACAACCCTAGTTATACTAGTTAGTCCATTTGTTTTATTTGATATAGTCACAGCTGTGACTATCACGTTTTTGTTGGGCGCCATCTTATCCTTTCTTCTGGGCGCTTACGTGGGTAAACTCAGCAGAGAAAATGCTTACTGGACTGGGTTAAAATATGCTGTTTTAGCCATTGTCGGCGCTTTGATTTCCCATATGGTTGGAGATATACTCCAAATCTTACTCTAGCCACAAGTTTTATCAGACAATGTATCTTTTGGTTGCTTTTTCAAAATCTTTCACAATTTCCATGACGCGTTTCGGCACATCTATCACATCAAGGGGAATATCCTTCAAGAGAGACCAAGGGCCTGCCTCCGCCAACCTCGTGACCATGTGATCCTCTCCAAAGGATTCCTTAGAAACATGATGTACCAAGGGCCTAACTTCAACTTCACCCACACGGCCTAAAGCGTGAAGGTATTCATGGAGCAACAGGACATAGACGAAGGCGTTTACCAGACGCCTAGAATTTGTGGCTGCCTCAACTATTTGAACGAGGGCACGGTTCAAGACTATGTTGTTAGTTCCCAGAGGATGGTATGCTCCCAGTCGGAGGGGAAGATCGTCAAGGAACAACATCATTCCAGCTCTATGTTCGCTCAAGGAACTCTTGACCGTATCCTTCACTATCTCCCAAACTTCGCCGAATCCCTGAGCCTTTTCCAGTCTAGAGCGATTTTTCTCCACTCTCGAAAAACTGCCTTCAGATTCCTTCATGCCCTTTTTATACCTCACTATTTTAAGCCTTTCTGGCATGTAAAGCAAAAACTTTTTGGACCCGCGGCGAAAGGCTTCTTGGTTCTAACCTCACCGCCTATCATGTTATTCTGGATCCCTAACTTAACGTATAAATAGGATTGTGATATATTTTATTCAATAGAACATCTGCGGTGATGCCTATCGTGAATAAAAATGCTTTGATCGTATCACTATTAATGGCATTATTAATGACACTCAATCTATGGACTTTCAACACAGCGCATTCTTATTCAGTTGACGACGTTTTTATCGATGTTTATACACAAAAAGGTGGAAAAGGATTAAACATGCCAAGCGACGCCTTTGACGTTCAGGAAAATATAACTCTGTGCGCTGAGGTAACAAATAATGGCGTCCCGGTACCAAACAAAGTCGTCGAGTTTGAAATACATGGACCCATGAATCCTTATGAAAATACTTCATTTTTAATAAACGCTACTACAAATGCGTCTGGCGTCGCTTCAACAAGTTTTAGAATACCGTGCCTCGTCCCGCATTGGGAAGAAAAAGTGTTTGGAACTTGGAACGTATCTGCAAGAACCGAATTCGGAGGACAGATTATTGTTGACACTCTAACTTTCGAGTATGGTTATATTATAGAAACCATTTTGGTCGAGACGGGTACATTGTTAGAAGGAATCTATTGGATACCTAAGATAAACTTTACAATAGGAGAGCAAGTTAGCGTTAAACTAATTATGAAAAACATAGCTTTCACTGCAAAAAATGTGACTATAATCGTCGTCTGTTACGATAGCCAAGAGCTTCCTATCATTCAATGGATTGGTTTTCATGTTATTCCTGAAAAAACAACAGAAGATATTTTCATTCAAATTGCCCCCATCCCGAAATATGCCAGTATGGGCAACGCTACAATAATCGCATGGGCCTATACTGGTCCATGGCGGGAGGGTGGAATACCTTACTGCCCAGAAATAACTGCAGAATTGCTAATAATTGAAGAAATTGAAGACACGACTTCGCCGTCTATTGGCGAGCCTGCTTGTGAACCAGAACTGGTGCAATCTGACCAGGAAGTGACGGTTTCTGTAAATGTGACTGATACGCAGACTGGAGTGCGAGAGGTGATCCTTTCCTATAGTGTGGATGGCGATGATGCCTGGATAAACATCATAATGAACAAAACAACAGAAGACACCTTTGTGGGAAGCATTCCCGGTTTCGCCGCTGGAACCCTTGTTCAGTTTAGGATCGTAGCTTACGACTATGCGGGAAATCCGACAATGAACAATAATGCTGGACACTACTACGTTTACACGGTCATTCCAGAGTTCAAGACATGGCCATCGACTGTGCTTACGCTTTTCTTGTTGACAGTGATTACAGTTTTAACGGGCAGGAGAATAAAGCATAACAAAGGAGTCAATGTCCCCTGTGTAAAAAAGAAGACAAGGCTTTTTTGAATAATATCAATCTTCTGTCTTGACAGGTTTGATCTTTCCACCCTTCCCCTGCATTAGTTCGGAGAGTTGAACAAGTGCTTTGCTGACACGGTTTCTAGCAACTCTGGAGTCTTTAGCTGTGGTAGAGAGATGAAACTCTATCCGAGGAACTCTTTCGCTTCCCTTCGGATGAGATTTCACGTAAACATAAGGGTTGTCGTGCATAACCTCATCAATAAGCGGAGCGACCTCCGACTCCATAACCCCTGTCGCTTCCATGCTTATTTCAAAAAAGGTCACATCGCCAGCCGCCTGCCTGAGAAGAGGAAAAACCGACCCTTCAAATATGGCCTTCATTTCGGAAGGAACACCTGGCAGCGCCACTATGATTGCATCTTCGCGTTCCATGACTACGCCTGGTGCGGTTCCGATAGGATTGAAAAGAGGCTTAGCGCCCTGTGGAAGCCTAGCCATCTTAACCCTAGGAGGAGTTAGTTCAACCTTTTCCATATGGCCTTCCTCCACGTATTTGCGATATTTTTCCTCAACCATCTCTAGGGCTTCGTTGTTGATTTCCAGTTTGCACTCTAGCGCCTTGGCGATGCCCTCTAACGTTTTGTCATCGAATGTTGGGCCTAGTCCTCCAGTGGTGATGACGAAGCGGGGATTGCGTTGAATTGCTTCTCTTAAAGCGCTGGATATTTCGTTGACATCATCGCCTACGTTCGTGATGCGGCGTACATTCAACCCGAGGGATGTAACCCTTTTGGCTAACCATTGCGCGTTAGTGTTTAGAGTCTTGCCTATCAGAAGCTCTGTTCCAATACAGACGATTTCTACGGACTGAGCCATTTGAATCCCTTAACTTGGTTGTTCTAATTCGTGATGAAGGTTATGTAATAGTAATAACTACTTCGTTCCTAAAATGAGAATTGGTAAGAGAGCTCGTTACCTATATGAATGGTTAAAACGCTATGCATCGCCTTATCCTACTTTTTCTTGCCGAGCCACCACTTCAAATATTCCTTTCTCTCTTTCTGCCGCTGGTCCTCCTCGGTTTCGAAGCTTGGTCTCAGTCTTTGACGCAGCTCTATGAGCTCTTGATGTGTCAGGGAAAGGCCACAACTTTTGCAAACATAGCGTTTCGTAGCAGAAGTGTACTGTAATTCACCGCCGCACTCAGGACAGTAGCGCATGTGACATCAGCCTTTTCCTCTTAATTATTTCCACAATATGATAAGGAAGCGTGAGAAATAGCTTTTGGTTCGAATGATTTCTTTTCTCTGCGTTGCTTCTTGAGTAGTCGCAGTAAGGTAAACAAGTTTCTTTTATATGGGGATCCTTCTAGGCACATCATTCACGAAGCGTATTTCTTTATTACGTTATAAAGTTAGTTAGCCCCGCCTCTTCGGCCAGTTCTATGGCTCGTTCCCTCTCCTTTCCCGTAAGTCGCCCTCGCAGTTCTGGAATTTCATTGGCCCTCCACTCGGGCCGATATTGAAACATCACGTTTGTGCGAACCCATGTTCCAAGGTTTTTGGCGATCCAGTTCAAAACCTTCTTTGTACAACATTCAAGGTGCTCGGGTAAAACTAAGACACGAATGAGGAGTTCACCGTATTTTTTGCCGTATAAATGGTTTCGGGTGCAGGCTTCCCAGTAGCCGGACGCGTCAGAAATTCTTTCGGCGCACTCGTTTGAGCCGTACTTGAAGTCTAGGAGGTAGACGTCCACGAATCCGGCGAGAAGTTTGGCTGTTTCCTCGCTGTAGTAGGAGTTGGAGTTCCAAACCACAGGAACGTTAACATTCACATGTTTGAAGGTTTCAAGCCACTGCTGAAGCCAAGGCGTGGGCTCCCCACCGACAAGATTGACGTTTCTGCAGCCGCCCCTACGCAGGCGTTCCACAGACTTAGCCAATCCCTCGGGCGAGAAGATTTCTCCCTTCTCATACCACTGGGATATAGTCCAGTTTTGACAGTGAAGACACCGCAAGGTGCAGCCCAACGTGAATATGGTTCCGGAGGGAACCAACTCGGGCTCTTCGCCCATGTGCTCGAACATTGTTGAAACAGTGATTTGGGTTCCGCATTTGCAGTATCCAAGCTCTCCGTTGAGTCTGTTGAAACCACACCTTCGGGTGCAGAAGTGGCAACTCTCAAGAATGCGACTCGCTATCTCAATCTTTAAGTCAAAATACGATTTTTCAGGGGCATCCAATTCTTCTAGACGCTTCTGACGGGAATCGATCTCCTTTTCGAGGATGTAGAACTCTTCTGTGAGTTGGTTGTGAATCTTCCACAATTCTACAAGTGGGTCCCCTTTGTGGAAGTTAGCGGGCAGCTTTTTGGCGATCAAAAATTTAGCTGGCTTGTCGTCTTCCATAACGTCGAAGTATCTGGCCAAACTTGCCCGAGCCTTTTTGTCCCTTAAAACGGCCCTTGCATCAGGTCTCCAGATCGCCCACATGCCCTGTTCACCTTGAAGAAAGCGCCTAGATTAAAGCGTAAGGATAGGAGAAACCACCTGGATGGAATTGACCCTTTATGGCAATTTTGTGTCCACATGCTGGACAGCGCATATCCTTGGTTAGGTGCCACTTCTGAATTTCAAAACTGAAACGCTTGATTAACAACTCTTGGCAGTTGGGACAATAGGTGTTTTCGTAACGGTGTCCCGGAACATTTCCCAGGTAAACATAGTTTAAACCAGCCTCGCTGGATGCTTCCCAAGCCTGTTCCAGAGTTTTCAGCGGAGTTGAAGGGATATCTGTCACTTGATAATTCGGGTGAAACCTCAGCAGATGAAAAGGCGTGTCCTTTCCAAGGTTGCCCCTTATCCACGTGGCGAGCTCGCGGATTCTCTCTACGGAATCCCCAATCTTCGGGACCACCAAGTTGGTGATCTCAACATGTATATCCTGCTTCTTCATTTCCCTCAGAGACTCATAAATTGGTTCAACTGACGGAACCGCTGAAAACTTCTTGTAGAATTCTGGATCGCCTCCGCCCTTGAAATCAACTGTCGCTGCGTCCAAAACCGGTGCTATCGTTTGAACTGCTTCCGGCGTCATGTAACCATTCGTGACGAAGGTGTTGAAGAACCCTTGTTTATGAGCCAGTGTAGCCGTGTCGTAAGCGTACTCGAAGAAGATGGTTGGCTCCGTGTAGGTGTAGCTTATCCCCTGACAACCATTGTCCTTAGTAGCCTCCACAACCCTTTCTGGAGGAAAGTCGGACCCTTTAATCTCCTTTTCCTGACTTATCACCCAGTTGTCGCAAAAACGACAACGAAAGTTACATCCAACCGTGGCAATGGACATGACCAACGAGCCGGGATGAAAATGCGAAAGAGGCTTCTTGGTTATGGGGTCTATGCATGCGGAACAAGCCTTCGCGTATACGAGCGAGTAAAGTTTTCCCTTCTCATTTTTCCTCACTAGGCAGAATCCCACAGCCCCTTCTGGTATGGTGCATCTTCTTCCGCAAAGGTTGCATTTCACTTTATTTTCCGGCAACTGCTCGTAAAGCATGGCTTCCTTCATCTTACTCCATCCCCTGCAAATGTATTCCGTTACCGTTCAACTTTATTGTTAAAGCCCTTGTCACAGCCCTAAAACCTCTTCTAGATCCGTCCAACTCAACGAGATTCGATTCTCTAAGTTTGTTGATGTGGAACCATATCGTCATGCGGGGCTCCGACGTTATTTCCTGCAGTTTGGAGATTGTCAACCTCTTTGGGTAGGCCTTTATTAGTTCTTGGAGTATGCGCACTCTGGTGGGGAGACTTAAAGCCTCACATACTTTATGACCATTCAACTTCTCTACGTTCATAGTCGGACCATGCGTTTTTTATACTATTATAATAGTACGGAAACATATATGTTTTTCATGCTTTTATGACGTAAGGCTTAAATATTACCATTTGGTAATTATTATTTTGTACTTACCGAACGGTAACTAATGGTCGGATGAATATGAAATTAAGACTGCTGTTGGCAAAGGACGACGAAATCCTCTTCGAAATACCCTTGTCCATGGAAGATTGGCCAAAAGAACTTCTAGAGCAGGAATTGGCTTCCTTTGAAAGGGAGTTCGATCAATTCTCAAGGCTCTTCCATGCCTTGTCGCATCAAACTCGGCTGAGGATGATGAAAAGGCTCTTTGAAGACGAAGACCTAACACTGGGCTTCGCTGATTTCATAAAAGACCTAGGCTTGAATCCCAAGATCGTTTGGGAAGGCACCAAAAAGCTACGTGAAAGCGGACTATTGGTTAAGTCCGACGACGGCAAGTATCAATGTTCAGAGATTGGACAAGCCGAGTTTCTGATGGTCAGCCTCGCTTTGAGGCGTTTGCTTCAAGTCTTAGAACAACTGGAACAACTGTAAGGAGGTGAAAAATAGTGGCGTACTTTGACGAGATTTTCCGCGACACAGACTCGTACTTCAAAAAACTCTCTGAGAGAATGTTCAAAGAGATGAAGGAAATCGAGGAGGCAATAAGAAGCGGGAAGCTCCAGAGTGAATGGGAAGTCAAGCCCATTGAAGAGCCCAGAGTGAAGGGATATGTTGCCCGTGGACGCTTCCAACTCGGCGAACCGCTGACTTTGCCCAAGCAGGCCATAGACGAAGTTCGTGAACCGTTAACCGACGTCTTCGAAGACAAAGACCATGTGAAGCTTTACGTGGAGCTTCCAGGCGTTGAAAAAGACGACATTCAGCTAAACGTTACAGAAGGACGCGCAGAGGTCAAAGCCAAAAACTTCTATAAGGTCATAGATTTGCCAACGAAGCACGTTGAATTCGAAAAGGCAACTGCCAACTACAAGAACGGTGTGCTAGAGGTAACGATACCCAAGAAGAAAGAGACGGCGAGCGAAGAGAAGAAGAAAACGATAAAAATCGAGTAAGTGGATGTGTCCATGCAAACTGAAATTTACGACGTGGACTACAACGACTACGTCAGTCTCGTGGGCACAGCCCACTTCACGAAGCGCAGCCTCTACGATGCCTATCAGGCAGTTAAGCGCCTACAGCCCACAGACCTTGCCATCGAACTGGACTTGAAACGCTTCAGAATCCTCAACGCCGCCTGCTGGATGTGTCCCAGACGTGGAACTTGCACAACCAAATGCGAGTTCATCGGAGCAACAGAAGCCCTGGGAAACGTGGACGCCAACATATGGCTCATAGACATGTCCGAACGTGAAATAGGGCAAAGGATACGAAGGTTGACGACTCCAACATGGATTTTCCGGGTAAGCCTTCCCCTCTTTTATCAGGAAGACGAAATGACGAGGCTTTGGGAGGAAGGCTTCAAGGATGAGGTTATTAACACCTATCGAAGAAGATTGGAGAGGCTTCGCGAGAGGGCGCCAGCGGTTTGGCGAGTTTTAATGGACGAACGTAACACTGTTATGGCGGCTAGGCTGGCTTGGATAGCCTCGGAGAAACTGAGGGAGGATAGGAAGCTGAACATACTCACGTTTGTGGGAGCAGCCCATGTTGAAGGGATAAAAGAACTGCTCAGCAATCCCCTCACCATAAAGGAAAACCTCCAGAAGCTAGGTCTAACTTTCACGCCTCCAACCCTCATCAGAAGGATAAGCGTAAACGTAGATTAGCCAGCGCAGACGACTCGATTAAAACAAGCCTTCTTACAATATTGTCACAGTTTCTCTCTTGTAGATAGACTCCTCTAGTTTTTCTTTATATACTGTCAACATGGAAACTGGGCGATGCGGTACAGACGGGCTGTCTGTAGATCGACGACTATATAGCCCCCCTATAAATACTATCCAACATAGAAATTACGAGAAGGGTGCAACATTCAAATAGTATGGGTTCAGAGGCCGGAGGTGGAATTTGAGCCTTCAACAGCGTGGAGATATCACCCGCAACCTCCTTTTTCTTTATTTTATCGTTGTTGTGCGTTACAAAAAAGGAGATGAAAAATTTCATAAGATTTGGACGATGTAACATGGAATGAGTTTGGTGAGATTGTGGGGAAGAGGCCTTCGTGTGTAAAGGCGATTCGGGATGTTGCCGACTTTATTTCTTCCCTGGAGAAGGATTCGTATCTTCGTCGGATAGTTGATAAGGGATTGGATGTGTTGAAGGAGAATATGTTTGCTGGAGATAGAATCGAGAAAATGAAGTTTCCTAAGTATTATGTTCTGAAGTATGGGATTAACAACCTTTACAAGTACAATTTGGATGGGG
>Ga0315308_1001080_pt1 | contig 15651 bp, 11 predicted proteins | sample TDP3_MG_FD_203078 | JGI IMG/M metagenome (GOLD analysis project Ga0315308, IMG submission 203078) | Freshwater sediment microbial communities from Lake Towuti, South Sulawesi, Indonesia - TDP3 | ecosystem: Environmental > Aquatic > Freshwater > Lake > Sediment | place: Indonesia: South Sulawesi... | reverse complement strand
ACCAAATGTATCTGCAAACGACAGAAAGTCAATGACCATCCTGCGCAGCTCCGAATACGTGCTGAGCTTGCTCCGAAGGGCGTGGATCCTTAGGTAGTCCGCGGGAAGGGGGGCCTGAGCCAGGTAGATCATAACGTTGCAGAGGAAGTCTATGTAGAACTCCCACCCCGCGAACGGGACGATGATGGAGCTGGGATTCGCTACGTAGGGCAAGAAAGACAGGCTCCTTCCCCGGCCGACCTGAATGACGACCGCCGCGACATTCCTGTCGGGCAGGCTCTCCACTGCCAGAGTCACGGCACCCTCCTTTGGGGAGGCCTGGCTGTTGATGACGTGGAAGGCCGGCGCGGTCTCGAAAGGGAGCGAGGCCATGAGGGGATCGTCCGGCTTTGTCACGACCAACCTAAAGAACCTGTTGAGCAGGGGAGTGACATGGCAGTCCACTGCCAGCACCTCACCGACGGAGGTATCGCCCCAGGAGGGCTGGGTGAGATGTCCGCCGAAGCTCTCCGCGCCTCCCGACATGACCAAGCCCAGCCCATCGGCGACCACCGCGTCTGACATCCATTCCAGCCATGTGGGCGTATAGGCGCTGGCGCCAGAGTCGCATAGGTAGATGACGTCATGGGAGCCTGCAAGCTTTGCGTACGTACGAGGCATGTAGGTTCGCAAAGAGCGCCGGACCATATCGTACCCCATCCCGTAAAGGTAGGCCGGAACGAGGTAGACCTGGAGCGTCGGATCCGCCGACAGCATGCCTCTCGCCGCCGTCGCGCCTAGGAAGAGGACCCTCACCCTACCGAGATCATCGGTCTTGGACAGAGACACAGGTGCCCAGACCAAGACGAAGAGCGCAATCGCCACGAGACGGGAGTATCTCCGCAACCCCGACCGCGAACGGCGAAGCCGACTGCATGTTATAAATGCGACGCATCCCCAGCTACAGGTTCTCCTCAACGTGGTATTGGAGCCCAACGACGCTTTCGAGCCCTACGCCGAATCCTAGCGAATCGGTCGGATGGGACTACACAACCTCGACGATCGCCTCTGTCACCTGCGGTAGGAATCGATCCCCGTAGGTGACATCTACCGGCACGACGAACCTCCCCTTCAATCCATCATTGGGGACGACCCAGGATAGCGGGATCGAACCATCCTTGCCCGCGCGGATCACCGACCCACCGACAGCTTCGTCCCGGATATGCCAAGTCCTGGGGAAGACCGCTGCACAGTGGGCGCGACGTGCCGCACTAGAATGATTGGTGATCACCACATCTAGATGCGCCCTCCGTCGCGGGTCCAGCCTCTGCTCGTACGGGGCGCAACGCACCCAACTCCCATCGATCCCGTAGTTCGGATCGTCCCAAGCTATGAGCCTCCCGTACTCACCGAATCGCCGCGCCAGGTTGCGTTGCATGAAAGCAAGCTGTCCGGGCGTGAAGTCAAACGCCTTGTCGATGTGACAGTTGAGGACATGATCCGGCTTCAGTCGCTCCAGCAGGGACAGGCACAGGTCGAAGCCCTTTCCCTTTCCCAGGAAATTACGATTTCCTGCGCAGTAGTCATCCACGCCCCCCGGGGTGAAGGAATCCCCGGCGAAGAACAGCCGCAGACCTCGCCCCTCGACGAGCAGCCCACCGTGGTACAGGGTCTGTCCAGGGAGATGGTAGGCAGTCATGGTGAACTCATGCCACCGCCAGGTCTCCCCGTTGCCCGTCCTCCTGTCCACCGCGACCCTGACAGGCGAGATGCATGGAAGGCCCCAGGCAAGCGGGTTCTCGACGACCTGCGCAACGTGGGTGTCGGCGATCACCGGACAGCCGAACTCGCGTTTGAACTCGGGGACAGCATCTACGTGGTCATCGTGGTAGTGCGTGATCCACAGGGCCTCCACCCGCTTGATGGCTCCCTCCGATGAGAGCTTCCGCACCCATTCCACCACCGAGGGCGAGCCACAATCCATCGCGAAGGCGGACCCATCGGCTGAAACCACCATCCAGGTGGTGTTGAAGTGCAACAGAAAGCTCGGGACGGGCTTGCAGGCCCTCATCGGCATCACGCCAGGGCCCTGCAGGCGACCGGGGAAGAGCTTGGGGAAATAGAAGCGGAGTGCGGACGAACCCGTGTACAGGTCGTAGCATGATTTCATGCGCCTTGCCAGAAGATCGATCGCGCGGCCCGGGCGACTCATAATCCGTCCGTGGGATGGGACAAGATGCGATGGCCCTGCCCTTCCGATCTTCTCAAGGCTTGCCGTCAGCTCCTCCCGCGCACCCATGAATCCGTGGTAGTCCGTCGTTTCCGTCCCCTTCTGCAGGCTGTGGATCTCCCACACCTTGCCCTGGCTGTGGATTACATCGCCGCAGAAGATCACCCTCTGCCCATCGGCCTCGACCAGATAGCTGACGCTCCCGTTGGTGTGGCCCGGGGTATCCAGCACCGAGATCCGGGCCGAGCCCAATTCAATGTGGTCACCCTCGCGCAATGTCCGGTCTACATGCAGGGATTCGGCGAGCATTTTGCGATGGGGGTGGAAATTGTAGAGGTGCCACCGGCTTTCGGGCTTGTTCCAGTAGCTGGCCACGTCCTCAAAATACGACCTTTCGCCCTGTGGCACCGCTATCCCGACGCCCTTCTCGGCGAGCCATGCACCACAGGCCTGATCCCGGTGATGGTGGGTGAACAGGATCATCTGCACATCCTCGATCCCGAGCCTCAGGCAATCGTCCGTCACACCACCAGGCCCAAAATCCACGAGTAGCGCCGAGGAGCCGTCTTGGATGATTCCTACGTTGATGGGGCCAGTGTGCACGGAAAGATGCTCGGATAGTTGCTTCAAGGTTGCGGCGGGTTTGGTCCTCATCAGGGCCGCCGACCGCAGGCATCCTCTAAAATGTCAAGCATCTACCGGTGCCCTGCCTGCCAGGCAAATCTGCGCTGGCGGGCCTGCGCCCCTCGGTCGCTCTATCCGAGGTCTCCTCAAACGACCAAGCGGCATCCTTCTCAAGTCGCGTGGATGAGGAGGGCAAATGTCAAGATTATTCAGCTCACGATCTGGGTGGTTCCAGGCATGGCGGAGCGTGGCTTCAGATTGTCAGTGCTCACGCTGAGGATTCGCGCATGGTTGGCGCTATCGCGTCCACCCTTCCACTCAGTCGGGCTACTGCCGTTCATCCTCGGCATCGTCCTTGCCTGGCGGCTGGAGGACTCGTTCCGACTTGGACCATCCGCGTGGGGCGCGCTCGGGGTCGTTGCCGTCATGCTGATGACCTACTTCGCCGGCGAGTACTGGGACTACGCCGAGGACTCGCTGTCCGCATCGCTCGGCCCCAGCCGCTTTGCGGGGGGTTCCGGCGTTCTGCAACGTGGGTTGCTGTCCCGGCGGGCCGCACTGTGGGCCTCCCTGGCAAGCCTGGCCCTTGCGTGCTGCATAGGCACCGTCCTCCAGTGGGGCTACCATACCGGGCCGTTCACCATCCCGTTGGGTGCCCTGGGCATCTTTGGGGGCTTCTTCTACTCCTCAAGGCCGCTCAGATGGGTGAGCAGGGGCTGGGGGGAGCTCTGGATAGCGTTCTGCTATGGTTGGTTGCCCGTTGCCGTCGGGTTCTACCTCCAGTCCGGCAGAATCGTAGGGATGATCCACTGGATTGCCGCGCCCGTGGGGCTCACGATATTCAACGTGATCCTGCTCAACGAGTTCCTCGACTACCCCGCCGATCTGCGGACCGGAAAGACGAACCTGACCGTCCGGATCGGACGAGAGAGAGCCGGGGCAGTGTACGCGCTCGCCTCGTCGGCAGGCTGGCTGGCGGTGGCCGCCTCACTAGCCAAGGGCGTACCGAGCCTGGCCGGCTGGTTCTACATCCCAGTCTTCGCCCTTTCGATCGTCTTGGCGTTCCTGGTTCTGCGCGGGGGCTGGCGAGAGAGGGGGGACCTTGAGAGGCTGTGCGGGGCCAACCTACTGGTCAACTTGGGCACAACTACCAGCTACATCCTAGCGTTCGGGCTGTGGTGAGATGGCTGAGTGGCTGCGCGAATGGGGAAACAAGCCCAGGCGGAAGGTCCGCCCGTTCTGGTCCTCGCCGGGGCTGGTGCTCAGACAGGCGACATCAGCGCTGTGCATAGGTGCCCTGACGCACTGGGCCGCGATGCCGCTTTGGCTGGCGAGGTACGGACCCAGATGCCTCAGAGGCGCCGCGGGCTCCCGCGGCATGGGCTGCATAGGGTTCCCATCCCATCCGGTGTGGGAGATGACCGCAGCATGCAACCTCAACTGTGTTCACTGCCATGTTCCGAGCACGGAAATGGGTGACGAGCTTGATACCGTGGAGGGCAAGGCCCTCCTGGAGCAGCTCGCCGAGGTGAGTGAGTTCCAGATGATGGCCTTCACCGGGGGAGAGCCCCTCATGAGGGACGACCTCTACGAACTGCTCGCCTACTCAAGGGCGCTCGGCTTCGTGAACACAATTGCCACCAACGCCACGCTGGTTGACGACCACGCAGCTCGTCGGCTCCGCGCCCAGGGCGTGGTGATCGCGGCCGTCAGCCTGGACGGGGATGAGGAGACCCATGATCTTGTGCGGGGCTGCCCCGGTGCATTTGGATCCGCCATCAAAGGAATGAAAGCCCTCCGCAGGGCCGGCATACTTCTCCACATCAACATCACCGCGATGGAGCAGAACCTTGGGCAGGTCCAAAGCGTTATGGATGCCGTGGAGAAGCTGGGGGCAAGCATCATCCTGATGTATCAGCTTGTGCCGGTGGGCAGGGGGAAGAGCATTGAGCGTTCGGCCCTGGACAAGGCTGACAACGAGCACCTGATTCGCTTCATGGTCGAGGCCCAGGCGCGATCCCGCGGGATACTGGAGCCAGTAGCGGGTCCGCAGTACTGGGCCTACCTGCTCAAGAAGGCAGGCATCGAGAGCGGGCCGTTCCTGTCGCTGGCGCGAAAGGTGTTCCACGGCTGTTCGGCCGGTCGGGGCTTCGTGTACATCAAGCCGGACGGAGAGGTCCTCCCCTGTCCCTTCATGCCGGTCAGCTGCGGAAACATCCGCCAGACCGCCTTCTCCGGCATATGGTCAGACTCGCCGATCTTTCAGAACCTGCGGCTGCGCGAGGAAAAGTTGAAGGGAGACTGCGGCGAGTGCCGCTACAACAGCCTATGCGGCGGCTGCAGGGGGCGATCCCTCGCTGTCGAGGGCGACTACCTGGCCCATGATCCGTCATGTTTCATGAGCCCACCTGTTGCAGGAGGCAAGACTCCATGAGGAACCAACTGACGTATGCAGATATGCTTGAGCCCGTCCGGGACCAGATGCAGGACGTGGAGACGGTCATGTATGGGGCGCTCAACGGGGCGGAGGAGCCCGTGCGTTCCGTGCTTCTCCGTTCGTTGCGCGGAGGGAAGAGGGTCCGCCCCGCCCTGGTCATGCTGGTCGGAAGGGCCCTGGACCTGCCGGACCAACCCTCAGCGGTGCTGGCTGGATCCATCGAAATGATTCACGCAGCGACCCTGATACACGACGATGTCCTGGACCAAGCCCCAACGCGTCGATCAACCGAGGCCTGTCATGTGACCTGGCCGGTCAACGCCACGATCCTTGCGGGGGACCTTCTCCTATCGAAGGCGGTCTCACTGGCAGCAAGCCTGGAGCGGCCCGGGATATTGAGGGTTCTCGCCGAGGCCTTCTGCACGATCTGTGCCGGGGAGATAGCCCAGATGTTCGGGCCAGACGCGACGGAGTCCTACAGGGAGGTGTACTACCGGACCATAGAAGCGAAAACCGCCTCGCTGTATTCCGCGGCATGCGAGTCAGCCGGAATCCTTGCGGATCTGGAGCAGGATTCCCTCGGCGCCCTGCGCCGCTACGGCCGAGAGTTCGGCATCGCATACCAGATAGCGGACGATGTGCTCGATTTCCTGGCCCATCTGGCGGATCTCGGGAAACCTTGCCAGAGCGACCTTGCCCGGGGCTCGGTGACCCTTCCAACCATCCTCTACCTGGAGAACGGCGGTGACCGCCACCTCATCGAGTCCGTGCTTCGCGGTCCGCTGACCAGTCCCGGGCTACGAGCAGCCATCAAGGAGATCAATTCATCCAACGCGATTGACGACGCGCTTGCTGAGGCCCATGCCCACGCACGAAAGGCCCAGGATGCACTCGCGCCATTCCCCGACAACCGATACAAGCAGGCACTTCTGGACCTTTCCGAGTGGGCAGCCGTCCGCAGCTCCTGAGATGCCCCCCTTCCGGTAGCTCATCCTTCGATGGCAGGAGGACGCGCCGACAGCCATGTCAGGTTGAAAGCATAGTGCTGGCGGCTGCTGATCAGATGGATGATGTTCCCGGCACCCTGACAGACCGAAAGGTAGCCCCTAGGCTCGGCCGTGCTGGCGCTCATGGTGAAGGGCACCCCGTCCGTGGTCTCGACCTGTCGGCCCGGGCCGTCGTCGCTGATGAGACGTTTCGAAGGCCATGTCTCGCCCTCGTCGAGGGAGATCGCACCAAAGAGGCCCGACACCGGGCGCTCCCGACCCGACGCATCCGCGATCATCATCTCCTTAGCAAAGGAAGCAAAGAAGACGGGTCCCTCATTCAGCCGCAGCAGAACCAGCCTCTGCCCTCCTCCGATGGGTTGGAAGGGGCTCGCGCTGTACTGCCATGTCCTCCCCATATCCGCCGAAATGCTTTTGGGCATCATCCCGTCTATGTTGTTCCCCCGGCCTAGCGCCATGAGCCGGCCGTCCTCAAGCTGAACTATGCCAGCGTGTATCCCGGCCGTCCTGCCCCCGGGATCGGACCACGTCCTGCCGCCATCCTTGCTGATGTAGATCGCCGTGCCGCCCTCCCCTCCCGTCACCGCATCGCAGGGCAGCACGATGTGGCCCTCCCGCGTGCGAAAGACCGACTCAACCGGCATCTGGCGGGGGCGATGCTCCGGGTTGATCAGCCTCGCCTTTGACCATGTGGCCCCGCTGTCCCTGGAGATCCTCAACACTGTCGCCGTGTTGCCCCAGGTTGCGGCGGCCGAAAGCCCCACAAACTGGTAGATGGTGCCCTTGCCGTCAGACCAGAGCGCGGGCGCATGGTCGTTGCGGTCCGGGGCATCCCAGAACGGCGAGGCCGGATCCCATTCCTCACGCCCGTGGCGCAGACGGCTTGCCAAGAGGCACAGCTCCCTGCCCGGTTCCTCGACGCACGAATACCAGATCGCCAGGAGGTCGCCGTTGGGGCAGGCGACCACGGCCGGATCATGGTTGTGCTGCGAGAACATTGGGCCGTTCGACTCAGGCGGAATCTTGACGTACTTGCGTGGCCCTGCGAAGTATGGCTTGGTTGCGTCATAGCCGCGGGGCGGCGCGGAACGTCTGCGCTGGCTCACCCCACGTTGGTGCAGCTCCGGCCGCGTGCGCGGAAGGGGCTTTCCCCTTGGTTCGGGCCCCAACGCGACTCGGAAGCCGATGAGCCAGCTCTTGTCCTCGGGCAGGGTTCCCATCCGGTTCTCGGATCTGAGGTAGTAGAGCTCGGTGGAGTGGCTTCCGCCGCGCGTCACCTTGAAGTCCCCGTCCACGCGTCCCACAGGATCCCTCTGGCTTCGTGCAGTGTAGGGGCCGTACCAGTCCTGACACCACTCCTCCACGTTGCCATGCATGTCGCGCAGGCCCCAGGGGTTGGGCGGGGTCCGACCGACCGTCAGGTCAACTGGGTAGTCAAGCCTGCGCGGATCGGGATCCGGAAACCAGCTGACCTTTGGGTTCTTGTGGAACTCCATCGGCAGGGAGTTGCCTGTGTGGTAGTGGGTCTTCGCCCCGGCGCGACATGCGTACTCCCACTCGGCCTCCGTCGGCAATCGATAGGGTAGGCCTTCCTGCTTGGAGAGCCACCGGCAGAAGCCGGAGGCCTCCTTCCAGTTGACGAAAACCACCGCCTCGTTGTCTTCCTTCGAGAAGCCCAGCTTGCCCCGCGCCTTGCGGTGGCCGGGATCAAACAGCTCATACTCGGCATTGGTGACCTCGCAGATCCCCATGTAGAAGGGCCGGCTTATCGTGACCTTGTGGGCGGGATGTTCGTCGAAGTCCCCCAGCATCCGATGCGGTAGACGGGCCAGCTCCGAAGGGATTGCGGCGCCTGCAAACCCCATCAGGAACGAACCGGCCTCGATCCTCGCCATCCTCATGCCGACTGAGTTGATGTGCTCGCTTTCCTTTGGCATCAAGGGCCTCGCCTGGCTCGGTCTGGAAGGCGCAACAGAAAGCTTTTCGCCTGGGCCCAGGGTCAGCTCTGAAGGATCCGGTTTGCATCCTCTGCGTAGGCGTCCATGACGTAGGGTATGCCTGAGATGTCCTCGGCCTCCCGTGTGAGGGCCATCAGGTCATTCCTCGACACCGTGGACAGACTGAAGTTGCGGGTGCCGGCCATCAGCTGCTGGAGGCCCACCTTGAACTTCTGGCAGTACGTGTATATCCCGATCGCCCCCAGGGGGATCCTGGCCGCGTCCTTGCCGTACCTCTCCTTTATCTCCTCGTAGCACACGAAGATCTCCTCGGCGCTTGTGCCGTACTTGGCGACCGTCTTGGGCAGCTTGCCCTCCTTGAGCCAGATGCTGATGTTGCGGCCGACCATGCCGGGGATCATCAACGCCCTGCCCATGCACACGCACTTGAAGTACGGGCTGCCCATGGCCAGTGCCTTGAACACCCCGTCCTCGGTTGAGAAGCCTCCGGCGATCGCAAGGTCCGGCACCTTCATTCCCCTCTCCTTGAGCTGCTCGCAGAACCGGTAGGCCAAGGACTGCAGGTAGAAGGTGGGTATGCCCCACTCGTTCATCATCGGCCATGGGCTCATCCCCGTGCCCCCGGGCGCACCATCGATCGTGATCAGGTCCATCTTCGCCTCGGCGCCGTAGCGCAGGGCCATGGCCAGCTCAACGGGGGAGTAGGCCCCGGTCTTCAACGTGATCCTCTTGAATCCCAGACCGCGGAGGCGGTCGACCTCGGTCAGGAACGCATCCTTCTCCACGAAGCCTACCCGGGAATGCCGCTCGAACTCCCTCACGGCCCCGTCCTTGAATGCCTGGCGGGTGGCCTCCAGGCTGGGGTCCGGCTCGACGAGGTACCCCCGCTTCCTCAGCTCAATCGCCCGCTCCAGGCTCTTCACCCTTATCTCCCCGCCTATGCACTTGGCCCCCTGTCCCCATTTCAGCTCTATCGTCCTCAGGTTGTGTTTGGACGACACGTACTCCGCAACACCGAACCTAGTATCCTCGACGTTCATCTGGACCAGGATCTCCCCGTGCTTGCCCTGGAACCTCTCGTAGGTCTCTATGCGGCGATCCATCTCGGGCGACTTGCTAACCTTTCCCTTGCCGTCGAGCTCAAGCTGCGGGTCCACGCCGCAGACGTTCTCCCCACAGACCAGGGTGATGCCGGAGATCGCGGCGCCGATCGCAAAATGCTCCCAGTTGATGAAGGCAATGTCGGTGGAACCCAGGGCGCCGGTGAAGATGGGAAGGCTCATCCTGACCTTCCTCTTCCACCCGTACTCGGTCTCGGTGTTCACCTTGGAGAAGAGTGCGGTGTCGGGGCCGGCCTCTACGCCCTCGGGCAATCCCTTGGCCCCGGCCGCGTATCCCTGTATGTTCAGGTGCGAGTAGTCCGCGGGGTAGTTCTTGTCTGCGCCGATCGTCACTTCCCCGAAGGGTCCTGCGTAGAGTACCTCGCGACCTCTGAAGGAGGAAAGCCAGGTCTCGCAGCCCCCGGTGCAGCCATCGATGCACCTGGTGCAGATGCCGGACATGGGGACCACGCTTCTGGAGCGGTTGAATGTCCCCGTGGCTTCATTCGCGTTTGGCTGTCTGAGGTTCATCAGGATCTGCCCCATTCCAGTAGTCGTCCACCGGATGGATTCCCCACTCGGTCCGGGTTCAAAATAACCTGGCGATCCGGAATGGGGACAGACAGATGGGTTGCCCATGGCATAACTAGTAATCATACGCAGAAATCATACCGATACTGAGACTACGTATGGAGCCTCGATCCGCGCGCCCAGAGCGTACCAACTTGCGGATGAGCGCAGCGACGGGTGCTGAGGGTCATCCTGACCTTCGAAGGCTAGCGAGAGCCTCCACCACCAATCAGGCCGACACCGTTCATCCAGGGTTGAGGGCTTCTTGGTAGTATTCGAGGGCTTGCCTGAATGTCGTCAGCGGCCTGCCTGATGAGTCCCCGACAGACGCGATCCTCTCCTTCCTTGAATCCAAGACGGGGCCCACGTAGGCCTCGGGATACCGGGTCGCCCTGTAGATGTGCCTGCCCTGGTTTGCCGGCCCCTGTCCAAGGAAGGGTGACCAGTAGTCCCACACGATCCTCTTTCCCCGAGTGACCTCGAGGATTCGCCCCGCATCGGACTCACAGACCAAGGTATTCCCGTTGGGAAGCCTCTGCACTCCGGATCGAAACGGCGAGTAAAAGTTCGCCCCATCCTCGTAGGTCCAGACGGTCCTGCCGGTGTCCGGCTCCATCTCGAGTACGGCGGATCGACGCCTGTAGGTTCCGTTGTCGAAGAGGAGGATTCTCCCGTCCGGCACCATGGTTGGCTGGTGCTGGCCATCCAGGATTCCCAGACCCCACGCCCATACGATGCTCCCCAGATCTCGATCGATCACGCCTATTATGTCCAACGCCCGGAAGCTGAAGAGAAGGTTTCCCGCCCTGAACCTGTTATCCGCCCGGCCGAGGCGCGTGTCCGGAAGGACCTCAATGGTATTCGTGTGGGCCCAATCCGCAGGCCCGCGCTCCTTCTCATTTCCTTCATGGTCCCTTGACACGTACCGCACGGGCCAAGGCAACCCGGCGAGTTCCCTGAGTTCTGTCAGATGGTCGCCGAAGGAGAAGTCCCAGACCACCCGCCCCGAAGGATCGATCTCTATGACGTGGTCGGTGCGCATGTGATCGGGCTCCATCCCATGAGCATAGAACCCCGGGATCACCGGTTCGTTTTCCGCAACCAAGAGGATCGTATTGCCGTTGGGAAGCCTCTCGAAGTCATGATGGTACTCTCCCCGCCAGCTCCAGACCTCCGTCCCATCGGGCGCGAGCTCATTCAGCCCATAGCCATAGTTGTCAACAAGAAGGTTGCCGTTGGGCAGGATCTCGCCAAGCTGCGAGTGGTTGACCGGCCAGGTGTGGACGACCATCCCCGCCAGGTCAATCATGTACTCCGTATACCCGAAAGCGGTAGAGAACAAGGTGTACCCGGGGGAGGCCTTGCGCCTGTGATAACTTCTGACGCCAAGCCTTCCCGGAGTGATTCGGTCCATCGGTGATCCGGTGTAGATCACCCCATCCTGGTACGTTGGAATCACCGGCGACATCAAAGCCAAGCCGCCGGCTTATATTGCTACTGCCCTACCCTACCGATATGTCTTGTAGACGCCAAGGACACCGAGAAGCCCGATGAATACTCCAACGGCGTAGCAACCCTCTTTCCCTGATGTCACCCCTGCAATGATCCACAAGTTCGCAATCAAAAGGAAGCAAAGCGCAAATGCACCTCGGTCTCTCAAAACGCGACCCTCCTTTGACTCCAGGGACGGATTCCTATCTTGAGGCAGCACCTGATTTCCGGGCTTCGGCAATCCCCCTGGCCCACACACCTGCCCTCTCCAACTCTCCTTCCCTCAGCGGCCCCTCCTTGCCCTGCACTACGAAGCCCTCTGGCGGGGCCACCAGGTTTGCTCCCTTTTCCTTGAGGTCTTTTGCGATGCGCTCGGCCGCATTGCCAAAGAGCTTGGCAAACCGCATCGCCATCCGTGTATCGAATGTGGCTACGCTGATGCTGCCAAGGCCATTTGCGGGAATGTTCTTGAGGAACGTCTGAACGGCCTTTGTCGCTCTGCCGCCTTGAACAGGTGAACCGACTATGAGGAGCTCGACGGACTGGAGCTCTGAAAGGCTCACCTCGCCTGGGCGGACTGCCTTGACATCGCCGGATGGGACAATGGCTCCGGCAATGGCATTGGCGATTCTCTCCGTATTCCCATACACTGAGTCGTAGACCACCAAAGCCTTCATTCGAAGTGTCTCCGTCCGTAGTTCATAGCCCGATGAGGTATATAATGCGTGCTCTTTTGCCGGCTTCCCGTTTCACGTCTGGCGAGCCGCATGTCGCCCATCCTTGGCAACGCCGACGATCTCGCCCTTTATGCATGACTACATCCATTTCGACGGCCCTACATCCAGCGACCGAATTCCTCGCAGACATTCCGCCTGTGGCCGACATAGAGGACGATCACCCTCCTCGATTGCACGTTCACTTCGTAGATCGCCCGGAAGTCCCCCGCTCTCACGTACCGAAAGCTCCCAAGCTTCAGGCGCCTCCCTTTCCTGGGCTGATCTCCAAGTTGTCTCAGACAGGCAAAAACTCTTACCCTGTCCTCTGCATCCAGGGAGTCCAGTGATTCCTTGGCCTTTGGATGGAGATAGACCGAGAACTTCACTCTGGTTCCTCGAGGGGCAGGAGCATCTCGGGCCGCGCCTTCGCCTCCTTGCTCCTCCCGACGAGCATGCTGTAGAAACTCATCGTTCTTTCGCGTTCCCTGTAAAGCTCAAGGATGACCCTTATCGCATCGCTTCGGCTCTTGAAGCGGCCCTCCTGAACCCATCTGTCCAACTCGGCAAGGGTCTCTTCCGGCAATCGAAGCTGTACCTGCATCCCGGATTCTCTGTAAACACAAATGTTGACAGAGTTAAAACTGTTTCGACGATGATTCTGGCTGTCTTGTTGAAGCTGTGGACGACCCAAGATCCCGTCCTCAACATCCCGTTTGGAGTGGAACCTGGCAAATGCATCTGCGCAGACCCGCCGAAGTCATTCTTAAGTGGATAGCCGAGTCGTCAAATCGACCACCCGCTTCTGCGGGGCGCAAGCCATGGACACCTCAAAAGCGAGATTGTTCCCGGTCGATCTGCCCGGCCCCGACTGGGTCCGGTTCCCGGCCCGCGGATTCTCCAAGCCGGCGTGCGGGGTCATCTACCGCCTCCATGACATCGTCACAAACGGCATGCCACTGGGCGGAGTAGACACCGGTTGCCTTGACCTTGAGACCACAGGGCTTCTCGGCTATTCCACGATCTTCAACACGCACGTGCCTCGCAGGGGGCCGATCAACCTGCCGTTTCTCGCAATCAGCGTCGATGGCCGGACCTCTGTTCTCTGCCACTCGCAGCCAAAGAGGGGCGGCGGGGGATGGCAGTACTCCGAGGCTGGACGCCCCTACAACATATGGCGCGGCGGACAGGAGGTCAAGGCGACGGAGCCGATCACGCCGATGCCGACCGAGCTGAACCTAGAAGCCGTCCAGACCGCAACGGAGATCCACTACTGGGGCCACTACCCAGTAGCCGACCTTGAGTTTGAGCTCGGCGGACCCATTGGCGTTGGACTCAGAGCATGGGCGCCGTTCCTTCCGGGCAGCGTCGTTGACTCCATGCTTCCTGGAGCGGTATTCGAACTGGATCTGCGCAACCTGAACGATCGCGCCCAGGATGTAACCGCGGCCGCCTCCTTTCCGGGGCCCACGAAGGAGGAGGCGGGCGGCGGGATCTTCGCACGCAGGACGCTGGAATCCGAGGTCCGGGGTATGGAGGTGCGGGCCGGAAAGGCCTCCTATGTCCTTGGCGTCCTGGGCAAGCGGAAGTGCCGCGCGGGAGGCGAACTGGGATCCGACGGAAGCGCGTGGTCGAGGATCGGGGCTGAGCTGCCACCAGCCAGGAAGGAAGAAGCTGGGGCATCCGTCGCGGCCGATCTGCGAATCACGGGGGGACGCAGCACCGTTGTGAGGTTTGTCCTCACGTGGCATGCGCCAGAATGGAACACCGGGGGCTACAACTGGGCGGGGGCCGAGCACTCCTTCGTCCACATGTATGCCAAGCACTACCCAAGCGCACGATCATCTGCAGCCCGACTTGCGCGAGACCATCGCTCGCTTCTCCGACGCATAATAGGCTGGCAGCAGGTCGTCTACGGCCATGAAGCCCTGCCTGTCTGGCTGCGGGAGTCCCTGGTGAACGTGCTGCACATGATCGCCGAGGATGGCCTCTGGGCGCAGGCAAAGCCCCCCGTGCCGGCCTGGGCTAAGGCGCGCGACGGCCTCTTCGGCATGAACGAGTGCCCTCGCGGGTGTCCCCAGATAGAATGCATACCGTGCTCGTTCTACGGCAACCAGCCACTTGTCTATCTGTTCCCCGAACTTGCGCTCTCAACCCTGCGCGGGTACAAGGGCTACCAGTATCCGGATGGCGCGCCGCCGTGGATATTCGGTGGGTGCACCGGCAGGACGCCGCCCATCGACTTCGCAAACCCGACGCGGGGATACCAGTTCGCCACCAACGGGATTTCACTCGCGGCCATGGTGGACCGATACCTGCTTTGCCATGGGACTAGAAGCCTGCTGAAGGAGTTCTACCCCGTGGTGAAACGAAGCATGATCCACACCGTCAACCTCCGCACAACGCCGTCCTACTCGATTGGCGACAGGGTCATCGCGATGCCCAACCCAGACTCGGACGAGACGGCCAAGCCCCCAACCGAGTGGTTTGAAGCACCCGAGCCGGGCTGGCTTGGAATGACGGCACATGTGGGCGGGCTACATCTTGCCGAGCTCAGGATAGCCGAGCGAATGGCAAGGCAAGCGGGCGATGCGGAGTTCGCGGCCATGTGCGCAGACTGGATCGCCGCTGGGGCCAAGAGCATGGAGAAGCTCTGGGCAGGCAGCTATTACATCAACTACATGGACCCAGACACCGGGAAGCGGTCGGACCTGGTCTTCGGTTACCAGATGGACGGCGAGTGGGTCATAAGACACCATGGCCTCGCGCCGGCTTTGCCCGTGGAACGGATCAAGACGACGCTGGAGACCATTAAGCAGTGTAGCGTTGCGCTGAGCAAATACGGCGCGGTCAACTATGCAAACGCAGATGGCACCGCCGCCAAGATCGGCGGGTACGGGACCTACTCCTTCTTCCCCCCCGAAGCACTGATGCTGGCCATGACGTACATCTACTATGGACAGGCGGAGTTCGGCCTGGAGCTTGCGCGGAAGGTGTGGCACAACATCGTCTGCCTGAGAGGCTACACATGGGACATGCCAAACATAATGCGCGGGGACGCCGACACCGGCGAGAGAACGTACGGAAACGACTACTACCAGGACATGATGCTCTGGTCGCTGCCCGCGGCAGTGCAAACGCAGGATTTCGGTGGCCCGGCCAGGCCAGGCGGCCTTGTGGCCAGGATCATCCGAGCAGCGCGGCGAAGGGGATAGACCTTCCATAGCCCGGTGTCAACACATCCACTCTCGAAGCAGCGCAACCTCGCCGCTGGCATAAGCTATAATTATGGGCATTGCGCCACAATGGCGGAGGACGATCCAGATGGAGCTGCGCTTTCGCCAGATACACCTCGACTTCCACACCTCCGAGCATATCGCCAACGTCGGCGGCCGCTTCGATCCGGAGGAATTCGCCTCAACGCTTGAGAAGGCCCGGGTGAACTCGATCACCTGCTTTGCCAGGTGCCACCACGGCTACATCTACTTCGACACGAAGCTCTTCCCCGAGAGGAAGCACCCGCACCTTGCACGGGATCTCCT
>Ga0315308_1001079_pt1 | contig 15668 bp, 11 predicted proteins | sample TDP3_MG_FD_203078 | JGI IMG/M metagenome (GOLD analysis project Ga0315308, IMG submission 203078) | Freshwater sediment microbial communities from Lake Towuti, South Sulawesi, Indonesia - TDP3 | ecosystem: Environmental > Aquatic > Freshwater > Lake > Sediment | place: Indonesia: South Sulawesi... | reverse complement strand
TCGACCTGTACAAATCATCCTTAAGCGAAATCAGGATGGTAACGGGATTAGCCGATTTAGGGTTGGCTATGGAAAAAATTCACGATTATGGGGCAAAAATAGTCATTGTAACAAGGGGGATGAAAAGTTCCAAACTACTTTTTGAAGAAAAACTTTACGACATCCCAACTTGTAAGCCAAAAATTGTCCGAGATCCCACAGGAGCTGGAGACGCCTTCATTGGAGCCTTCCTAGCCGAATATGCTAAGGGAAAAGATCCAGTATGGTGCGCATGTGTTGGATCTGCCTCAGCCTCCTTCGTTGTTGAAGGAGTCGGTCCTGAGGTTTTTGGGCAAAAAGAAGAAATCTATGCGAGAGCAAGCAAAATCTATGAAAAAATGTGATCATTCTGATGTTTGGAAGGCTATGTAGCTTAGGAAGAATCCTATGCTAGCCACTAAAAACAATATTAGAAAGCCGTAATTTTCAGCAGTGTAAGTGCCTAGCAAGCATCCTAGGGCTCCGCCCAAGCCCACGAGGGCATTAAACGCGCCAGCCTTCCCCTCAGGAATCAACTCCATAGACAGTGACAGGGTTGATATTAGGAACAAACCGTAGGCAACCCCCATAACCATCAAAGCTATGGCTGCCAAGCTCAAGGTGAACACAGAAAACCAAACGATTGTCGAGATTAAAAGCAACGACAATATGCCCCTCACTAAGTTTGCCCTCTTCACAACACTTCTCCCATTCAATTGCTGCGCCCTTCTTCCCGCCAACACATAGCCCAAAAAAGTTCCAAACCTGTTAAACACAAAGATGCCAAAGACAAGGCTTTGAGACACGCCTAAACCCCTAGAGAAAAACACTGGCAGTGGCGTAAACAACATGCTGGTGGCTAGCGAGAACAAAAGAAGACCCGCACAGAAAATGGAGACACTTTCATTCCTCAAATTTTCTTTGATCCGCATTCCATCCAGCGCTTTTGACACGAAAGAGAAACCTCGATGCGCAAAATCAACCGCCCTCTCGATAGCCACAAGTTTTCTTTCAAAAACAAGAAGCGGATCTCTTACCAAAAATAATGAGACAACAAAAGCAACTAAGTTTAGTAAACTGCAAAGAAAGATTAGGGATGCGCCACTGAATCCATAGGCGGAAAGCAGAAAGCCCAGCAACAAGCCAGAAAGCCATCCGAATTCGGTTAAAGCTTCATAAGAGGCAAAGCTTCCCTCCCATTCAGTTCGAGAATAATACTCTGAAATGAGCACGTTTTTGGGCGCCTCATGAGCCACATGAAAGACAGCTATTGCAGTGTACAAGGCTATAAGTATCGCAATAACGCCGGTCAAAGAGAAGAGATAAAGAAGAATGGCCAGCGCCGAGAAGGAGAGGAGAATGTAAAACCGGTATCGCCTTGTCTTGTCGCAAAGATAACCCCAGAAGAAAGAGAAGGGCACAGCCACAAAATTCGCCACAGCAATTACTATACCAACATCAGTCAGGCTTCCTCCAAGATGACCAGTTATGTAGAGAGGAAGAAAAACAGAAAGTAAACCAAACGCCATTTCATGAAAGAGAAAACCAATAAACCACATAGTTAAAAAAAGGAATCGAGAGTAAGAGAAAAACTTTGCTCAAGAGAACACCCATTTTAAGAGCTACATATTCTTTAGGCACGGTGTACGGTTTGGACTCAAAAGAAATAATATAAGAGCACTCGCCTAATATTGCGATAATTAAACATTTAATATGAAGAGTCGTGGACTACGTTGGGTCGAGTTGCTAAGGGCGTAAAATGTAGCGTCGTCGGATGCGACAAAGAGGCGGTTCGCTCCCTCTCCAACGAGAAGGTCAGTGCCGCCGGACTAAAGGTTGGCGAGGCAAGACGATCATACCTATGCAAAGATCACTATAAAGAATTCAAAAAGGAAACTAAAAAAGAGAAAATGCTGGAAAAATGGAGGTACAAAGGTTGACTCTTTTACGCCAAGCCAATGTGCAATTTTCTCTTTTCTCTCAACAGAGTAGCACTGAAAACAGCCAGCGAGAGGGATCGTGAAAATGAGAATACTCCAATTACACTCAAACTTCATAGAATACGAAGTGATAAAAAAGGAAGTATCCATCGCTGAAGAATGCGAAAAAAAGAAACAGAGACTCGAAGAGTTAGCTGTCCTATTCACCTGCATTGAAGAGGCAGATGATGAGACGATTGCTAGAAAGGCGATAGAAGAAACCAAGTCTTCCCTCGAAAAACTGAAAGTCAACAGAATTTTGATCTACCCCTACGCCCACTTAAGCAACGTTCTGGCGAAACCCGCCGACGCCTTGAAGATGATTAAGGCTATGGAGAGAAACGCCAAGGAAATAGGAATAGAAACCTATAGAACCCCCTTCGGCTGGAACAAACAATTTACAATTTCCATAAAAGGACACCCCTTAGCCGAGCAGTTCAGAGCGGTTTCGCCGGGCAAAGTTGAGGAAGAAGAAATTGTTCCAGAAGCTTTGAAGGCTGAAGAGAAGCTAAAGTCTTTCTGGTTCATCCTGCAGACCGATGGAAAGCTAGTTCCGGTGGAAGAATTCGACTTTGCCAAGCATGAAAATCTGGAAAAACTTGCAAAATATGAAATGGAAAAAGTAAGGGCAGTCCAGCAGATACCGCCCCATGTAAAACTGATGAAAAGGTTAGAGATTGCTGATTATGAACCGGGCAGCGACCCTGGCAATTTCAGATGGTATCCCAAGGGAAGCTTAATCAAATCATTGCTGGAGCAGTTTGTAACGCAAAAGGTAATAGAGTATGGAGGCATGGAAGTAGAAACTCCGGTCATGTATGACCTCCAACATCCAAGCATGGCAAACTACCTTGAAAGATTCCCGGCGAGACAATACGTCCTGAAGTCAGACAAAAAAGACTTCTTCCTGCGGTTTAGCGCCTGCTTCGGTCAATTCCTGATGGCTCACGACGCCCAATTCTCTTATCGGCAACTCCCCCTAAGAATCTACGAGTTGACCAGATACAGCTTCAGAAGGGAGAAAAGCGGTGAACTAGCCGGACTGAGAAGACTCAGGGCTTTCACCATGCCAGACTGCCACGCCTTATGCGCGGATTTAGATCAGGTGAAGCAAGAGTTCCTAGTCAGATTCAAGCTGTCCATGAAAGTTCTAGAAGAGGGTTTGGAGCTAGACAAGAAGGAGGACTATGAACTAGCGATACGGTTTACCCCAGACTTTTACGAGGAAAACAAGGATTTCATCGTGTCATTGGTAAAATTGTTTGACAAACCCGCGTTAATCGAAATGTGGGAAGGCAGATTTTTCTATTTCACCTTGAAATGGGAGTTCAACTTTGTGGATAATTTGGATAAGGCTTCTGCCCTCTCAACAGACCAGATTGACATCGAAAACGCTGAAAGATATGGCGTAACCTACATCGATGAGAAGGGAGAGAAACACTATCCCTTAATTCTCCACTGTTCCCCAAGCGGCGCCATCGAGAGATGCGTCTACGCGATGCTGGAAAAGGCTTATAGGGAACAACAGAAGGGAAAAGTTCCCATACTTCCGCTCTGGCTTTCACCCACCCAAATAAGAATAATACCAGTCTCCGAAATATTCACCGAAGAAGCTGAAAAACTAATGAAGCAAATCGAGAGCCATCACATAAGAGTTGATCTGGACGACAGACCCATAACAATGCAGAAGAAGGTTAGGGAAGCAGAGACAGAATGGATCAGCTACGTGCTTGTGATTGGTCAGAGGGAAATAAGCTCTGGCATACTGCCTATAAGAGATAGAAAAACTGGTGAAATTAGGAAGATGCAGCTCCAAGAATTAATAGAGGAAACAAAGGACAAAACTGGAGGTAAGCCCTTTAAACCATTAACGCTTCCGAAATTTCTATCCAAAAGGCCCCAGTTCTCATTCTGAATTACTCGAGGGTCTACTCATCTAATGTTGCCAAATGTATTTTATTGATCTGAAATCAATAGTTTAAGAATATGTATAATTATATCGTAAGACTTAATAAATGGTTCTGTTCAAAACATTAGCGTTGATGGGTTGTTTGGGGGTTGGTCTCTTTGAAGTCGTCTGAGTTGGGGGTTATTGAGTCTGCTCTTCGGAAGTTGGTTTTGGCGGCTACGACTCTTTTGGGTGTTGGTTATGTTGTGGTTAACATACCGATTATGGTTTTGTTGGGTCATCGTTTTTCGCAGATTCCCATTTCTTCGGCGGAGAATGTTGGTGCTTTGGCTGGTGTAACGCTTTTTCTTATGGCTTCGATTTTGTTGATGGTTTTGGGTTGTTTTTTGATTGTTGGGGGGCTTCAGTTTTATAGGGGGAGTTCTCCTCAGGGTGTGATGTTTCTGGGCAGTTTGTTGGCGTCTTTTTATCTTTTGTGTTTGGGGGTGGGTTATATGTTGATGGTTTCGCAGGTGAGTCTTGGCATGATGTTGTTTGTTGTGAGTCCTGTGTTTGTTATGGGGGCTACTGCCATCTATATGGGGCGTTCGATTCCTTTCAAGCTTGTTGGTTCTGTTCTTGGGGTGGTTGGTGGAGTCCTTTTAGCTGTTGCTATATTTCATACTCAGACTCTTGAGCTTGTTTTTGATTGGGATGTTCCGTTTCCCGGTCCGTTTATGTCTATTGCTGCTATGGAGGCGGTAGCGGTGATTTTGGGGCCTGTAACAGCGCTTGTTTATTCGGTTCTTTCGGAGCGTAAGGAGGAGCCGATAGCGCATTCCTTCCTCTCGATAGTGGCGCTGGTCTATGGGGTTGGCACGTTCATTGGTTCGCAGATTCTTGCTTTTAGTTTTCTTGATCTTCTGTGGAAGGCGCCTTGGGCTGGTCCGTTTCATGGGGCGCCGCAGTGGATGTTTGGCGCTGTGGCTTTCTGGAGTGCGAGTCTTTTCCTCCTCATGATTGGAGGCATTGTGTTAGTTGTTTGTTCTTGTATGGGGTTTATTTTTGCGGCTCAGGAGTTTGCTCAGCTCTAACTCTCTGTCATATAGACCCCAGTTTTTTCTTTAAATACTCTCAACATGGAAGTTGCTGATGGGGTGCAGATGCTTCTCTGTTAGATAGGGGCCTATATAGCCCCTCTATATATACTTTCAACGCACACACACTGACTTTCGCTTGTGCTCTGCCGAACGGCGAGCTGGCGCTCGCAACGTTCAGCCAAGCTGAAAGTCAGCAGAAATAAGGCTGTGTGCTGTATATCCATTTTCAGAAAAGGGTATACTCATAGAGTTTTTAATGAACCTAGTGGGATTACTACTCACATATTAGAGCAACTCAACTAGAGATTTTAAAGCATATCCTTTCTCTAAAAAGGATATACTCTGAAGGTTTAGTGGAGCAAACGATCTTGCGGAAGCGCGCGCACTATGTACATATAGTCTTAAAAACTAATGGAATCTGCATAGAGTAGCGAAGGTTGATCGAAATGGATCTTGTTGCATTGTTGATACAGATTGTTGTAGGCACTGTAATTGTCGCTCCTGTACTTTGGCTGGCTGGGAGAGCGCTTGTAGGCAAAGAAAAGGCAAAATTTCTTGATGCTGTATGGATAGTTCTTTTGGGTATAGTCATAGGTGCGGTCGTTGGCGCCTTTATTTGGGGCTTGGTTGCAGCTGTTATAATGTTAATAGTTTGGCTTGCACTGATTAAACATTTCTTTGACTGCGGATGGTTAATGGCCTTGGCAATAGCAATAATTGCAGTGATAATCTTTGTTGTCATAGTGGTAATTTTGGCCATCATAGGCATAGGATTGCTTATACTTAGCATGTAGCCTTGCTCCAAAAACATCCCTTTTTTTCTTTTTACAGAATTTAATTTGCACTAAAACTTAACCCCAAACCAAAACTTTCTCTCACACGATCTCCCGCTTTTCCTCTCTATATCTCTGACTAATTCTCTCTACAAAGAATAAACAAATAAAAAATACGCATATTGTCCCAACCCTCTCATGACAACTCGCACATCCAAACACAACCTGAATCTTAATCTTCATTTCATAATCATTAATAGCATCAGCCCTTGAAATCTATGTTGGGAGAAACAACCTTATGCCTGATTGTGCGGACAAAGAACTGAGAACTAGGTTTATTCTACCCTTCGCCACACTCGCCGCGAACAGACTCAAAGACTTCACAAAAAACATGGAATTGGCAGCCATTCTATGCCTAGCTGAATCCAGCAGAGAAAAAGGCGAAAGCCACATCCTAAAGAAAACAGGCGAGAAACTTGTCTTCATAACCGAAGCCTACTACCCCATATGGCTGATTCCCTACAACGGCGCAACCCTAGTATTCGACGGACTCGGCATCACCTCACACACGCTCTACTACGATACAATACCCGACATCAAAATCTTTGACAAGAACATACAAGAAAACCAAAAAACAACCGAAGCCTACAGCGGTACCCTCGCCAGAAACACAGACTACTTCAAAAACTTCACTGGCAGAGAAGAAGAAACGATAGAGGGTCTAATCACAACCCCCAACCTCATAAAAGACTTCATGACCTATCTCCCACAAATGAAGGAAACCCAAAGACCATTGACAACCAAAGCAGTCTTAACCCCCACAATCGGCGACCATGAAATCCAAGCCAGCATCGAACAGCTCTCAAACCTAAGGAAAAGAATCAACGAAGACATAGAAAATATAGACGCAAGCATGAAGCTCCTCAACACAACCACCGTAGAAGTAACCGAAGCAATCCGGGAAGAAATCAGAAAAACCCAAGAAAAATACGACAAACAAATCAAGAACATCAAGCCCAGAATAACAAGAAAAATATTGCAAATACAAAACAAACACCATCGAAAAATCATCAGAACATCCAAAAGATTCAAGAAAAGACTCCAACGCCTCCACAAAAATCAGGTCAGACTTCAAAAAACCCTGAGACGCCTAATAACAGAAGCCAAACGATGCGAAACAAGAATAAAATCCAGCAGACGCCGCAAGAAAAAACAAACTGAAACCCAATGGACCCTAAAACTCAAAAGAATCAAGAAGAAGCTCCCAACTCTCCATAAAGAAATCGAAGACACTATCAAAAGAATGCAGAACGTTGAAACCGCCCAGAAATTTGAATTAGCCCAACAAAAGACAGAATGTGACACGCACATCGAAGCAGCCAATAAGACAATCCGAGACCTTCAAGCCTCCAAAGAAGCCGAAATCACCATGAAACGACAAGAAATAACCACACTAGAACACACCACCTCCGACATCACAAACCAAATGCACGAAATAGCCAAGACAAAAAAAGTGACCCTGGAAGAGTTCGACACAATAACCCTGCCCAGAAGAAAACAATCATGTGCACTGGTTTACATGCCCTTCTACCTCGTCCGCTACGAAACAGAAGACAAGAAGAGATACGTTGTATACCCCCCATCAATAGTCAGCGACATGGGAATCCTAACAAAAATGAAGGGCGCCTTAGGCGCCGCAAAAATGAAAGCCCTACTCCAATCCCGCTCAAAAGCCATTACAACGTTCTTAAACCAACTCGTGGCACTCATCGGAAAAAACCCCATGCTTGAAAAAGAAGTAACCGAAGCTGGCATCCAAGACAGTCTCCTCCTAGCAAAACAGCTCCGAATAGACGTCAAAAGAGGACTAAAAGAACTAGAAAACGAAAACTGGATATCAAAAAGCGAACTCCAAACCTTGAGCAAACTCCTATACATATATTCCTAGACCTAATTTCCGAAGAATTGTATTATAAAATGCATGCATAACGTTCACAATTGTCAAAAAACTAACCCATTACCGTTATGGAGGAATATACTTTCAACATAGAAAATGGAACTTGCGGTGCATGCCATTCAAGGGAGGGTAAAACATATTACAGTCTTGATGAAGGATAAGGCTGAATCGTTGTAATCCACACGTGAAAAAGAGAGTGCATGTTGTGTTAGTTTTTGTTGATCTGAATGTTGATTAGTATGCACGCTCTAACTTGACGATATGGTTTGAAACTCTGCAAAAGATTTATCGTTGGCACCGATTATCCTAAACTTCTAGAAGGTTATGCTTAATGAGGACTCGAGAAGAAGGAGTCTTCCAATACACAGACGAAATAGGCCCAGAAAAAATTCTGTACGTTTACGATCCAAAAACCAAACTAAAAGGCATACTGGTAGTAGACAACACAGCCCGAGGACCAGCAATCGGCGGAATAAGAGTGGCTCCAGACATCACAGTCGAAGAAGTCTTCAGGCTAGCAAGAGCCATGACCTACAAAAGCGCAGCAGCAGACCTCTGCCACGGAGGAGGAAAAGGAGGCATCATAGCAAACCCCACAACAAAAAACAAAAACGACCTAGTCAGATCCTATGCAAAAGCCATAGGACCCATCGCAGAATACATCCCAGGCCCAGACATGGGCACCGACGAATCCTCCATGGCCATCATCTATGACGAAATCCGCAGAGCCATAGGACTACCCCGCGAACTAGGAGGAATACCCCTAGACGAAATAGGAGCCACAGGCTACGGCGTAACCATCAGCACAGAAACAGCCTGCGAATACGTCCTCCTAGACCTAACAAAAGCCACCATTGCCATAGAAGGCTTCGGAGCAGTAGGAAAAGCAGCAACAAAATTCCTAACACAAAAAGGCGCCACCATAGCAGCAGTCTCAGACTCCAAAGGCGCCACATACCAACCAAAAGGCCTAAACTACGAAAAACTGCTCAAAACCAAAGAAACCACAGGCGCGGTGAAAAACTACCCAGGCGCACAAATAATCACCAATGAGGCTCTGTTCCAACTGCCCGTAGACATCCTAATCCCAGGTGCAAGACCAGACGTCATCACCAACAAAAACGTCCGAAACATCAAAGCAACCCTCGTAGTCGAAGCAGCCAACATTCCAGCCACCACAGAAGCCGAAAGAATCCTCCATGACCGAGGAATCCTCGTAGTCCCAGACTTCATCGCCAACGCCGGAGGACTCATAACCGCCGCCGTAGAATACAGAGGCGGCACCGAAAGCGAAGCCTTCAAAACAATTGAAGATAAGATAGCCAGAAACACAAAACTTGTCCTTGACATGACAAGAGACCAGAAAATACTGCCAAGAACCGCCGCCGAGAAAATAGCAAAGGAACGCGTTCTCAAAGCAATGGAATATAGAGGCAAAATCTAGACAACTAGCATGTCAAAACTTAAATAGAACGTTCCTCGTTAAATGGGGAAGGTTTTACCCCAAAGGAGGACACGGCATGGAAAAAGAGCTCCTCGTCTACATTGACGGAAAGTTCTATCCCAAGTCCGAAGCGAAAATTTCTGTTTATGATCATGGGCTGCTCTACGGAGACGGAGTTTTTGAAGGAATACGCGCCTACAACGGCTTAGTGTTCAAGCTAAAGGAACATATAGACAGACTTTACAAAGGCGCGAACTCCCTCATGATAAAAATACCCATGACAAAAAACGAAATGACTAAAGCCGTTTTAGAGACGCTGAGAAAAAACAATCTCAAAGACGCTTACGTTCGCCTAGTCGTCACAAGAGGATTCGGCGATCTAGGAATAGACCCAAGAAAATGCCCCAAACCAACAGTCTTCATAATTACTGAGCCAATGCTAATGATCCACAGCCCTGAAGCTAAAGAAAAGGGCATGAAAACCATCATTTCATGGGTGAAAAGAGATCCCGTGGACGCAACCAGCCATGAAATAAAATCCATGAACTACCTTAACAGCATCCTAGCCAAAATCGAAGCCAACAACGCCGGCGTTGACGAAGCCATATGCCTAGACAAATCTGGTTTCGTTTGCGAAGGTGCTGGCGAAAACATATTCATTGTGAAGGAAGGAAAAATCTTTACGCCCCCTGTTTCCTCCGGAGCCTTACACGGAATAACAAGGGGTGTGGTTATGGAACTGGCGGGGAGGCTAGGATACCCTGTGATAGAAAGGAACATTACGCCAAACGAATTGTTTAGCGCAGATGAAGCTTTTTTCACGGGAACAGCAACTGAAGTCAAACCAATAAGCGAAGTAAATAAACGGATAATAGGAGAGGGAAAGCCAGGCCCAGTTACAAGGCGACTGATTCAGGAATTCGATAAGCTTACAAAAGACCCAAAAGAGGGAACACCCATCACTTAAAGCGATGCCCGATGAAAACTCTCTTGTTAACGGAAAGAGATGTGAAAGAACTCTTATCCATGGATGAATTTATGAAAGCTGTTGAATTAGCGTTCAGGGAAAAAGGCCTCGGCCACGTGCAGATGCCAGCGAAACTATACCTATTTTATAATAAATACAACGGCGACCTAAGGACTATGCCGTCATACCTTGAGAAACTCGACGTTTCCGCCGTCAAGGTTGTCAACGTTCATCCAGAAAACAGGGTCAAATACGGTCTTCCCACAATTATGGCAACAATCGTCTTGGTGGATCCAAAAAATGGAGCGCCCTTAGCCATAATGGGAGGCACCTACATTACCGACATGAGAACAGGCGCCGCAGGAGGCATAGCGGCAAAATACCTTGCTAAAAAGGACTCCAGAGTTGTGGGGCTCATCGGAGCGGGAGCGCAAGGTAGAACGCAGCTCATGAGTCTCATCTCACTCTACAAAAGGCTTGAAGAAGTCAGGGTTTGGAGTCGAACCAAGAAGACTAGAGACGCCTACACGGCTGGAATGAAACCAAAGTATAGTGACGTAGCCAAAATAGTTCCTGTAGAGAATGCTAAAGACGCTGTCGAAGGAGCCGACATAGTTGTAACAACAACCCCCTCAAGAGAGCCTATAGTCTCAAACGACTGGGTTGAGGCTGGCATGCACTTCAACTGCATAGGTGCAGACGCACCTGGCAAACAAGAATTGGACCCAGACATTCTAAGGCGGGCGAAAATTTTTGTCGACGATTGGGAACAGGCGCCTCATAGCGGCGAGATTAACGTTCCATTGGCAAGGGGAATTATAACCCGCCAAAATGTTTCAGGCGAAATAGGGGAAGTGGTGGCTGGCTTGAAGCCCAGCAGAACATCCCAAGACGAAATAACCGTTTTCACTTCAACTGGGCTTGCGGTACAAGATGCTGTAACAGCAGACCTTGCCTACAAAAAGGCTCTAGCGAAAGGAATCGGACAATTTGTCGAGATTATTTAGGAAAGCGGAATCTTGTACGTGCGAGATGTTATGTAGCCTTCTGAAGTTACTATTGTGATCGTGACGTTCTTTCCTTTGTCACCTGCCCAGTACCATTCGCACATAAAAGTAAGGTTAGTGTCTGGAGTGAGCATACGTGGAAGGGAGGGAACCACGTATCCGGTTATGTTTAGTGAAGCCATACCTTCCATGGTCACATTCATTGTTGTGATAGTAAAATTGAGCCATGTGGGATTCTGAACGGTGACGACGAAGTGATCCGTATCAATGGGGTTGAAAAGAACCTCAGTAATCGTTAGGGCTTTGGGCAGAACCGAATAAGAGGCTGAATAACCTTCTAGGGTCTGCACGACAACTGTAACGTTTTTTCCTGAGTATTCAGCCCAACTCCACGTACAGTTAAACGTAACCGACTGAGTTCGATTAAGCACCTTGGGAAGCATAGGGTCAGTTACGTTGATTATTTTAGAGATTCCGTCTACAGTTACATTAATTTCTGTAATGTTGGCGTCTGCAATGGAAAATTCTGAATTTTTGACGCTGACGTTAAAGCTGGCAGTGTTAAGCGGGTGAAAGTCAACATCGGTGATCTCAAGAATTATCGGTGCTGGAGTAACTTGAGAATATTGTCTCACGAAACCCTGCAACGTGTATACTGTAATCGTAACATTCTTGTTTCCGTGTCCAGCCCAATTCCATGGACAGACGAAGGTCTCGGAAGAGTTTTTATTAAGAGTATATGGAAGGTGAGGATCAACTTCGGCTCCGTTTTCCACAGTCCATTCTCGAACTGTCTGATTCTCCATAGTCACGGTTATTCTTGTGATGTTAAGGTATGTGACGGATACGTCGTAGTTTAGAATGGTCACGTTGAAGTGGGTGACGCTTATGGTGGGGTCAAAGCCAACGTCAGTGATTTCCAGTTGGACAAGGGGTATTTCGGCTTCGAAGGTTGCACCTGACCCGTCTGCAACAAAAGCGATGATTTTTATGGTTTCACCCGTGTAGTTCGCCCAATTCCACAGACATGTGAAACTTTGTGACTCCCCCTTGTGTTGAAACTTGTAGGGAAGAGAAGGATTCGCGCCGATCACATCATGAAGAACGTCGTCTTCCGTTGAAACCGCGATTCGTGTTATGTTGGCCGTTTCTTCTGACTTATAAGAAGTTGGACATTGGATGGTGACGTTGAAGTAGGATGTGTTTTGGTAGTCAAAAGCGTAATCTGTTATGTTTACGGTTATGTCTTCAGGATACACTCGGTCAAGGGGAACATAGTAGCCTATAACCCAAAGGTAGGATAGAACTGCACCAACTATCAAGGCCGTTAGCAATAGGAGAACGAAGAGCAGTTTTGAAATGGCTTTCATGTTTCGAGTCAACTTCATGCCTTTCCCTCTAAGAGCCTATCAACATTGTTTTGCTGTTCAAGTTTTTATCCAGAGCATATAAAGGTTCAGTCTCCAGATTTGTTAGAGGTCTATAATAAACCTTTAAGGGCGCGTTTTTCGGACAAAGATGGCATAGCAAAAATAATATTAACCCACCGCCATTACTTTTGATTTCGGCGGGTGAGTGGGCCCTCCCACCCGTTCCGCCAAACAAACCCCGGGCGTAGGGAGGTGAAGAAATTGGATGCTAGAGACTTAAGCCTATTCGCTGTTTTCGCCAGCTTGTATGTGGTTGTAAATGTTGTTCAAATGATTTCGATCGGCAATCCCACGGTTTATGGTCCAGTTCAGCTTCGTATCGCAGACTGCCTCATCGCTCTGTCGGCGCTGTTAGGCTGGCCCGTTGTCGCTGGAGTGACGGTTGGCTGCTTCCTAACTAATGCATATTACTTCCTTGGACCAGTGGATGTGGTGTTTGGTCCAGTTGCGAACCTGATCTCTGCAAGTGTTATTCTGTTGCTTAGGAGAAGACGATTGCTAGCGTGTATAGCTGGTTCCTTTCCAGTCGGCGTCATCGTTGGAGGATACCTATGGACTTTCCCGTTCCTTTCAGCACCAGCTGTTCTCGGATTTCTACCATTATGGGCGGCTATGATCGTCAGCATCACCATCAGCAGCATCATAGCCATCGCCCTGGTCGGCTATAGCTTGCTCACTATCCTAAGCAGACCAAGCGTCATTGAACCCCTAAAGTCTCGTGGATTGAAGGTTTTAACAAAAGATTAGCTCTCCGGCGCAGGCACTTGCTTAGAGAAAGTCTAGAAAGATAGCATAGAAAATACAACCATGACAGTTTATATGAGCCTTCAGAATTATTTTAACTCGGATGCTGAGAGAGAAAGGAGAGAAAGGTTGAAGAAGATTAGGATAAAGAGGTATCCTCCTCAAAATTTTCCAGGCCTAAAATCCCTCTGGGAAATAGTTGCGGTTCCTCCCATCTCTAAGAAGGACGCTGAATTCGCCATGCTCTGTAAGGCTAACCCGCATCATCCAGTGATAATAGAGGAAATGTCAGAAATTGTGGAAATCGAAGTGAACGATAAAGCCTTCAAAGAATTGGTTTGGCTGTTTAAAAAATATCATGTACCCTACAAACCGATTGAGGAAGGAATAGAAGTCAGACACGTAGAAATCAAATCATCTTGTTAACATAAACCGAGACTTCTTAAGTCAGAATACGCCACACCATCTTTCACATAAATCTTTCAAGTTTTGTCAATCCGATGATTTCGTCAAAGTCCAGTCCCAAGGCGTCAAGAACCTGATCAAAGGTTGAGTGCAAATACCCCACATACTTATCCACATCTATCTCACTGTTAGAAGCCAGCTGGACGGGCTTCACGCGAGGCTCCTTCACAACCTTAACAAAACTTATCAAATCTCCAGCCTTCAACTCATATCCCATGTCTTTGAGGGTAAACGCAGCCCTAACATGCTGCGGCATAGTCTTGGTGTATCCCTCAGGAATCTTGCCAAGAACAACATGGAACGCCAACTCGTCAGGCCTGTCGCCCCACCTACGTTGCTTCAACCGTAAGTACCGGTCTCGAATAATTTTCCGAATCTCCCTTTTAGCCTCCTCAAACTCTGCCGGAGACTTCACCTCACCCAGCCTCTCTTCCATCTGGTCAAAGGCATTCTTGATGAAAAGGGGAATATGCCTCTTCTTCCCTGTCATTCCTTTAACATCAACGTTTCCATCCGGAAAAACCCCGAGATAATTCTTTTTTCTGGAGCTAAAAACCGAATAGCGGTAAGATTTGTCCACTTCTAGTTCCATTCCTAACTCCTTTCCAGACCATTCTTCCAGAACCTTTATCTGATCCTGAGAAGGCCCCCTCAAGAAGATGCTGTCTGTGTCTCCATAAATGACGTCGATCCCCAACTCCTGAGCCTTGCTTATGGTTTTCGTTATAACGTGTCTTCCAATAGCTGCTGTGGCTTCAGCCACCGGAGGACAGTACAGGTCGAAGGCTTCAGCGCCAAACACGCCGTAGCTTGCGTTGAGGATAACCTTGAGGGCGCTCTGTATAACATCATACCAACTTCTCAACTCGCTTGGCAATGTTTCATCTTTGGATTTCGGCTTATACCATTTAACTCTGAGGTCCCTGAGGGCGCCTATCAACAAACTTTCAAGGGCTCTCCGCTTCCTACATATCCAGTGAGGAGTTTCCGGAACTTTATTGTCTTTGCATTCTTCGTGGGGACAAAGAAGGGACTGGTAACCTAAATTGTAAACCTTAATTATGGAGGGGTACAGACTGGCAAAATCCATCACCGCCACGTTGAAGTGGACGCCGGGCACGGGCTCAACCACTATAGCTCCCTTGTATTTTTTTCCTTTTATGATGGCTTTTGTGGTGGTTAATCCCTTGAGGGCAAGTATGTCATCAGCATTTGGAATCAGCATGTTCCTCCGCCGATGCTCATGATGAAGAAAGTTTTGTATCCACCGTGAAACCCCCTGTCGACTAACGTCTTCCATGGGCATGCGGGCGATTCTTGTAATGGCCAGAATCAGCTTCATAACCAAATCATCGTCGAAAGCGGTGAGGGCAAAGGTAATCTCGGCGTCTCTAAAGTTGTATCGAGCAAGTTCCGTGTACGTCAACTCAGATAGAGGCTTATCAAGCTCAACCTTTGCGAGTCCCACCAAGGCCTTGCCAACTTCGTCAAGGGTTATGTCCCGGTACTTTTGGCTAAACGCATAAATCTGGATTGATCTGTTGAAGAAGAGCTTGTAGAGGTCTATGTGAACTCCATTTTTAAGCAGGCATGCTCTTTTCCCGATCTCTATGGGAATCCGGCTTCTCTCTAAGCCAAGATGATTCAAGGCTCTGTGGTATAGATATCGCAGATCGAAGTCGTCTCCGTTAAAGGTGATGACGAAGGGGTAATCCCAAAGAGCCTCAAAAACCTTAAGAATCAACTTTTCCTCAGAATCATAATATTCAACGCTTACGTCAGAGGGCAAATCCGCAGAGCCTTTTGCAGTGTCTTCACGCCTCAAAAGCAAGATTCTCTTCTTTCCATCAGATCCAAAAAGCGCTACAGAGATAATCTGATACGCTGCTTCGTGGG
>Ga0315308_1001076_pt1 | contig 15679 bp, 15 predicted proteins | sample TDP3_MG_FD_203078 | JGI IMG/M metagenome (GOLD analysis project Ga0315308, IMG submission 203078) | Freshwater sediment microbial communities from Lake Towuti, South Sulawesi, Indonesia - TDP3 | ecosystem: Environmental > Aquatic > Freshwater > Lake > Sediment | place: Indonesia: South Sulawesi... | reverse complement strand
GTCGACTTCGGGTTTTAGGCGCACATGACACTTGCCCGCCTTACCCAAGTGAACTCCTTGTATTTCATCTACCGATTTTAAGAATCCCTCAGAGAGGAGGTATCCCACCGTTAGTTCCTTTAACTGGGTTGGCAGACACAAAATCGTCACGTAATGGGTTTGGTTCAAGAAGACGTGAAGTGGAGTTTCCTCGGCAACCAAGTCTTTTTTTCGTTCTATCGTGTGTTTGGCTATGTCTATGCGCGAAACTGTGACCTCTTGCATGGAAGCTCACTCACTTTACCAAAAATGTTGCATCATAAGTATATATCGTTATCAGAGAGCGATTTTCGGGGTACAAATAAGAAGGCAAATTTATCTTTGGGACCCGAAAACAAAATTAGATAAACTATTAATATTTATTTCTAGAAAGAGTGCAACAGCCTTGTCTCAGCTTAGACAGATAACCCTCACCGACCTAAAAGAATGGATACAGAAGGAAACAGCGTCCATTGTTGAACCTTTGAGAAACAAGGGCATTAGTCTTTTCAAAGAAATCCAAGAAAGACTCGATGATACCAGAGAGAGTAGCGAAAAACTCTTTGAAAATAGCGAAAGAGAGATGCACAAGAGCAATCCAAAGACCTATCGCTTCGCTAGAAACGCAAACAAATTCGCGCAGAGGCTTTCAGAAACACTCAAGACGGTCAAGGTTCCAGAAAAGGCTAATCATCAAAACCTCCAATTGTTAAATAATGACCTAGAAAAAACGGTTACAACAGCCCTCCAGCTGAGAGCAGAAGCATACCCTTACATAACGCCTTATTTCATCATAGACCGCCGCAGACTCGATGTCACACTAAAAAGATTAACCGACATATACCAAGAACTCCGTACCTTCTTGACCAACAAATACGCAAAAGCCAAGATGACCGAAGACACATCACTCACAATAGACAAACTGTTACAGACAATCCGCCAAGCAGAAGAAACCCAGAAGCAGAGAGAGAAAATAGAAAAGAGAGAAAAATCCCTTCAACAAGAACTGATTCAAACTCAACAAAAAATCGCGCAGGTTCAAAGCAGAGCCGAATTAACCGAACTTATGAAAGCAGAAGAGAGAATCAGAGAGCTTAGGGAAAACCTCAAGCACAGTCTACGCTATCTGCAGAAACCCTTCTTCAAACTTCAAAGCCTAGCTCGAAGTGGAAACATCGCTATCCCAGTAGACGAGGGAAAAAAACTAGGTGATTACCTTAGCGATCCCTTGGAAGCCTTCGCAACAGAAGAAGATGGATATCCAACGCTAAAAAATATATTGAAAAAAGTGGCCGAAGCCATCGCTCAGGGTAAACTCAAGTTGAAGAGCACACGCCTTAGAAAGGCTCAAGAACAAATCGACAGTGTGCTCAACAGAGCTGCATTAAACACGCTGCACAAAAGTTGCATGGAAGCACGTTCACAGAAAAAACAACTGCTTACGTCTAGTGTTTTTTCAGCCTTCCAAAACGAGTTAGCCAAGCTGCAAGAAGAACTAAGACAACTGCAGAAAGAGAACGAGCTCACAAGCTCAAGAGCTAAAGCGCTAGAAGAAGAGCACAAAAAACTACTCGAAAAAATTGAAAATGAGAAAAAAGAATTGGAGAAAACCGTTTTCCAACTAACAGGCAAGAACATCCAAGTTGTTTTCTCTCAAACCAGATAGGAAGACTGTTTTCATTCATGCTCCAATGACGTTGATATGGCAATGCCAACTTAGACTGTTTTCCTTTTTTTCTTTGAAAGCTTGACCAACAAATCCAATGCTGCTTTTTCTTCTTCCACGGGTCTCGTTCGGAGCACTCCTGCTTTTTCAGCTTGGTTAAAGATTTCTTCTCCCTTTTGAGTGTGTATCACCGTAAACGTCCAGTCGCTGAGCCCTAAGCCTCCAGTGGATATGTCTGCGAGTTCGGCTGAGAAGTCTGTGCATGGAACACAACCCTTACGGGTGTACTGTTTAGCCTCTGCCAGCGGAATAGCCTTAACCTCTCCAGACGTTGTTGTTACAAGAACTTTTCCTTTAATATTGATCTTTCTTATTTCCTTCGGGTTGACACCAAGCGTTCCTTGAATGTGTCTTTGTATCAAACCTTCGTAGGTGAAGCTTTCAGTGCACATCAATCCAATAGTGAATCTTAGCATGTTTGAGTATTTCTTTAAAGGAACAGCTTCCACCTTGCGAACGGCCTGTATTTGACACGGAGTGCCCACAAAGGCTAGACTCTTTTTCTTTAGCTTCACCGCTTCCTGCAAGGCCAATATATTGGGTGAATAAGTGTACCTGGTTCCAGCACATTCCAGAACCTCTTGTGGAGTTGACGCCAACCTTGGAATTGGAAATAGTGGTTTCTCTCTGCTTGTCCCTGACACCACGGCTGCGTCGATCATTCCGTTCTTCATCGCGAACGTGAGTAGAGCAGAAACCACCCCACCGTCTTGACAATTCCCAAGAATATTGTTGTCACTGGCTTGTGCGACGACTAAGCGTCTGTAAACTCCAAACTCTTCCTCGGGCTTGCGCTCCCTCTCAAACACTAGTTTCTCTAGAGCTTGTTGCGAAAAATCAAATCGCGGGCATGCTTTAGGACAAATTCCACAGATTTCACACTTTTTCACTAAACTCGGCTTTTCTTCGGCGTATTCTAAGCAAGCGAAGGGGCAGACCAAGATGCAGGCGCCGCAGCCAGCACAGATTTCTTTTAAGACTACATTTTCTAAAAGGCTTTCCTCAAAACTCAGTTTTCGAGGCTGCACATTTTTTTCTTGCATTTTGTACCCCATAGACGTTGGAAATTGAAAAGAAGTTGAAGCTGTTTAAATTGATTTCCGTTCCTCTTGTGAGTGTCGAAAAAAGGCAAAAGTAATAGGCTAGAGTCTCCATTTTGCTGGAGAGCGGGAAAAATCATTGCCCATCCTAGCGAAGATCAAAGCGGAGTTTTCTTTCATCAGAGGCAATTATTTACTCCTTGTTCTGAGTTGGATTCTTATGGACTTTGCACTGGAACTGCCAGCGATATTTTACGGACCATACGTCATATACGACCTACAAGGTACACCAGTCATACTGGGCTTGATAGGTTTCATCTCATTAATAGTCCAAGCCCTAGTGCAGTTTCCAGGCGGTTACTTAGCCGACAAATACGGAAGAAAATGGCTAATAGCAACCATGACAACAGGCGTGGGCATAGCCTACATCTTCTATGCAGTGGCGCCAACGTGGCATTGGATCCTAATCGGAGCAGTAATCGCAAGTTTTTGCCTAATATATCAACCTGCCTTGTGGGCGTTAACCGGGGACTCAACAACCTCAGAAAAGAGAGGAATGGGCTTTAGCATAATTACTCTTATTAACAATGTTGCCACTACACCGGCTCCCATTGCAATAGGCATACTCGTCTCTGTTTTTACACGACCCTTAGGCATGAGGATAGCTTACACCATAACAGTTCTAGGTTTTTTCGTCGCTGCAGCGTTCAGAAGTCGACTTAAAGAGACCAAACAAGACCCGCAAAAAATAGAATTTCGGGACTTTTTCCGGCATTATCCAAAGGCAGTAAGAGAAAGCTTTGGTGTTTGGAAAACCCTACCTAAATCCGTCGCTTACCTCTTCGCAGTCGACGTTTTAACCATGTTTGCTCTGTCGGTCAGCCAGTTGTACCTTTCAGTCTATGCAGTAGAAGGCAAAGAAAGTATATTGCACATCAGCCAAACGAACTGGGCTCTAATAAATACAGTGCTATTTATATCCATGGTTCTTGTAGCCGTTCCAATCGGCAAAGCCATCGACCGCTACGGCAGAAAAATACCCTTTATGTTGTCCTTCTTATTGTTCTCTCCAGCAATTCTGATGTTTGTATATGCCAACCTGATCATGCTGTTCTTAATCTTTCCGCTCATGGGGGTTGCACAAATACTGTTTTTCTCCTCCTTTGCCACTTTACAAATGGATTATGTGCCCACGGAGAAAAGAGGAAAGATAGTAGGCTCATCCAACTTCGTGAACTACATTATAAGCGCCGTGGGACAATTAGTGGGCGGAGTGATGTACGAAATATCTCCACAACTTCCATTTCTGATAATACCACCTATTTTAGCAACTTGTTTTGTAATGACGGCATTGATGATCAGTGAACCAAAACAACGCCAAGAATGAGCCACGACTCAAGCTTTTGCTAAAAACCTCTTCAATTGTTCATTGTTAGTTTCGTGAAGACGTTTTAACACTCTAAGAGCGTTTAGGGTTATCCACTTGCTTGGTTTGCCAACGGTTTCAATGTTAGCCTGCATTCGTCCACTTGGAGCATTTTCGAGGAGCCATGTTCCGTCTGGACGACGCTTTTGAAGCAGCAGCTCCACAGCGTCTTTTAGGCGTTCGTCTTCTGAGTAGCCCAGCTTTGTGAGAACTGAGAGTCCCCTTAAGACGTTGTATCCCCAGAACCATGGAAAACTAAACTTCAGCCACTGACGATTAATCACTCTATAACCGTGATGGTCTGCCTTGAACAGGCGGTGCATGAGCAAGAATTCGGCGCCTTCCTCTATTGTCCGCCTCATTTCAGGTGTGCGTTTTTCTTCGGGCACCTCTGAAAACGCTTCGAGTGGACAGATTGTTCCGTGGAAACAGCTGTGTTTATCCTTGATGTGCGCTTTCCAGTAGGGGCAGAGCCATCCGCCGTCTCTGTTCTGAATCTTTACCAGCCAATTTAACGCCTTTACCACTCTCAAATCTGTGCAATAGCCAAGTCGAATCATGGCTGCGCAGATGTTGCCAGTGAGACAGGATAATTGATGTTCGATGACAAGTGATTGAGCCCATGACTTGGAGTCGGGTGGCAACTTTTCTTTTAAAGCTGCTCTGCTTCGCATCCAGTCGTATTCTGCCAAGGCTGTTTTTCTTGTGTAGGCTGAGAATGCGCCTTCATCTAACTGTAGATTTAGAACGAACTCGCAAGCTCGTTGAACTCTTTCATGGCTTTTGTCGATTCCTAATTGACCCAATATCATGATTTGCCAGTAGGTCGACTTGTATTTTGGGAAATAGGGGATTTCACGGTCATCCCAATAACCTTCAGATTTCTGTTTTGAAAGCATCTTTTCAATAACCTTGTTAGCTGGGATAGCCGCCTTTGCCTCCTTAACTTCAGAATCTGTCTCCCCTCTGTCTAATAGGTCTCGCAGAGTGAAATATCGAACAGCGGGATTCTCTTTCTCCAAAAGCCATTCAATTGTACTCTCAGAGAGCTTGACTTGCCTATGAGACATAGGTTAGTCTCCGTAAGTTTTCAGCCATGATGACGAAGCATTAACTACGTTTAAGCGATTATAAAAATGCTTTGAGATCCACATATAGTATAGTTTTGTCGCACAAAGGAAATCTTTTGTCGGACAATACAGAATATAACCTAATAGAAAATAACGTAACAAGTGTATCGTCACAGGTGCATTCGATGAATAGCCAAACTGAAGATTTGAGGCAACTTATTGACGCAGCGTTGAAGGTTAACCTTCGACAATTTGTCGAGTTAATCGACAATGTTTTTGAGTTGTTAACAAAAGAAAAGGGGCGTGTCGGAAGCCTTAACATCATTGGCAGACTAGTTGAGGCTGAGCCTAAAGGTGAGGCAACCGCTGTGGGCGACATTCACAGCGACTTGGACACCCTGGCGCAAATTCTTCAAGACTCAAGGTTCATAGAAAAAATGTATCGTGGAGAACAACCTCTCTTAATCTTCTTAGGAGATTATGGAGACCGAGGCATCTACTCACCCGAAGTTTACTATGTTGTCTTAAAATTAAAGGAAAGTTATCCTAAGAACGTTGTTTTGATGCGTGGAAACCACGAAGGTCCAGAAGACATTCTTGCTTCGCCTCACGACTTGCCAGCTCATTTGCACAGAAAGTTTGGAGATGAATGGTCTCGAGCCTATCAAAAATTGCGCCAGCTCTTTGACCAATTATATAATGCAGTGTTGGTGAATGAACGATGCATAATGTTGCACGGCGGCGTTCCGAGTCAAGCGAAATCCCTTGAAGACTTAGCCTATGCTCACAAGAAACATCCACATGAGACTCACCTGGAAGAAATTCTGTGGAGCGACCCAGAAGAAGGCACGAGTGGAACTTATCCATCTCCCAGAGGAGCGGGAAAACTCTTCGGCAAAGATGTGACCGACAAATTTCTCAAAATGCTCAATGTGAAAGTGTTGATTAGAGGACACGAACCAAGCGAAGCAGGATACAAGGTCAACCACGAAGGTAAAATATTGACGCTTTTTTCAAGGAAGGGCGAACCTTACTTCAATAATCAGGCCGCCTACTTACAGTTGGACTTGGTCGCCAAAGTAGAAAACGCGTATCAACTCAGAGATTCTGTTAGGGTGTTGTGAAAAATTGGCTCAGTTTGTGTTTTAATGTCTTTTCAGATTGCACTGTCGTTTGTTTTTCTGAGGCGCGAAAGTAATAGCAGTTGAAAGGGTTGCTCTGGCAGTAGTGTTGAATATCAAAGTCTGAGACCTCGCCATTTATGCCCACCCCTTCCATCCTTTTGCAGGTTTTCTTTCCGTCATTCACGGAGAGGTGTGGGCATTGCATGGGCATGAACGACCTGTACTTCTGTTAGACAGTTATACAATATGTCTTTTTTCAGACATAAGCAAGCATAATAGGTGCTTCGCTTCATATAAATATTCCTAAAAAACATATCATAGCATACCACTATTTGTTCAACAACAAAAATAAATACTCCAAAGAAAGCAAGCCAAACACAAGAAACTTTAGAAAGCAACGGTCCATATTCCTCAACTGTACAACAAAATAAAGAGCGAGCGTGAAAACTTGAAAATCGGCGTTCTAACGAGAAACCAAAATGGATGGTGCTCAACCGAATTGTGCATGGCAATGGAAAAAAAGCACATCAAACCGCTCTGTTTCACCTTCCCTCAACTCATAGCCAGGATCAAATCAAAGCCTGAAGCCTCTGTTAACGAAACCAACATAAGGAGTGAATTGAACGCGCTCATCGTACGCCCAATCGGAAGAGGCTCATTAGAAGAGATAATCTTCCGAATGGACCTCCTACACAGGCTTCAACGCCTAGGCATGACCATTATCAATCCTCCGTTGTCAATCGAACGCTCAGTCGACAAGTATCACACGCTTGCCCTTCTAGAAGAATACGGCTTACCTATCCCTCGAACAACAGTAACCGAAAGTCATGAAGAGGCTCTCAAAGCCTTCCACGAACTGGGAGGCGACATCGTGGTCAAGCCCCTCTTTGGGTCCAGAGGAATCGGCTCTACAAGAATTTCTGACCCAGACATAGCAACCAGATTATTTAGGGCTATCGCCTTCTATCACGGAGTCCTCTACCTCCAAGAGTTCATTCCCCACGGATTCTCCGACGTGCGCGCCTTTGTCATAGGCGACCGCGTCGTGGCTGCCATGCGCCGCGTGGCTCAAAACTGGAAAACAAATGTGAGTTTGGGAGCCAAACCAACTGCACTTAACCCAAGCCGAGAACTGGAGGATTTAGCCGTGAAAACAGCCCAAATCATTGGTTGCAAGGTTGCTGGAGTCGACATATTAGAAAGCCAGAACGGACCAATAATCATCGAACTCAACAGCCAGCCTGGGTGGAGAGGCCTACAATCAGTGGCAAACGTTAACATCGCCGAAGAAATCGTTAGTTACATTGTTTCAGAGTTGAAAGCATAGAAGCAAGAATTGAGAGGCTGTGGTTTTGAGCACTGTTCAAGTGATTGGTATCAACGGTTTGCCCGTGATAAAGAAGGAAGATGACTTGGCTTGGCTCATCTGCAAGGCGGCAGAGAAGCAGCAAACTCCCATAGAAGACGGCGACGTTGTCGTAGTTACTCACGTGGTTGCGTCGAGGGCTGAAGGCATCACAGTCAACCTAGACGATGTTGTTCCATCAGACTTTTCAAAGACAGTAGCCAAACAGGTCAGCAAGGACCCAGCGTTGGTTGAGGTGATTCTCCGAGAGTCTAAGAGCATTGTTCGTATGGGCGACGGACACTTAATCACCGAAACCAAACACGGTTTTGTTTGTGCAAACTCGGGAGTAGACCAATCTAATGTTCCTGGTGAGAGAGTTGTTGCGCTCTTGCCCAAAAACCCTGACCGCACGGCGCAAACTATCCGCAGAACGATAAAGAAGTTGACGAGGAAAGATGTGGCTGTCATCATTTCTGACACACATGGGCGTCCACTGCGCGAAGGTGAGATAAACATAGCAGTAGGGGTTGCTGGAATTAACCCCATTCGTGATCGAAGAGGCGAAACAGACCTTTTCGGATACGTACTAAGAGTGAAGCAAACCGCTGTGGCTGACGAACTGGCTTCAGCCGCCGAATTAGTCATCGGACAAGCAAAAGAAGGAATACCCGTCGCAATCATACGTGGTTATGATTATCCCAAGTCTGAGAAGTCAAGTGCAAAAATTCTCATAAGGAAAAGAAGAAAAGACTTGTTTATTTAATCCTTAACCCCAGAGTTGATTACCGGGTGGCTTGGAGTTATCTCAAAGATTTGATTGATGAACCTCGTCAACTTGCTGAGAGACATCTGCGGCGAAAAAGGCGAACAATGGAAGCCATATTGGAGACCTTGACAATAGGCAGCAGCGGTGATCACGCTGAATGGCTGGAGAACGGCTTCAGAGCCATAACAGTGATAAGAGAAAACTTTAAACCGACAATACTGCTTGCGAGAGTCCTTGCTGAATTGCTTTTCATCACACACCAAACGCTATTTGAAATTGAACATGTCCATACAACCTAGGACACTTTGGAGATTTTTGAAAAGGAAAAACTAGAGAAAACGGTAGACATTGTTCAAGAAATGATAACTAGAATCAAGCAACAGCTTTGAAAATTTATTTGGCACCTTGTTTTATTCTCTGAGCCACGTGCTTGCCCAAGCTTGATGCCTTTTCCAGATCTTCTTCTTTCGGTGGCCCACGAACCTCAAGCGTTTCTATAACTTCAAAGCCTGACTGTTGCAAGCGGTCGGTTATCATTTTGACAGCGCCTCTTCCCCAACCGTAAGAACCAAACACGGCTACGAGTTTTGTTCGCGGTTTCAAGGCTCGAATGATTTCTGTGGCCATTATTGCGAGTGGATGGGCTCCGTTTAGGACTGTTGGCGCTCCTATGACAATTGCACTAGCGTCTACCAAATCTCGCATAACATGCGATATGTCGGCTACCAACAGATTGTACGGGACGGTTTCAACACCCTCACCAGAAATGGATTCAACAATGGTTTTCTCTAATGTTTCAGTAGCGCCCCACATAGTAACATAGACTACAACAGCCTTCTGTAGCAGAGCCCCACGAACCCACTTCTCATAAGCGTCCAAAATTCGTCTAGGGTTTCTGTAAATCGGACCGTGGCTCGGCGCAATCATCTTCAAATCTAGACTTTTAACCTTGTCAAGCGCCCTCTGTATGGCAACTGGAAACGGCATCATGATCTCAGCGTAATACCTCTTTGCTTCAGGCAAGACAACGTCGCCGACCTCATCATCATAGAGTTTACTCTTGGCAATGTGAGCTCCAAAGAAATCACAAGGGAAGAGAACCTTGTCTTCCACACAGTAGGTAAACATGGTCTCGGGCCAGTGAAGCCAGGGCGCATCAATAAATCTCAATGTCTTGCCGCCCAAGTCAAGCGTGTCGCCGTCTTTAACCATTATAGTTCTCTCAGACGGCACGTCGTAGAAGACCTTCGCCATGTCAACACCCACCTTAGTCACAACAAGCTTAGCGTTTTTGGCAACAGCCGTAACTCTTGGTATAGCACTCGCATGGTCGGGTTCAGCATGATTCATAACTAAATAGTTGATTTTCTCTGGGTCTATGACTTTCCCGATTTTTTGCAACATTTCCTCTGCAAAGTTGTTTTGGACAGTATCGACTAGGGCAGTTTTCTCTTTTCCAACAACCAAGTAAGCGTTGTATGACGTGCCCATGGGTAGTGGAATCAACGCGTCGAAGATTCGGCGGTTCCAGTCCTCAACGCCAACCCAATAGATGCCAGGCATTAACTCGTAAACAGCTTTAGTGGTGCTCATGTTTGATTTCGCCTCCACTGATACTCAATTCTTTTTCAAGCTCACCTATCATTTGAAGGTAGTACTCGTGTTTTCCCTCGCCAATTATTTCCTTCTCAATCTTTTCGAATTTCTCTAAAAGCTCCCTGTTGTCAGACTGAGAGAGAACCTTGTCACTCATGGGATAGAGGATGTTGTCCTCCTTGTAAATGTGCTGGTCAAGAAGTTCTGCGTAGCCTCGAGCGTTCTTTACAATGGCGCTCTTTGCCTCTTTGTCCCCACTTTCATATTTTGCCACGGCTTCTGCCAAGTCTCTAACAAATTGACGCCCTTGTTCGTGTTCCATCAACATGACGGCGATGGGACCGCCATGCGTTGGAATGCCTCTCTCACCCATAAGTGGAAACAGCGTGTCCTGTTCTTTCCCGTGGTGACAACGGTCAGCAAAGGTTCGAATGAAATCTACAGCCTTTTTGAAAACGTCAAGAGAAACATCCTTCCCCCCCTCAAGTTTATCTGAAGCCACAATCAACACCTTAAGCATTCGTAAGATAAACTGATGCTCTTCCTTCAGATTTCCTGTAGCCAACATTTTTATCACCATTCTCGTAGAAATCCTGAGAAAACTATAATTTTCAAAAGCCTTTAAAATAGCCTTCGGTTTCAGCGAGCAGTTTTTCTATGTCGGCTTTCGTGTGTGCCGTGCTTAGTGATCCCGTCTTGGTTGGTAGAAAGAATACTCCATTCTCAATTAGATGCATGTGGTATTTCGTCAATTTTTCTCTGTCAGCCCTCGCTGCAGCGTTTGCGTCTCTAACCTTTTCTTCGGTAAAGTGTGTATGCCAAAGCGAACTCACACCCGTAACCTGAACCGCTTGTTTTTCACGATCAAAGATTTCGCCTAGTTGTTGTCGAAGACGCTCGCCTCGACTATTCAACTGATTGAGCAGTCTTCCGTCTTCCAGCATCTTCAGAGTTGTCAAGCCTGCGATCATTGTTATGGGGTTGGCGCAGAAGGTCCCACCGTGAAAAGAAAACTTTGGACGTTCGTAGCGAAGCGCGTCCATGCGCTCCATAATCTCTAGTGGTCCCGCTACCGCGCCGACTGGAAAGCCCCCGCCCAATATCTTGCCCAAAACTGTAATGTCAGCCTTAACATCAAAGAATTGTTGAGCTCCGCCTGGCGCCAGCCTGAAACCTGTGATGACCTCGTCGAATATCAAGAGCGTTCCATTGTCAGAGCACATTTCCCTCAACTCTTTCAAAAAGTCTGCTTCAGCTGGAATGCAACCAGCCGCACCAAGCACGGGCTCTACAACAACCCCAGCCAGCCTTTTCCTTTTCATGGTTTTTCTCACTTCTTCGATGTTGTTGAATGGAAGTATAACTGTGTCTTTTAGTGTAACCTGCGGCAGTCCGCCTGATTCGGGAACATCAAACGGAGGTTTGACCGCTTTGTGGAGTGCGTCGTAGCCGCCATGCCATCCGCCCTCAAACTTGGCGATTTTGTCTCGACCTGTGTAGGTTCGAGCCAGTCTGGTTGCGTACATGTTGGCTTCAGTTCCCGAGTTGGTGAAGCGAATCATCTCTGCGCTAGGAACGATTTTAGCCACCTGCTCGGCTAGGGCTATTTCCAACTCGTGACACGTGCCGTAGTGTGTTCCCTTCTCAAGTTGTCGCCTAACTTCTCCCATCACACTTGGGGGACTGTGACCGCAAATCAGTGCGTGGTGACCCATCCAGAAATCTATATATTCGTTTCCATCGACATCGACAAGTTTGCTTCCCCTAGTCCAAGCTGTGTAGAAGGGGTAGGGTTCCATGAAACGCAGAATATATGAAACGCCTGCGGGAAGAACACGCTTGGCTCTTTCGTACAACCTCTGAGACTTCTTTGTTTTGGACAGGTATGATTTCGTCAAAGACCGAAAACTCTCCTCCTTATTATCTAATTGACTGAATGCTTAAGTATGACGCAAAATGCGTTTATTCAACTCCAGAATTAATTTCAGTTAGAGTAGTAATTTTTTCACTCTATATACTAGCAAACTGTCGCAGAAGGACTAGATGTTTACCTTTTAATCTGGGACTGCTTTTATCTCACTAACTCGGCTTTTGCAGCCTTTTGAAGGCGCCATTTGCCCACTATGTCTTTTTTGTAGAAATGCATCAAGCCGCATCGCTCGCACTTCATGATTTTCATGCTCTTTTTAAGGTCCATTTCGTACACTTCTAAGGCGTAGCCGCAGTTTTGGCATTTTCCGGTGTGAATCTTGGGACGAGGACCGAGTAATGTACTGTGCATTTCTGTCATGTCTTCTTCCTCTTATCGAATATTTCATTTCTTACTGCTGAATGCTTGGTCAGTGTTTTAAGTGTTCATAATATTGCGAGATATTTCAACTAACTATAGCGTAATGGATTTTCTCATAAGCGCACTTACACAAATATCTATATATCTTCATCTTCAGTTTCTTGGTTTGTAGAAAATTGTAATCTTTGTGTAAAATGACCGAGCTACTGTCATGTCAGAAACTTGCTGTAAAATATAAGGTCAAGACCGAACGAGTGCCGTCTCATGTAACCCTCTGGCACGAACCCTGTCTTAACGTAAAGTTTTATAGAAGAATAGAGACTGGGCGCCGTGAATAACCACACCTTATGAGCGTTTCTTTTCTTGGCTTCTTTTAAGAATTGTTGTAAAAGATTTGAACCTACACCTCTCGTTCGATGCTTCGGTCTTACTCCAAGAAACCCGAGGGTTCCCACGCCGTCTTCTCGAACTCTTCCACTTGCGAGACCAATAATTTTGTCGTTTTTAAGGGCTATTAGGAAGATGACTTCTTTGTTTTCAAGAAAACGCTTGTAGTTGTCAAAGGTCTCGGAGCGCTTAAGAAACTCAATGTTGGGGTTAATGAATGAGTCAGGCAATAATTCACGTAGGCTTTCCCAGATTTTTATCTCGCATGAAAGTATATGTTCTACATCCTCTACAGTGGCGTGCCGTATCTTGACCATGAACATCTTCTCACTTCACAAATTGGTCATTTTATTTATAGGTTAAAATATAAATTACCCCACAGATTTGATTGATAATAAATGACTGCAAAGAAAAGCGTCCTCGCGTCTGTGCTAAAACTGACGAAAGCAGGTCCTGTGCAGAGAGAACTCATCCGAAGAGACGCTAAAGTAACCATTCATGTTTTAGAGGAAGCACTTACAAGACTCTCTGAAGGCGGACTCATTAAGCAACGGCGCAGCGTGGTTGAGGCTTCTCCTAGCCAACGAGTTAACATAGCGGTTCAAGCCATCAAATTGGGTGCAGACTTCGAGCGAATCTGCAAGTTTCTGGAGTGGAACGAATTCGAGAGCATTGCTGCTCAAACCTTCGAAGCCAATGGGTTCAGCGTATTAAAGAATTTTCGTTTCAAAACAAATGGAAAACGTTGGGAAATCGACATCCTCGGTTGCAAAGAACCCTTAGTCGTCTGTGTTGACTGTAAGCACTGGCGGCGCGGGTGGAACATGGGAACAATAGTAAAGGCTGTTGAGGCGCAGATTGAAAGAACCCGAGCCTTCGCTGATGCCTTCCTTAACTATTTTCAGAAGCTGCAACAAAAAGAGTGGAAAAGTGCCATATTAATCCCACTGATCTTGTCGCTGACTTCTGGGCCCTTTAAATTCCACAACAACGTGCCGATTGTGCCTGTTTTGCAATTTCAAGATTTTATCAATGAACTACCATTTGAAGTCGATTCTTTGACTCATTTTAAGAAAAAACCATTGAAAACTAATCATAATTTGACAGAATTTTCTAAATAATGTCACAAAAATTCCAAATTAAAGCTTTAATTGTCAAGTTGATGTTTAAATTATTAATTTTTTTGTAGAATTGTGGATTAATTTGAATGATTTGGCGCAATTTTCAATGCTATATTTAAGCAAAAAATCAGAGGAGAATTTCACAGGCTTTTTGTCAGGTCTGCCGCTGTTTCTATTGCCCTTTCGAATTCGGTTAGCAGAAACTTGTGCGTTATCAAGCTTCTGCCGATTAGTTGGGCTGCATCGCTAGCTAATTTGATGTCTGAAGACTGGATTATGCATTCCTTTGGGCGTTGAGTCCTAGGGCGCCTCTGCAATAGTTTACAATGACACCTTGGATAACGGCCTTGGACACTTTTCTTGACTCCTCTCAAAGAATTGCTTAGAGACAAATAGATATACTTGCTGTTTAATTTCCAGAATAGACAGCGAGGAAGTGCAGAGTAAATTGCGAGCCATGATAGTTTATGGGAGAGCCTTGGATGAAAACAACAAGCAGTTGTATCGTACTTGTAAGAAATTGATAGGCAAGTCTATTTTGGTGCGTATAATGGATCTGTCCGCTTACGTTGGACCTGACGGAAGCCGCATCTGGCACGGCGACAAAGAATTGGGGCACATGGACCTTTGTTTTCTCCGCTCTTTTGGCCCAGGCTCATTTGAACAGGTGACCAAGCGAGTGAGTATGATGGAGCATTTGGAACTCTCCGGTACTTTGGTGGTGAATTCCACGCAAGCTTATCGAAGGGCGAGGGACAAATACTTGACTATGTGCACTTTGGCTGGGGCTGGATTGCCTATTCTGCCTACTTATGTTTCTGAGATAGCGCATTGGGTTTATAGAGTCAGCAGAGGTTTCAAGCGGGTGGTTTACAAACCCATTATGGGGTCGTTGGGCTTTGGCTCTATGAAGTTTGACAACGCCGACTTGGCTTTTAACGCTTACGCAACATTGGAGAGGTTGGGTCAGCCCTTGTACGTTCAGGAGTATATTGAGAAGCCTGGACGTGACATACGAGCGTTTGTTTTGGGTGGAAGGGTTATCAGATCAATTTATAGAGTGGCGCAGCCTACACGGTGGAAAACAAACGTGGCGCAAGGAGGCCAAGCTAGACCGATTAGGCTGTCATCTAATCTTGAAAGACTCGCTGTTAAGGCGGCTGAGGCTTTGGGTCTCTTATACGCAGGTGTAGACATTCTTGATGATGGGAAGAGAGCGGTTGTTTTGGAGGTTAATGGTTCGCCGAGTTGGCAGGGATTGCAAAAGGCAACGGGGGTTAATGTTGCTGAAGAATTGGTTAAGTATGTGATGAATTACGTGAAGCGTTAGTTGCAAGTGTGTTTGTGTGTGCGCACAAACCTAGACTCCCCTCTATTAGGCTCCAAATATGTGTGTGCGCTCTGATTTTATGCTGTGAGTAGTTTCTTTTTTGCTATTACTTTTGTTTCTGTAGTTCTTCTTTTCTCAGGGGCAGTTCGTTCTCTAGGTATTTCTGATTGGTCATTTTTTTGATCTTTAGGAATTTTTCCAAGCCTTGTTCGGTTTCTTTTTCGTAGATGTTGATCTCTCCTTCGAAAAGATTGAGAATTGCATGAGATTCTTGTGGGGGATGCATCTGAAGGTCTATTACTGCTAGAGTGGTGAAGTTTTTTGACCTTAATTCGGGAATAAGTGCGCTTAACCATCTTCTGGTTTGAACTGCGTGATGCTGCAGCAGAACATCTGAGATGATTTCGATGCAAGCCCTTCTTGGACCCTTCAGTGAC
>Ga0315308_1001075_pt1 | contig 15684 bp, 18 predicted proteins | sample TDP3_MG_FD_203078 | JGI IMG/M metagenome (GOLD analysis project Ga0315308, IMG submission 203078) | Freshwater sediment microbial communities from Lake Towuti, South Sulawesi, Indonesia - TDP3 | ecosystem: Environmental > Aquatic > Freshwater > Lake > Sediment | place: Indonesia: South Sulawesi... | reverse complement strand
TAATACTTTTACGTGATAACCCAACCGGTAAAAGAAGGTGATAAATCTCAGATTGGGCAGGGTTAGCGTGGTGGAGAATATTCTTTAGAACACGTAAGGCGTCACTCCAAGCGGTGGGTAACGCCTTATGCTATTGTAATGGGAAGAAACATTTGATTATTTATAACCATACATCTAAGAAGGAGAAGACCAGTAAGTAGCCAAATGAATTTCTACTATCCCGCTTCCCGACCTTTAGGTGAGTGGAGGATGTTATGGTAACTGAACAGGATAAGACCGTGGAGGCACTTCATATTGCCATCCAGACGGAGATTGATGGCAAGGAATATTATCTGAAAGCTAGCCAGGAAAGTAGTAATGAGCTAGGTAAGAAGCTGCTAAAGTCATTAGCCGCTGAAGAAGACGTTCATCGGCAGAAGTTTGAGGAGATATATAGTGCCCTCCAGAATAAAAGGGCTTGGCCTGAGACCGATTTTCAGCCTGATAGGGGCAAACACCTGAGAACCATATTCGCCAGGGCAATCGAGGAAATAGGTTCTAGGGTGAAGGCTCCGGCTACTGAGCTTGAAGCGGTAAAAACGGCTATGGATATAGAAAACAAGACCTACGATTTCTATAAAGCCCAGAGCAAAAAGGCGACTTATAACGCTGAGAGGGACTTTTATGATACTGTGGCTGCCGAAGAAAGGGAGCACCACCGGGTTCTACTTGACTACTACGAATATCTCAAAGACCCGGCAGGTTGGTTTGTCAAAATGGAACGCTCTTCTCTAAATGGCTGAGAAAAACAAAATTTGGGGGGCAAAAATGCTGGAGATTAAGCAACTAACCGTAGCTATAGAAGGCAAGGAAATCTTGCAGGATGTAAATTTGAAAATAGGAGTTGGCGAAACACATGTTCTCTTCGGTCCTAATGGCAGTGGCAAGACCACGCTCCTCATGGCGATAATGGGTTTCCCTAGGTACCAGGTGACCAAGGGCAATGTCATCTTCAAAGGCAAAGATATAACCGGATTACCTCTGGATGAGAGAGCCCGTTTGGGCATTGGTATGTCCTTCCAGCGTCCGCCAGTAGTTCGAGGGGTAAAGACACGCGATATGCTTAGCGCCGCTCTAGGAGAAAAAGGCGATGGTGAAATCATAGACAGCCTAGCCAAGAGAACCAATCTGAGCGAGTTTCTTGATCGGGACATAAATTATGGATTTTCCGGGGGTGAGATAAAGCGCTCCGAGCTAATGCAACTACTAGCTCAAAGACCAGGGTTGGTTTTGCTGGATGAGCCTGAGTCTGGTGTTGACCTAGTAAATATAGCCCTGATAGGCAACCTAATAAATGAGCTACTGGAAAAGGAATGTCCGATGCGGTTTCGGAAGTGCACTGGTCTTATCATCACCCATACCGGTCACATCCTAGACTATGTTAACGCCCACACTGGCTATGTCATGATTGATGGCAGGATAATCTGTAAAGGCGACCCCCGTGAGATGCTAACATCCATTAAAGAAAGGGGCTATGAGGAGTGTGCCAGGTGCATAAGGTGAAATTAGCTAAAACGAATAAAGATAAAGCCGAGCGGGCGGCGGCTAAACCAGCCGCCTATGGTGAAGATATAGATTTAAATAACTACACTAGCTCAACCGAGGAACTCCCTTACCATGCTGACCCATCACAACTTCCGACTCAAGATAAGAGGCAGATGCTGGAGGCAGGAGTTATGCTCGATGATGTCAGCCAGAGAGCTGGGACTTACCTCCAGATGGATAACACCGCGGTTCATAGCTCGGTGAGACAGGAAGGCATAGAGGTGATGGCTACTAGGCAAGCCCTAGAAAAGTATGACTGGCTATCAGATTATTGGTGGAATGCAGTACCTGTAGATACCGACAAATACACGGCTAATGTAGAGCTGGAACAGTATAATGGCTACTTTATCCGGGCTTTGCCCGGATGTAAGACTATTTTCCCGGTTCAGGCATGTCTCTATCTGGCAAAAGCCCGCTTAGCCCAGAATGTGCACAACATCATCATTGCTGAAGAGAACTCAGAACTGCATATAATTACCGGATGCACCACTGCCCACAAAGACGAACCAGGGCTCCACCTAGGCGTGTCTGAATTTTACATAAAGAGAGGAGCCAAGGTTACCTTCACCATGATACATAGCTGGAATCCAGAGATAGCGGTTCGTCCCCGCACTGTAGCCATCGTAGAAGAAAATGGTCTATTTCTTAGTAACTATGTGCTGATGAAACCGGTCCGCTCCCTGCAGATGTATCCTGCTGTCAGATGCGTAGGGGAAAACGCCACTGTCAGGTACAACAGTATCCTAGTCGCCGCCGAGGGGTCATCATTAGATGTTGGCTCCCGAGCCCTCCTCAATGCCAAGGGTACCAGGACAGAAATCGTATCACGGGCGATAACTACCGGAGGTAACATTATTGCCCGTGGTTACATCGAAGGCAATGCCCCCGAGGTCAAGGGGCACCTAGAATGTCGCGGGCTGATTTTGTCGGAAAAGGGGATGATTCATGCCATACCCGAGCTCAGGGGTACACTGGCTGACATTGACCTATCCCATGAAGCTGCGGTGGGCAAGATAGCTGAGGAAGAAGTAGAGTATTTGATGGCACGGGGGCTAACCCGAGCCGAGGCTACGGCTACCATAGTCCGGGGCTTTCTCAAGGTAGATATTGAGGGGCTGCCACTGATGCTCAACGCCGAACTGCAGCGGACAATTGAAGCCAGCGAAAAGGAACTGATGTAGATAGCGTGTAGCAGGAACAAGAGATGAATCTTAAGGCGTTACATAAGCTAAGCTACGGGCTGTATATTATATGCTCAAGAAAGGGAGATAGGCTCAACGGGCAAATCTCTAACACCGTCTTCCAGGTAACTTCTGAGCCGCCTATTATTGCTGTAGCCATCAACAAGAATAACCTAACCCACCAGTTTATCACCCAAAGCAAAGTATTTACCGTCTCCATTCTCTCCCAGGATACACCCCTCTCCTTCATTGGTCGTTTTGGCTTTAAGTCAGGGCGAGACATAGACAAACTTGAAGGTATTAATTATAAGATAGGTGAGACCCAAGCCCCGGTGGTCACCGACCACACCCTCGCCTATCTAGAGGCTAAGGTATTGCAACGAGTAGATGTAAAAACACATACTATTTTTATCGGGGAGCTAGTAGGAGCCGAGATTCTTAAAGAAGGCGAGTCTATGACCTATGCCTACTACCACCAGGTTAAACGGGGCACCACACCCAAGACCGCCCCGGTTTATATTGAAGAGAAAAGGAGGTAGCGCCATAAATGACAAAATACGAATGCACCATTTGTGGCTATGTCTATGACCCAGAACTGGGAGACCCAGATAATGATATTGCCCCGGGGACACCATTTGAAGACTTACCCGATGACTGGGTGTGTCCGGTATGCGGGGCTGCCAAGAGTGATTTTGAAAAAATGGAAGAGTAAAGGGCTAACAATTATTGCCCAAAGACATAAAGAGCATAACTTTACATAAAGTTTTAACTGAAGATGGAGGGAACATGACAGCGAAAAAGCAGGTCTATAAATGCAATGTCTGCGGCAATGTGGTTGAGGTGTTACATGCCGGGAAGGGAGAACTGGTCTGTTGCGGGCAGCCAATGGAGCTACTCCAGGAGAAAACAGCCGATGTTGGCTTAGAAAAGCACGTGCCGGTTATAGAAGCAACTAGGAAAGGAGTAAAAGTCAAGGTTGGCGAGGTTCCCCACCCGATGGAGGAAAAGCACTATATTGAGTGGATTGAGGTAATCACCGACGGTGATAGTTGCCGAAAGTTCCTCAAGCCGGGGGATAAGCCTGAAGCCGAGTTTGAAATCGGGCGACAAAAGGTAGCCGCCAGGGAATATTGCAACATCCACGGCTTGTGGAAATCGGGCTAAAAGGCTATAGTTCTACTGTAAATGAATAGTCAACATAATAAGCATACTTCAGACAGAAATAATTACGGAGGGGAAAATGGACAGAGATAAAATCGTTACTTTACTAAACCAAGACCTTGAGGGTGAGCATGCTGCCATTATTCAATATCTGACCCACGCTTATGCTATGGGCGAGGGTGAGATGGCTTGTGAGATTGAGGCAATTGCCAGAGAGGAAATGCGCCATCTGGACTGGCTGGCTGAGACCATAGTTGAGCTGGGTAGTGTCCCCAGCTTAGAGCGGGGGAAGATGCGTATGGGTGGTGAGTCAGTGGCTGACTGGATGAGAAATGATATGTTACAGGAAGAAGAGGGCATAAACCTGTATCGGGAGCATATTAAGCTTGTTGACAAGCCTAAAATCAAACGATTATTGGAGCGTATCCTGTCTGACGAAGAATCACACCACAGTGATTTCCAGCACTTTGTGGACAAAGCACAGAAGGAGGGGGCTAAGGATGTGCGGGGCAGTCGCCAAGACAGAACGACCCAGATTCTTAACCAAGGCATTGAGCATGAGTATACCGTCATCCTCCAGTATCTACTTCATTCTTACCTGACACCCAATAAGGAAGTTAAGCGGCAAATGGAAGACCAGGCTATCAACGAAATGCAGCATCTGGGCTGGCTTGCCGAGAAGATGGTTGGTAAGGGGGGCAATCCTAGAATCGAGCACACTGAGGTTGACCGGTCAACCAAGACCGCTGATATGCTCCGAGCTGACATCAAAGCTGAGAAGGAGGTGGCTGAGGACTACGACCGGGCGGCTAAAGAGGTTAAGGAGGCAAAGCTTAAACAGCTTCTCCTTCGGATTAGAAACCACGAAATATACCATGCCGACATATTCAGTGACTTGCTAAAGGAAGAGGAACGACAAGGTTAAACAGGCAGGAAGAAAGGCTAAAAAGGATAAGGAGCTACGCAGATCTACCCTAGCTCCTTATCTGTTTTGAACATGAAGCTTCTAACTTACCTAGGTAAAAAGTGGAGCGGGTGATGGGATTCGAACCCACGACGTCTTGCTTGGGAAGCAAGCACTCTTCCACTGAGTTACACCCGCCAAAACCATATCTATTTTAACTCCAAAATCTATAGGTGTAAAGAGGGAGAATGCCGCTAGGCCAAGTCGTTGACAAGCGCCTTTTATTTCTGTTAATTTTACAACGGTGAAAGGAGAAAAATATGCGGAGGCTATCGTAACTTGTTTGGCGTAGCGTTATTGCGACAGGCACCTAGACAGTAAGTTTAATAGGTGCCTTTTAATGGGTGGGATACTCTATAGATGAGGTCGAGTAGTTTAACCAAATTGATAGGCTAGAAGGAGAAAGGAAAAAGCTATGGCAATTGAAAAAGAAAAACTAATAGACATGTATAGGGTGATGGTCCGAATTAGAGTCTTTGAGAACCGGGTTTATAAGGAATTTGCTGCTGGGAACATCCCTGGTTTCGTTCATCTGTACGCTGGCGAGGAGGCAATAGCTGCCGGTGCCTGCGCCAATCTTAGACCTGACGATTATATCACCAGCACCCACCGTGGGCATGGACATCTCATTGCCAAGGGTGGAAAGACAGACCGAATGATGGCTGAGCTATATGGCAAGAAGACTGGCTATAATAAGGGTAAGGGGGGCTCGATGCACATCGCCGAGGTAGATATTGGCATATTGGGTGCTGATGCCATTGTCGGTGCTGGCATACCAATTGCTGGCGGGGCTGCCCTTTCAGCTAAATTAAGAGGGACTGACCAGGTTAGCGTCTGCTTTCTCGGTGATGGCGCATGCAATACTAGCCGATTCCACGAGGGAGTAAACCTGGCTTCAATCTGGAAGCTTCCTGTAGTCTATATCATTGAAAACAATGTATATGCCGAGACTACCCGTGTGAGCTATGCCATGAACATATCTAAAATTGCCGATAGAGCTGCCGCATACGGTATTCCGGGCAAGACGGTTGATGGCAATGATGTGTTAGCGGTATATAGGGTAGTAGGTGAGGCAGTTGCCAGAGCCAGAAAGGGCGAAGGTCCAAGCCTTATAGAGTGTATAACCTGTCGGCACTACGGGCACTATGAGGGAGATACCCAGACCTACCGAACTAAGCAAGAGTTTGAGGAGTGCCATAAGAGGGACCCCATCCCAAGGTTTAGAAAAAAACTGGCTGAAATGGGGGTATTGCCCGATAAAAAAGCCGATAAAATTCATCAGGAGGTGGAGGCGGAAATAGATGAAGCGGTGAAGTTTGCTGAGGAAAGCCCGTTTCCAGCCCCGGAAGAGACCTTGGAGGATGTTTACACTTAAGGAGTAAAAAAATGAAAATGAAGGAAATAACCTTTCAAAAAGCGATAAATGAAGCCATTGACGAGGAAATGGCGAGAGACCCAACCATATTCGTCATCGGTGAGGATATAGGGAAGCATTGGGGAGGCTCTCTTGGTGAACTTGCTGGTCTATTTGATAAGTATGGAGCCGAAAGGGTAAGGGAAACACCGATCTCGGAGACGGCAATCTTGGGGGGAGCTATAGGTGCCGCAGCCACCGGGATGAGGCCAATCGCATATTTGTACTTTGATGATTTTTTGGGGGTGTGTGGGGATGAGCTGATAAACCAGCTTCAAATGAAATACATGTATGGCGGAAAGACAAAATTACCGCTGACCATCACCGCCTACATTGGTGCTGGCTTATCTGCTGCTCACCAGCACTCTAAATGCCTCTTCGGATGGTTGATGAACATTTCTGGGCTCAAGGTTGTAGCCCCGTCAACCCCCTATGATGCCAAGGGTTTGCTTAAGTCAGCCATCAGAGAAGATAATCCGGTGATATTTCTGGAACATAAGGTGTTGCTTTTGAGTCGGGAGACCAGCCAGATACCGGTAGAGGAATACACCATACCTCTGGGAAAGGCGGATATCAAGAGGGAGGGTAAAGATGTTACCGTGGTGGCAATAGCGCTTATGGTTCACCGGGCACTGGCTGCCGCTGATAAGCTTCAACAAAAAGGCATAAGCATTGAGGTGGTTGACCCCCGAAGCTTAGTGCCCCTTGATAAACAAACTATCATTGACTCAGTCAAAAAGACCGGCAGGCTGGTGATTATGGATGAAGAGCCTAAGACGGCAAGTGCCGCCGCCGAAATTGCAGCCATGGTAGCTGAGGAGGCATTTGATTTTCTTGATGCGCCAATAAAAAGGGTCTGTGCCCCTGATACACCTATCCCCTTCAGCCCGGTTCTGGAGAAGTTCTGGATGCCAGGTGAGGAGGACTTAATCAAGGCTGTAACCGAGATTATGTAGTCCGATTTGTTTTATAATGCTAATATAACATTGAAATGTTTCTGGAGGTAGAGGAATGGCGGTTCAAATATTGATGCCCAAACTTGGCATGAGCACAGCGCCGCTTACACTGGTTGAGTGGAAGGCGAAGGAAGGTGCGCCGGTTGAAAAAGGCAATGTCGTCTTAGTGGTAGAGACGGAGAAAATTAGGCACGACATTGAGGCTGAGGTTTCGGGCTTCCTTCACATTTTGGTTAAAGAAGGACAAGAAGTCCCAATAGGCACAGTGGTCGGTGTTATCGCTAAGACAAAGGAGGAATTAGCGGTAGTTCAAAAAGAAAAGCTAAAGGAGGCAGTAGCTGCTAAAGTTAAAGAAGCGCCTCCAGAGGAAGCTGTACCAGCTGAGGCAGCACCACCTGCAGCCGAGGCTAAGGCCAGGGAGCGCATTCTAATATCCCCGGTGGCGCGTAAGCTGGCAGAGGAGCACATGATAGATATCACCAAAATAACCGGCACTGGCCCCGGGGGAAGGATTGTTAGAGAAGATATTGAGAAAGCGGTAGAGGTGAAGAAGGTAGAAGTGGAGAAGAAAGAAGTAGCCCCTGAGGTTTACCAGGGTAGAAGGGTGAAGTCCACCATCTCCCTCAAGGGAATGAGGAAAGTAATCGCTGAACATATGCATCGCAGTCTATCAGTCTCAGCCCAGCTTACTGTCATGGGTGAGATTGACATGACTGAAATGGTAAAGCTACGCCAGAGCCTTGTCAGCCAGGAAGAGGCTCTTGGCACCAGAATCACATATACCGACTTATTCGTATTTGTAGCCGCCAAACTACTTAGAGAATACCCGATAGTTAATTCCAGTCTTATAGATAATGAGATTAAAGTCTGGGAGAATATAAATATTGGGGTTGCCACTGCCTTAGAAGAAGGGCTCATTGTCCCTGTAGTAAAGGATGCCGATAAGAAATCGCTAGTGGAGATAAGTAAGACCGTAAGGAGCCTGGTCCAGAAAGCAAGGGAGGGAAAACTGACGCCTGACGAGATCACTGGTGGGACTTTTACCATCACCAACCTAGGAGCGCTCGGTGGGGGATACCGCTTTGAGACCGTTATTATAAACCAGCCGGAGTCGGCAATTCTAGGAACCGGGGGCATTACCGACAGAGCTGTAGTCAGAGATGGTCAAATTGTAATCAGACCTATTATGACCTATTACTTTACTTATGACCACCGGGTATTTACCGGTGCTGTAGCCGCCCAGTTTATGGCCAGTGCCACCCAACTAATGGAAAATCCAAGTCCTTTGCTAAGTTAGAAGAGAGCAACACTTTGAGCAAGGTAAGATTGGTAACAGGATGCTTTGTACTGTTTATCACCTCGGGTTAATAGCATATAGTGATGCCTATCATCTGCAGAGACAGCTCCTCTGTCAAAGAGTCAACAACGAGATAACAGACACACTCCTCCTCCTTGAGCACCCCCCCACCATCACCATCGGCAAATCTGGCAAATTGGAGAATGTCCTGGCTTCTCAAGCACAATTAGCTGAGGCCGGGGTATCCTTATTCTTCGTGGACAGGGGAGGCGACGTTACCTACCACTGCCCAGGCCAACTGGTGGCTTATCCCATTATTGACCTGAGGCAGCGGGGGAGGGATGTTCACCAATATCTTCGTGAGCTTGAGGAGGTAATCATAAGGACACTAAACGACTTTTCTATAGATGCCTGTAGAGATAGGAGTCATGCCGGGGTTTGGGTAAAGGGTAGGGAGATTGCAGCTATTGGGCTCCGTGTAAGCAAATGGGTTAGTATGCATGGCTTTGCCCTCAATGTAAACACCGACCTAGAGCAATTCTCACTGATAAACCTGTGCGGCTTTTCCGATAGGAAAGCTACATCCATCTCCGCTCTCCTTTCTCAAGATGTATCAATGGAAGCAGTAACCGAAAAGCTATTAGCTCATTTTTCGGAAGTTTTTGACTTACAGATGGAATGTGGCTCAGGTATATTGATGAGGAGCTGGGTATGAAAGGAAGGCTGCCATTTTGGTTTAAGCAGGAGCCTGCCGACCCCAAAACTATGTTGACCATGGAACAGCTTTTAGATGGGCTAAGCTTGCATACCATCTGCGAAAGCGCCCATTGCCCCAATGTCGGATATTGTTTCTCCCGGCAGACAGCGACATTTCTGATTCTGGGAGATATCTGCACCCGACGCTGTACTTTTTGCGCAGTAAACAAGGGAAGCCCTCTTCCTGTAGATGAAGCCGAGCCCCGACACCTGCTTGAGGCAGCGGAGAAACTGAACCTGAGCTACATCGTCATAACCTCTGTCACCAGAGACGACCTTGCTGATGGTGGCGCTTCCCAGTTTGTCAAGGTAATTAACACACTTCATAAGAATAGAAGAGGGGCTATAGTTGAGGTCCTTATCCCTGATTTCCATGGTTCTGCTAAAGCCCTTAAGGCAGTAGTACAAGCTCGTCCTGAAGTAATAAACCATAACCTGGAAACAGTCCCCAGCCTCTATTCAGAGGTCAGGCCAGGAGCCGACTATGGCCGTTCTTTAGAGCTTCTGTTTATGGTGAAAAGCCTAAACTCGGAAATAATTACCAAATCTGGTCTAATGCTGGGCTTAGGCGAAACTAAAGATGAGGTAGTAGAGGTTATGAAAGACCTGAGGGAAGCCAACTGCGACTTGCTTACCCTCGGTCAGTACCTCCAGCCTTCTCCCAAGCACCATCCTGTGGTCAGGTTTATCCCCCCCGAGGAGTTTTCCCAATATAGAGCCATAGGTAAAGAGAAGGGATTTGCCCAAGTTGCCGCCGCACCTCTAGTGAGAAGCTCGTTTAGAGCGGCTGAACTCTATGTTAAAGTAAAAGGCGATGCACATAGTCTTAATAGCCCATCCTTCACTCGGGTCTAAAGTCCTTGAAGCTATTCTTCAGACATGTAGAGCGGGCACACTGTACCCACACTGAGGAGTTTTACGAAGTGACCGCTAGCTCTTTTGAGCTAGATAAGTTAAGAATTGACTTAATGCACTGGGAAGAGGCCTATAATAGAATAAGACCACATCAGGCTTTAGGGCATCTAACTCCTCTAGAGTTTATAGAGCGGTGGCAGGAAAAACACGGAAAGGAGGTTATGTGTCACTAAGGTATTGAACGAGTACACCATATTGACAAACAGATAATTGTGTAGTATTCTAATCACGGTGTGGCATCAATAAGAAGATGCCATCAAAGCTATCTAGGAGCAGAAGAAGTTGTTACTTAATGTAAAGGACGTTACTGTTTATTATCACAAGGTAGCCGCCATTAGGGATGTTTCCATGGAGGTGGAAGAGGGTGGTATTGTTACCCTTATCGGTTCCAATGGGGCAGGCAAAACCACTACCTTGAGGGCCATCTCCGGCTTAAAGCACCCCGCCTCGGGGGAGATCTGGTTTGAAGACCAAAGAATAGATAGATTAGCACCCGAAAAAATCAATAAGCTGGGGATTGCTCAGGTTCCCGAAGGAAGAAGGGTTTTCCCCCAAATGACGGTGGTGGAGAACCTCTTAATGGGTGCCTTTCTGCGGGAGGATAAAGACGGGATAAACCGAGACCTAGAAGAGGTTTTTAAGCATTTCCCCGTTCTAAAGGAAAGGCAGAAGCAATATGCTGGCACCTTAAGCGGTGGTGAGCAGCAGATGCTGGCTATGGGGCGTGGCCTAATGTCCAATCCTAGGTTGCTCCTTTTGGATGAACCCTCACTGGGCTTGTCGCCTATATTAGTCATGGAGATCGCCAAAATCATAAGGGATATTCACCAAGCGGGCAAAACTATTATTTTAGTGGAGCAGAATGCCCGCCTCGCTCTCAGTCTGGCTCAGAAGGGCTATGTCTTAGAGACAGGTAACATTGTCTTACAGGGCAATGCTAAAGACCTGCGTGAAAACGAGGACGTGAAGAAAGCCTATTTAGGCGGCTAATAGCCATAGTAAAACCAAGATTTAACCAAAACAAAGGAGGTTATATTGTGGAAAAAGGACAAATATTAGCAGCGGCAAAAGAGTCAATTATTAATTTAGATAAAAATAAGGCTGAGGAAATTGCCAAGCAAGGCTTGGCAGCTGGAATTCCTCCGGAGGAAATCATAACCAAGGGATTTATTCCTGGGATAACCAAGATGGGTGACGACTTTGAAAGCGGACAAGTATTCTTGCCAGAACTCATAATGGCAGCTGATGCCATGAAAGCAGGGGTAGCCATATGTGAAGCGGCGCTCCCCAAAAGCGAACTTAAGGCGAAGAAGAAGGTGGTAATAGGGACTGTAGAGGGGGATGTTCACGACATCGGGAAATCGATCGTGGTATCCTTTTTAACTGCCAATGGCTTTGAGGTCTACAATCTTGGTAGGGATGTGCCCATTGAGGAATTTATTAAGAAGGCTAAGGAAGTAGGGGCAGATGTGGTCGGAAGTAGTGCCTTATTGACGACAACCATGGAGGGGCAGAAGAAGATAGAGGAAGGGCTAAAGGCAGCGGGGATACGAGATAAAGTCAAGACAATTGTGGGTGGAGCGCCGTGCAGCCAGGGATGGGCTGACCGGATAGGGGCCGATGCCTATGCCGAAAATGCTGCCGAGGGAGTGAGGAAGATAAAAGAAATGTTAGGTTTGGGTTCTTAAAAGGTCGATGTTAAGGTTGTGATAAGAAGCGATGTCACCTTTTCCATTTTAGCCTGTAGAAGGTTACTTAATTAACAGGACACCCACCACCCCATATGGGATGGTGGGTGTCTTTTTTACCCCTGCTGGTAGGTACTTGGTTAGATAGCAGAAAGCCCAGCTTTTGCTTTGAATTTATTCACCGAGTTAATTTCAATCCCTAACACCTCAGCAATGTGGAACTTAGCCTCCATTCCCCTAGTCCGACCAGGCTTTTGCTCAATAAGGCCTAGTTTAAGCTCGTCTCTGACTTGGCCCATTATTACCGGGTCACAGAGGTCTTTTACCGAAACATGCAATTTATTAGCTACATACTCCTTTGCCTGGTTGATTCTCATGTGGCGGGAGAGTTGCATACGTGCCACCAGATCTCCAGCGGCGCGTATTCCGCCCATTCCCCCAGCAATAGCGTGAGTGATAGCCATCGAGTAAAGGTCTCCTATGCCTGCCTAGATACCATCCATTGAAGGAAGGATTTCTATAGCCGATTTTGTAGCTCTGGAGACAGCATCTACAGGCGGAACAGTACATAGAGGAACCGCTCCAACTCCCATTGCTATTTCCACGTGAATCGGTATCGTGGCCTCTTGACAGACAGGTTTTAGCATGGTGAGGTTACGGGCTTGATTCCAGGCACACGACTTGCGAGTGACAATTCGCACCACTGGCCCGAAAATATCAACCCCGGCTTTCTCCATCACCTTAAGCTGCCGGAGAGGATACATACCAGCCACTCGCTCGCCAGCATAAGTCAGCCCTCCGTGTATTCCCAAGACAAATTCTCCTGCCATTCCCATCTCTACACGCGCCTGAGGGTACTTTTGCTTAAGGGTTTCAACTGCTCGCAAAGCAGCGACAAAGTCGTAGTCTCCGGCGGCGCCAACAGTATCAAAGTTAATGCAATCGACTCCAGCTTCAGTCATACCACCGGCGATATAAACCATATCTTTATAGCCTGCCTCGACCATCTGTTCGGCAGCAGCCCTTGCTTCTTGTAACTTACCCTCAGTGATAAAATCTATGGGATTGTTAAAAGGTCCGTCAGGGGCAGTATATAAGCCTAGATTTGGCATGCAACCGTAAAATACAGGAATAGTGACCGCCAATAGAGCTTCCTCAGCTGCTACTTGCTCGTCTCCTAGAATGGGCTTTAATGGCTTAAAACTGTAATCAAGATGGGCAAGCTCTGCGGTATCAGAGGCAAACAACCTCTCATAAATCAGAAGGGCGGTTGTTCTTCCAATATCAAGCGCCGCTCCGGCTCCACCTGATGGTCCAGCTGTTAACTTAGCCGTACCCTCATCATGGCTAATAACCACTTCTTTCCCTGGCTCTATACCTACAAACTTTTCTCGCCGGCTGTAGATCTCACACAGGTGTTTCATTTCGTCTTCGGTAAGCGGAGGAACTTTGGCCTTGGTAACAGCATCCTGAACCCCGTCCTCTACGTCTTTCATTATTTCGGACTCGGTCATCTCTACCAAGTAACCATCCCCCATTCGCACAGGTATCTTTGCCACTAATAATCACCTCCTTTATTAAATAAAATGACTGCTGGTAGCAACACTCATTAAAACATTTTAACCCCCCTTTCACTATTTTGAAGTCAACCCATCGACCCAGTGTTAACTCAAACCTCATCTACCATAATAAATCTCCCCTCGTCTACTATCCAGTTATTATACTTCCCCCGTTATTTTAATCAAGGTAACTTTTAATATTTTCAATAACTTGCTGACGTTTAAGCCATGCTTGTTCGCGGCTTTCCCCGGTAGTAATCAATGTGGCTACCCAAGGAAGTGACGACGAATTAAAGTTTGTCAGACTTACGTCGGCTCCAAAAAAACCGTGGACAATTTCAAGGGAGTCGACTTCTCCCATAATATGTTCTCCCAGAAATTGTAAACCATTTTGGGAAGCCTTAATATGCTCGTAAACCACCCCTCTTAATGCTCTTATTTCAGGGATTATAGGCATCGTATCCCTGACAAATATGTCCCGCAATAGTTCCAACATGTTTATCCCTGTAGACTCATAAACTGCAGTAGGAGTCTGACTTGGGAGTCGGGCATCAATTTCTAACACCTTGGGAACACCACCGTGGTCAAGGATAACCTCAACATCCATAATCCCCTTCAAATGAAGGCTCTGGGCAATGATGAGGGCGATTTGTTTAATCTGCCTGTCTAAAGATTCTGGAATTTCGGCGGGGGCGAGAACCCGGTTGCAGTCGTAGTCGCTATCCATCTCGAGCTCGGTAACCTGGAGAGCTACGTAATGTCCGCCCAAACCTAAAACTTCGATAGAATAGGACGGACCCTCCACAAACTCCTGTAAAATCCAGCGCTTCAGCCCTGAACCCACCTGTTTAATAAAATCGCCCAGTTCCGGTTCAGTGCTTAGCTTGGATACCCCATGACTTCCGCTTGAGATGGATGGTTTTACTATAAGTGGCAGTCCACATTGGGGCCAACTTAGTGGCATGGGAACGCCCAATTTTTCAAATAGGCGGTTGGAGCGCTTCTTGGAATGGCTAATAAAATATGCTTCGGCATCATAAGCTAAAGGGATGTTTACCTCAGTAGCACATTTCTGTAAAGCTCTAAGGGCGACAACATCTTCAACCGCCGGGATAATCAAATCAACTTTTTCTAAAGCCCGACGTAAAGATGAAGTGTCTTTAACAATATCACAGTGATAAAAGGATTGGCATAATCTGGCTGCTGGTGGGCTCTGTTTCCTATCGATAAGAATTACTTCCCACCCTGCTTCATGAGCTAGGAAAGCCGCTTCAATCCCTTGTAGTTTCCCCCCAACAATGGCCACTCTCACGGTAACACCTTTTCCCCGAAGCGGTATGTGTTTATATGGCTTTTCCTTTCACTCTCAATCCATGAGATATAATCATGAAGCTCTGCTTTGGTTAACCCCAATTCATTGAGTACAGGGGTTATCCCTTTTACGGTACGATAACCTTCACAGATATCCAAAGTACTTTGGGCTACACCCACCATCTCCGAATGGGGAAGAATCAACGAAGTCACGACATTAGCTCCGGCTTCTAGCTTTCCCTTGAGCCCATCAATGCCATATACATCAAGAGAAGCAGGTATCAACCTATCGGGGAATAGTAGACGCAAAACAGCAATAATCAGCTGCTCACGCATTTTGGGGGGCGGTGGGAAATCGTGCATCGGGGTTCCCTTTTGAGGAATAAAATTCATAACACGCACTTGGTGAGCCCCCATCGCTCGCATCTCTTCCATGGAGTCAGCTATATCATCTAATGATTCCCCCACCCCACTCAATATCCCCTCCTCTATGAGTAGACCTAACCTAGCCGCCTTATATTTTTTGCTAAGCCTATCATTGTAATTCTGGTCCAAACGAAGCTGATGGAAAAGTTTTTTATTATGGGTTTCCTGGTAGCAAGCATACCATTCCGCCCCTGTCCCAAATAGTTTCTTTAAAACTTCGTCGGGGATAGCTCCAAAGGAAATCATTATAGGTAAAGATGTTTCCCTTTTAACTTCTTTTATCAAATGCAACAGTGGTTCAAAGCCATCCTCTTTTTCGTAATAAAAAGGGTCCTCCCCCATAGTTAAATCAAGCAAGTGAATACCTGACGCTGCCATATCGAGAGCTACCTCAATTATTTGGCGGTCAGTTTTTCGATACCGCTGGCACAATCTATTTGATGCGCGATATTGGCAGAAAGCACAGTCATTG
>Ga0315308_1001072_pt1 | contig 15696 bp, 14 predicted proteins | sample TDP3_MG_FD_203078 | JGI IMG/M metagenome (GOLD analysis project Ga0315308, IMG submission 203078) | Freshwater sediment microbial communities from Lake Towuti, South Sulawesi, Indonesia - TDP3 | ecosystem: Environmental > Aquatic > Freshwater > Lake > Sediment | place: Indonesia: South Sulawesi... | reverse complement strand
TATCGATGGGTTCAAGGCCCGCGTTTTCGGCTAATGTTTTCGGCACAATTTCTATGGAATCTGCAAAGGCTTCTACGGCAAGTTGCTCTCTTCCCCCAACCTTTCTCGCATAGGGGCGAAGCGTCCTTGCTATCTCAGCCTCGATGGATCCTCCGCCAGCAACTATCTTGTTGTACTCAACTACATCTGCAACGACGGATAGGGCATCGTTCATAGCCCTCTCTGCTTCGTCAACCATTCTTTCAAGACCAGCGCGGATGAGAATAGCCACAGAGTGTGGATCCTTGCATTTCTCCACGAAAACCATTTTGTCTTCGCCAACCTTCCGCTCCTCAACAAGCCCAGACTTTCCCAGGTCCTCGCTCTTTAAATCATCTAGATTTGTGCTGATTTTTCCTCCCGTAGCCCTAGCCAGCTTTTCCATATCAGATTGTTTAACTCTGCGGGCGGCTAGGATTCCCTCTTTTGCCAAGAAGTGTTGAGCCATGTCGTCTATGCCTTTCTGGCAGAAGAGTACGTTGGCACCTGATGCTTTGATTTTTCCAACCATCTCCTTGAGCATCTGGGTTTCTTTGTCTAGAAAGGCTTTCATTTGCGTAGGGTCCCTTATTCTGATTTCGGCGTTGAATTCTGTTTTCTCGATTTCTAAGGGGCAGTCAAGTAAGGCAATTTTTGCGTTTTCGATTCGCTTTGGCATCCCTGGGTGTACTGCCTCTTTGTCAACAATTATGCCTCTGACAAGCTGGGTGTCGAGGAGGCTCTTCCCCTCCTTCTTAACGATCTGGACGTTATCTATGTCCGCTATTCTTCTTTCGCCCCTCTTTTCAGCTATTTGTTTCACGGCGTCTATGGCGATTTCTGCTAGGTGATCCCGTGCACCACCTACAGCTTTACTTGCCATGGAAGTCATGGCAACCCTCTTCATGGTTTCACGGTCTTCTAGGTCAACGGTGATTCCTACTTTGTCAAGGATTTCTATAGCCTTTTGAGCAGCTTTTCTGTACCCGCCCACAATAGCCGTTGGATGAATATTCTGGTTCAGAAGCTCCTCAGCTTTTCTCAAAAGCTCTCCGGCAAGTATTACAGCGGTTGTGGTTCCGTCGCCCACCTCGTCGTCCTGTGTTTTTGCAACTTCCACCATCATTTTTGCGGCTGGATGTTCCACATCAATTTCGTCTAGGATGGCGGCGCCGTCGTTTGTTATAGTAATGTCTCCTAGGCTGTCTATAAGCATCTTATCCATGCCACGAGGACCCAGAGTTGTCCTCAAAACTTCGGCGATGATACGAGCAGCCATGATGTTATTTCTTTGGGCGTCTCTGCCGCGGCTGCGCGCAGTTCCCTCCTTAAGAATAAGGACTGGTTGTCCCGCTTGCGTAGTTAAGTAAGCCATACAAATCCTCCTATCCACATATTCAGTCTACCTACAGCAATTTTTATCTAAAATATAAATTTTTCACTGATTACTGAAAACGAGGTTGCACTGGGTTATACTAGCGTTCTTCTCTTTGTCGCTGGAGCATTCTCTAACCTTTCTAAGACAGCTTTCACGATCAAGGGGAGGGCGATGGTTGCGTCGCAATAGCAGGTTACGAAGTCTCCAGTGACTTTTGTTTTTCCCCAGCTTACACTCTCTTTAAAGGTGCATCCGGATAAACCTCCCCACTCCGGCCTGTCTGTTGTTATCTGGAAACCATAGTCATGTCCACGATCTGGTATATCAAATATATGTTCTAGGTAAGCTGTTTGCTGGATATAGTTCTTAGGAACCCCGCCTCCTACATAGATTACCCCAGTTTTCTTTGCCATTTTCTTAATCTCAAATATTTCATGGTTGTCCTTAATCTGATTAATCCAGAGGGGTTTCGATCCTTTTTTGAGAAATTTGACGTGATGCATTGTCAAGCCTAAGCCAATTGAGCTGTCAGCTATGGCCGGAACAAAGATTGGAACATTATACCGCCAACAGTTCCAGACGAATGAGCTTTCCTTTTCGTCTTTTGATCCTTTTCTGTCGATGAATGCCCCGAACTCGTATAGGAACTCTCTGGAAGATATACCGATTATGTCCACGCTTTTTGCTCTAATTTCCTCCGCTAACGCCGAGATTTTTTCATCAACCAGTCGATATTCATTTTCATCAGCAAAAACGTCGTAAATCCTGTCTATGCCATGTTCATATAGTTTCGCGTCGTCGACGTATGGTGAACCTTTATAGTGGTGGTATCCAAAGCATTCAACTAAATCGTGATAAACATTAGCGCCAGTAGTGACAATGGCATTCACCATTTTTCTCTTGACCATAGTTGAAATGACTTTCTTCATTCCAGCTGGAATCATGGCGCCAGCCAGACCTAGGAAAATCGTTGGCTCATCATGGTCCTCTAACATTTTTACAAATATTTCGACGCACCTAGCCAAGCTTCTGGACTGAAAGGATGTGTTGTTGAAGGCTGACAACATCCCTGAGATGGTATCGATTCTCTCTATGTCGATGGGTATAATCCTTTCTTCCAAAAATTCTCGAGACAATGAAATCACTCAACTCGCGCACTTATGGCTACGTATCGTCCGTAAAGAGCCATGACTCCTAATCGTTGGATTCAGAATTTAAAGTTTAGTTTAACTGAAGTCGTGAGTAGGCAAAGCTAGAAGGAAGGAATAGAAGAGGATTGTAGAAAGAAGCTTATCTTCCCATGACCTTCCTCGCGGCTATTTCTATATCTTCTGCCTTAACCGTTTTTCTTCCGGCATGCATAGCGTAGTCGATGGCTTCCTTGGCAATTTTGATGCCGATTCCCTCAAGTTCCTTTGCCAGCGCCTCTGCAGCTGCCTCGCTTACCCTACTTGCTCCCGCCTTCTTGCATATTCTGTGCATGGGAGCTACAGCTAATTCGGGGTTTGCCATTATAACCTCCTCGTAGCTTCTTTTTTTCATTAAGCCACTATTTAACGTTATCGGAGCTTTTTTGGAACTTATTTTGGCTCTTTTGTCTTATGGAAGATTTTCCATAATCCATCTTGGTGACGTACCACCTCGACAAATTTGGCGAAACCTTAATGAAATCCATCGGTTTCTGAAGCAAGGAGAGTCATTCTCTTTCTTTTGCGACCATAACTTCAGTTGCCTTGATGACGGCTTCGACGTTGTCTCCAGCCTTTATGTCCAGTTCTTCAACAGCCTCTTTGGATATGATTGCGGTAACGGTGATGGGCTTTTCTATTTTGATCTTAACCTTGGCTGTGATTGTTCCTTTCTCCACTTCTTGGACGACTCCCTCAAGCCGATTTCTTGCGCTGATTTTCAATCCAACCGCCTCCCAATATGTTTCGTCGCCCAGAACTTCACCCACATAGTCTTCAGCTAGCCTATACTCTTTTAGCAGGCTTTCTCCAAGCTTGGTGAGTTGGGCTCCTCCTCCCCCCTTCTTTCCGCCCTTGTGGGTTTGCACCACGGGCTTTTGCATGGTTTTTTCAATTTTTTCTATGTAGTTCCACACGTAGCGGTACGACATTCCAAGTTCCTTAGCTGCTTTGGAAATGGACTTTGCTTCTTTTATGGCTTCTAGGATTTGGGCTCCACCCTTTCCTAGGAGGGGTTTTCCTTTGTATTCAAGCCAGACTTTGCATGATGGCTTATGTTTTTTGTGGGTGAGCATGGGCTTCGCTATGTAATATGTCGTTATGCTTATAAAATCATGTCGCAAAGTCGTTTCCCCAATTTTTCCCTCTTTTCCGTGTTAGAATTGCGTGTGGGTTATTCTTAAATTGGTGAATGGACATTATTGCTAGTCACAAAATGAGTGGAGAGTTGGAAATGGGACTAAGAAGAGCTGAACAATATAAAGAAAGCCTGAGAGACGGACGGACGGTTTTCATAGCAGGGAAAAAAGTTGATGACGTGACGAAGCACCCAATTCTGAAGGTGTGTGTTGACACAGCATCCATTGACTATGAGATGGCTGAAACGCCTGAATACCGAGACCTAGCCGTGGTTACGCACCCCGACAGCGGCGAACCCATGAGCCGGTACTATTTTACTCCCAGAAACGGTGAAGACCTCTTAAAACGCCATGATCTTATGGTTACCGCAACCAGACTAGGCCGTGGTGTCATTCCCTTCACCAAAGACATTGGCGCCGATGCCATGAACGCGGTAAGCGTCACAGCCAAAGTTATGGGCAAAAAGGAATATGTAGAGCGGGCTGAAAATTTCAGGGCTTATCTGCAGAAGAATGACCTCAGTATGGCTGGGGCTATGACAGACGTTAAAGGCAACAGGAGCCTTCGACCTTCAGATAAGAGGCAGGCTCACCCCGACTACTATGTGCGTGTGGTCGAGAAAAATGATGAAGGAATCATAGTACGTGGAGCCAAGGTCCATATAACGGCTGCCGCTTACTGTAATGAGTTATTGGTTATGCCTTGTCGAAATATGACTGAGGAGGATGCAGACTATGCCGTTTCCTTTGCTGTTCCAGCTAACGCCAAAGGAGTTACGCATGTCTGCCACCTTATAAGAGCTGGCTTGGGGGCACATGATTTCCCTATTGACTTGCCAGCCAGAGGACATACGGAATCGTTGATAATCTTTGATGACGTGTTTGTGCCCTGGGAGAGGGTTTTTCTTTGCGGAGAATGGGAACATTCCATGCCTTTGGTATACAACTTTGCCTATTTACATCGCCACACTGCAGCCAGCTATCGGATTCCCATATCAGAGATTATGTTGGGGGCTGCCGAAGCAATCGCTGAATACAACGGCGTTGAGAATGTTTCACATATCAGACAACAAATAACAGACCTGGCAATTTACGTCAACACTTTAAAATACCTAGCCCGTTCTTCATGCCTAGACTATGTAGTTCATGAGGGTATCCCGATCCCAAATCCGGTGATCACCAACATAGCCAAATACCATTTCGCTAGTAATTATCACAACTGCGTGAAGATGATACAGGACATTTCTGGTGGACTCCTAATAACGGCGCCCAGTTACCAGGACTATGAAAATCTGGAAACTCGCGGTCACATTGACAAGTATTTGGGAGGAGTAGCCGGTGTGCCCACCGAACACAGGTTGAGGATGCTGCAGCTCATTAGACTGCTTCTCAGCCTCGAGTTGGAGGTGGTAGCAGTTCATGCCGAGGGATCGCTAATGGCCCAGAGATTGATGATTTATGCTGAATCGTTGCCAGATATAGAGAAGTACAAGAAATGGGCTAAAATATTGGCAGGCATCGAAAAGGCTTCCTGAACTCAGCAACATCTCTTTTTCTCCTCTGTCTGATAGAGGTCTATCTAGCCCCATTATTATATACTATTCAACATAGAAATTGGCGATGCGGTGCATACAGGAAACTTCTCATGGCGTGGTTTTCAGCTATTCTTTAATACTTAACTGGAAACTTCTATAACGGTGACCAGAATGGAGCAAATATATCACCCTATAGTCCATTTTGACATACCGGCGGAAAACGTTGAGAAAATGAGGAAATTCTACAGCAAGCTCTTCGGTTGGAAAATCGAGAGAGTTGGGGGTCCCATAGAATACTACCTTATTGAGACCGCCCCAGAGGGGAAGGGTGTTGGAGGTGGCCTGACAAAAAAGATGGACCCGAGTCAACGGCCAATGAACTACATCTTGGTTGAGTCTGTGGACAAGTATAGCTGGAAGGTTAGAGAACTGGGCGGGAAGATAATCGTACCAAAGCAGACGGTTCCCGGAATGGGCCACTTTGCAGTCGCCCTAGACCCTGAAGGAAACACCTTTGGACTTTGGGAAGCCATTTTGCCCTAATGCGCGCGCCAAGTATGAACTCCGATAATCATATTTTTAGTGCTATGTCCCATCCTTCATGGATTGCTTGAAGGGCCTTCCGCGGCTCTACGCAATCACCTATTTCATAAACTTCAGGAATCTTTTCTCTAATTGCTTCAGTGAGGCTTTTGTTCAGCTTTGAGCCTACCGCCAAAACCACTGAGTCTGCTAGTATGGTTAGCCTTTCCCCGTTCTTTATGGCGAAAACTTCTTTCCCAGAAATCCTTTCAACCTTTGTGGAGGTAAATGTCTTAACTCCGCCTTTTTCTAGGTTACTCCTTATAATCCACCGATTGGAAATTCCAACATCCTTCGCTGTTTTGTCCAGCATCTCTAGCAAGGTCACTTCCTTGCCCCTAGCCACCAAGTAATGAGCCGTGTAGCAGCCAACTCCACCACCGCCAACAACAACCACATTTTTTCCAGGGACATCTTTCCCAGCAAGCACATCCCAAGCTTGAAACACGTTAGGCAAATTTACGCCCGGAATGTTTGGAGTGATGGGCGCCGCCCCAGTCGCTAATATGACTACATCTGGCTTCAGCTTTGCCACGAGTGAAGGGGTCACCTCCTTCCCTAGTTGAACTTTGACGCCAAGCTTCTTCAGCTGGGCTGATAGGTTCTCCACGATCGTACCCAATTCTTTTCTATCTGGAGTTGCAGAGGCTAAGTTTAACTGGCCACCCAGCCTTTCACCCTTCTCACAGAGCGTAACTTGATGACCTCTCATGGCTGCAATTTGAGCTGCTTTCATTCCAGCTGGGCCACCACCCACAACTAGGATCCTCTTCGACCTTTCGACAGGGCTAATCTCAATTTTTCCTTCTTTCCCGACTAGGGGGTTCATCATGCATGTGATAGGGGAGCCCTCAAACAAATTGTCCATACAACCTTGGTTGCATGCAATGCAGGTTATGATTTCGTCGAAGCGTCCTTCTCTAGCTTTGTTAGGCAACTCGGGATCGGCAACGAGGGCTCTACCCATGGAAATCATGTCCGCTTTTCCTTGGCGCAGTATTTGTTCCGCTAGAAAGGGGTCATTAATTCGGTTGCTGGCGATAATGCGGGCTTCTGTTCCCTTTAGCGCCTCCTTGACGCCTTCTGCCAAGTAAACGTAACCTCCCCTAGGCACATTCATAGTGATCATTGGAACCATGGATTCGTGCCATCCAGCCGTTACGTTGAAGGCCTTTACCCCTGCCTTCTCGAGTTTTTGTGCTATGACCTTCGCCTCTTTAAGCGTGTTTCCTCCAGGGATCAATTCGTCGCCTGAGATTCTGCACATGATGGGAAAATCCTTTCCAACGGTATCTCTAGTCTTCTCAATTATTTCTAGAATGAAGCGCATTCGATTTTCAAGGTCCCCTCCATACTTGTCTTTCCGCTTATTCGTTATGGGCGATAGGAACTGGCTGATAAGGTAGCCTGCGGAGCAGATGAACTCCACAGCGTCGAATCCTGCTTCCTTAGTTCTTTTAGCCCCTTGGGCGAAATCGTCTTGAAGCTTTTCGATTTCGGGAATCGTGAGGGGTCTAGGCTTTTGGCGAGAAATAATGGGCGGGGCAACATCAGAAGCTGAAACAGGTTGTCTACCAGTAATGACAGTAAATTCGTATCTGCCGGGATGCCACAGTTGTAATGCAGTTTTGGCTCCGTAGGAATGAATTGCCTTTGCCAGTTCTCTTAAGCCTGGGACAAATTTGTCGTCACTGATACTAATAGTGTAGTCTGTGCCGGGCTCAACGGAAGTGATTCCAACAACGATCAGGCCTACGCCGCCTCTTGCCCTGGCAACAAAGTAGTTCTTCATTTGATCGTTAACTTCTCCGAAGGCGAAGCCCGTGGTGAGGGCGGGCATTACAATTCTGTTCTTAATTTTCATCTTTCCAATGTTGATTGGAGTGAAAAGTTTGGTTATTTTCATTCGCGTCCCTTCTTAGAAGTTTAACAGTTCAGCATTGTGCTATATAACGGTAGAGTTTCTGAGGGCACTCTATTCAAGTGTTAGGAGTAAAAGAAGAGGAGTTGGGCGATTAGATGCTGGAGAACCGTTATGCATATAAGGACATTTCGTCGATATATACATCCAAACATAACGAGCTCAAAACATGCGAAAAACATTCATTATCTGGGTGGCTTTACTTATCTTGGCTGTGATAGGTTCCGTTGCAGGAACCATGTACTATCTTGGAGCCTCTACAGAGAATAGATTGATCATCTCCACAACAACTAGCCTATACGACACCGGATTGCTGGACACCATTGAAACTGAATTTGAAGCAAAATATTCCATAGACCTAAACTTCATTTCGGTTGGAACAGGCATAGCCATTCAGCACGCCCAGAGGGGCGATGCAGACTTGATACTGGTTCACTCGCCAACCGATGAGTTGAAGTTTCTTACGGGGGGAACCGGAGTCAACCGAAAGATAATAGCGTACAACTTCTTCGCCATCGTCGGGCCGGAAACGGATCCTGCACAAATTCGCGACACAACACCATTCCAAGCCTTATCGAAAATTGTTGAAAGCGGCAGAGATGGAAACGCCAAATGGGTTTCAAGAGGCGACAACTCTGGAACGAATGTCAAGGAAAACAGCCTTTGGACAGCCGCTGGTTTCAACTTGTCAACCTTAACTAAAGAATCTTGGTATATCAATGCGGGTTCAGGGATGGGAGAGACATTGAAGAAGGCTGACTATTTTTCAGCCTACACTCTCGCTGACGTTGGAACATATCTGAAATATTGCAAGGACGGATTGATTTCGCTGAAAGTACTAGTGGAACAAGAGAAAGACCTACTCAACGTGTACAGTGCCATAGCTGTCAATCAAACGTTGCATCCTAATGTAAATTTTGATGGAGCTATGACGTTCGTGAGATTTCTCATATCAGACGAGGGACAACAGATCATTGAGCAGTACGGCAAAGATGACTACGGACAAAGCCTATTCTATCCGGCGGTGCGCCTTCTCAAAGAAAACACAGAGCCAACAATGGCGCAGTTGATAAGAGAATACGCCTTCTTCAATGGCACAGAATGTCCACCAGAATATCGAAAAGGCTATTCAGAACTTTACGATTAAAACGGTGCATAATGCTTTGGGAAATGAAATCATTGATGGCTTCATAAAGGCGATTCAACTGATATTCTCAGGAGACCCTACACTTATGGAAATCACAGGTAGGTCCATTTTGGTTTCTGCCTCAGCGACAATGCTCTCTGTTTTGTGGGGGCTTCCTGTGGCAACAATTTTGGGCTTGAAGAGATTTCGAGGTAGATTCCTCCTGAAGGGATTCTTTAATGCTATGCTAGGCATGCCAACCGTAGCTTTGGGGCTGGTTCTTTACCTCTTCTTCTCAAATGCAGGTCCAGTAGGCTTTCTGCGCTTGCTGTATTCACCAGTAGCGATGATTTTAGGGCAAGCAATCTTGATAACGCCAATAACCGTAAGTTTCATTACGAGCGCCATTGAATCAATTGACCCAGAGATTAAGGACTTAGCTAAAACTTTGGGTGCGTCGGAAACCGAGGCTTCCATAGCAGTTTTGAAGGAATCCATGAGTGGTGTTGTCTTGGCGGTAACAGCAAGTTTCAATAGAGCCATAGCTGAGTTGGGTGTTGTTCTTATGGTGGGCGGAAACATAGCTGGCTTTACAAGTGTCTTGACAACTACAATAGCCTTGGAAACCAACAGAGGGAACATAGAACTCAGCATTGCCCTAGCCATAATCTTGTTGCTTATCGTGTCCATTCTAAGCATTTCAGTGAACCTAATTCAAAGGCGCAAAACATGAAAACCATAATAGAACTTGAAAACATAACCAAAACCTACGGAAACATAACTGCCCTCAAAGAGGTCAATCTAGAAATTCCAGAAGGCGAAGTGTTCAGCCTACTAGGTCCAAATGGTTCAGGAAAAACAACTCTGTTAAAAATTATGGCGGGCATTGAAAAACCCACCAGTGGAGAAATGCGCTTCAACGGCGTGAAGGTTGATGAGGGAATCATAAACCAAGTAAGGTTAAAGACCACTATGGTGTTTCAAAAAACCGCGTTATTCAGCACCAGCGTCTACAAGAACATCGCTTATGGTTTACATCTCAGACGATATTCAAAAAGAGAAACGGATGAGAAGTTTAAGGAAGCTCTGAAAACGGTGCGGTTGGAAGGCTACGAAAAGCGACCAGCTAAAAGATTGTCTGGAGGCGAACAACAGAGAGTGGCTCTGGCAAGGGCTCTGGCGCTCGATACAGATGTCTTACTTTTAGATGAACCAACGGCAAACATCGACCCCAAAAATGTTTCCATCATTGAAGAAGCCCTCACATGGTTCAGCAAGAAAAAGAAGAAAACAATGGTCATAGCCACACACAACGTTTTTCAGGCGGAAACCCTGACCACCAAGGTTGCTCTGCTCCTTGGAGGCAAGATAGCCCAGATTGGCGCCCCCAAAGAAATCTTTAGGGGTCCGTCAGAAAGCTTGGCAAGTTTTGCCAGGCTGGAGAACGTTTTCTCCGGCACCTCAAGAATCCTTGAGGAAGGGACTTCGGTTATAGACGTTGACAACGGAATAAGGATAGAAGCCGCGTTGAGAAAGTCGGGGAAAGTCACGGTTTTTGTTAGGCCTGAGGACATAATCTTGTCGAAGAAAGCGATGGCGTCGAGCGCCAGAAACGTGTTTGAGGGGAAGATAGTTGAGGCTTCGGATTTTGGGTCTGTGGTGAAGCTGAAGGTTGACGCGGGAAAGGAGTTTGTTGTTCAAATTACGAAGCGGTCCTTCCTTGAGATGCAACTAAACGTTGGCTCCACAGTCTTCCTCACCTTCAAGGCTTCGTCAGTTCACCTGATTTAATTAACAGAACTCTACATGCATCTTAAACTAGTTCTTTGATTGTTTAAGAGATTATTAAGAAAAAAGAAAAAGAGGGATATGGAGACGCGTTGATTTTATGGTTAAACTAGTAGGCCTAGGAAGAAAACTTTGGGTCCTGTGGCCGCGGAGTATTCTTTATATATGAATATTTTGATCCAACCAAGTTCGCTCTCGCCTTTATAGATCTCTAGGTCCTCGTTAGTGGAGTGATCAACGATATTCCACGCCACACGTACACCATCTACTTTGAAGTCTATGACAGCTGCATTGATGTAAACGGTTGTTTTTCCAGAGATCCAATCGCCCTTGATGCGTATTCCACCCAATCCCACAAGCATTCTGTGGCTAATCAACCACTCATAGGTAGGCGCACTAACATCCCTCTCAGAATACTCGCCACTATAGACGTCCAAATGACCGTATCGCCACAGATATATTCCGGTGAAGTCGGGATTGGCAATTCCATGTCTGAAGGGTCCCCAATAACGGAGTCCGAATAATTCGCTGGTGAAAGCGAGAAGCGGCACATCTACTTCACAATAGAGATCGTCGAAATCGGTTGTTACGTATGGGCAGTTGTCCCAATCCCCTATGGCTGCGCTTTCGAGACTTAACCTTGTAGGCCAGTATCTGTCGAACGTAGCATCTACGTGAATCATTACTCTGGGATCTCCGTAGCCCTCATAGATGTTAGTAACCCCACCGGGGCCCCATGCTATGTAAAGCCTGTATGCAGCCCATTCGGTGATGTTAGTCCATGGCAGGCCGGTCCTAGGGTTAATCAGAGGTAGAAGTTTGGTTCCTGGTGGAAATTCTGCAGGGGCGCCGGGATTCGCGTCAGCATATTTGTATACGAACAGTGATCCTGTTGCTGGAGCGCCTACTTCACTGGACCAAGTCCCAGTTGCGATCATTCCGGCTATCTTGGCTGTTAAATTATAAGTATTGGTCACCCTCTCCGGATATTTCGCTCCACTTCCACCGTCCAGCAGTATTATTCCCTTTAGGTCCTCTTCCCAATACAGTGACGCGTAGTTCATCGCTGCGCTTCCGCCGAAGCTTTCACCCGCCATATAGATTCTCTTGGCTCCAGACACTTCTTTGGCCTTGCCAACCGCTTCCTTTATGTCACTTATCCATTGGTCCCAGCCCCAGTCTACCATGAACGAGAGTTGGGGAGGATTCAGAATGATTGGCACGAAGTGTGTTCTGTAGTCTATGGAGTAAACGTCGAAACCTCTGTTTGCCCAATAGATGGATTGGGTATGTTTTTCGTCCTTGGTCCACATGTCCCCAGGTGGATTTGAAATCATTTGTTCACCGCTGCTCCATGTCCCGGGTAGGATGAACAAGACTCCCCGTGGTTCAATGCCTGTTTTCACAAGCCTGTGCAAACCTATTTTGTCGTAAGGACCATTAGGAAGTGCAATCGGGACTTTTTGCCAAACAGTCTCCATTAAATCAGGATAGGCCTTCAAGCCTCTCTCAGCGACCTTAGCCCAACCGTCAGAAGCTTTGGCTGCTGGAATGGCAGTAATTGCAAGTCCGACAACAAGTAGAGCCACTAGCGCGGTTGTTTTGATCTTATGCATTTTTCATCACTCTCCTTTCAGCTGGGTACTTGTTTCATTGCGCCCCTCCTCGGCGCTCCGAAGGGAGAAATCTAAGAATGCTATAGACTGACTCTAACGGAATCCATGTAATCCCTGAAATACTCCTTTCCCTTCATCTTATGATTAGTAAGTGAAACGCATTTAACATTTGTGCTAGAATCTTATTCTTTATTCATCATTTAGCTTTCTCACTTTCACCTATTGCCAATCCTTCAGATTTCTGTTTTCTAAGTTCGTAGAGAATGACTAAAGCCTCCCCTAAAGGTATGCCCAGTTTTGCCGCCAAGTCCCGTGCAGTCACGTCGGGTTGCTCATGGAGAACGACGTCCCTAGTGTAAGCCTTGTGATGGGGATACATAACCATGGCATGAACGGTTTCCACGAGAAGGGGCCAAAGAGGATTGGTTACATATTCCTCAAAACCCATGCGAGTCCCAGTCCTAATCTAAGCGATTTTCACACTCAATTAATTTTCCATTCCTAAACCGCAAACAGTTTTATGAAGCCACTGCTCTAACCTAGAATCAAAGTTGGCTGGGTCTACATGACGATTAAGGCTGTAATCTTCGACCTCGACGGAACCCTCGCATCCTTCAACATCGACTACATGGCAGCCAGAACTGAAATCATAAACCTCCTCACCAAACAAGGCCTCCCAAATTCCCTCCTCTCAATAAAAGAAGGAGTATTCGACATGCTGAAAAAGGCAAAGAAACACAAAGAAGAAAAGGAATTCCTAGAGCTCAGGAAAAAAGTAATCTTAATAGTGGAACGCTACGAGGCAGAGGCTGCCCGCAAAACCAGCCTCCTCCCAGATGTCCTAAAGACGCTGAAAACTTTAAGGGAAATGAAATTAAAGATGGCCATTTGCACAACAAACGGAGAAAAATCAACAAGCCACATTCTAAAACGCCTCCACATCGCACACTTCTTTGAGGCAATAATCACCCGCGAAGCCGTTTCAGCAGTAAAGCCAGATCCTGCCCACCTAGAAGCTGCCTTAAAAGCTCTAGATATTAGGCCGGAGGAAGCCATAGTCGTTGGAGACAGCACAATAGACATGGAATGCGCCCGAGAACTCAACGTCATCGCCGTGGGTGTAACAACAGGAATCTCCCCGCCCGAAGCGTTGACCAGCGCTGGAGCTGACTACCTAGCCTCCTCATCAGCGGACGTACCAACCCTAGTAGAACAACTTAACAGGCAATTGAAGTCGGATTGGTGAAGCTACTGGCAACACCCACTAGATTTCTTGTGAGATTTCTTGTGGGCTTCCATTTCCTTCTTTGTATTGAAGGTCTGACCACAGCACTCATATTTTACTTTCTTCGCTTTACAAGCCATCTTACAATCTCTCCAACTTTCGCTCTGCTATGTTTCAAATCAGGGATATAAGTCTATACATGCATGTCTAAATGAAAAAGTTATAGCACAGTCAAGAGAACTCATAAGACTACACAATAGGTGACCATAAATGGAACTACACCTCCTAAGCGACGGATACTTCACCCTAGACAAAAGCTTCCTCGTATACACAAAGTATTCGGGACAAATCTACGAGGCAGCCCTCAAGCCTCTGTTAATCATAACCAGCAAAGAAAAGATTCTCGTAGAAACAGGAATCGGAGAACTTCCAGAAGCGCACAAACAATTCCACACCATAAAGAGAAATCAAGACCAAACCCTCAAAGCACAACTGCAAAAACATAACCTAAAGCCCCAAGACATCACCATAGTTGTCAACACGCACCTTCACTTCGACCACTGCGGCAACAACACATTGTTCCCAAAAGCAAAGTTTTACGTGCAAGCCGAAGAGCTACGCTATGCCTACGCTCCAGACAGGTTCCAAAAAGCGGCGTACATCCGAGAATTCTTCGACGCAAACCTTGACTACGAGCCTGTACGCGGAAAGTATCAACTAACCGAAGACGTGGTTCTGGTTCCCACGCCCGGACACTCCATTGGGCATCAGTCGGTCCTAATCATGGGGGAGGAAAGAAACCACGTTTACTGCGGCGATGCCGCGCCCCTCAGAGAAAATCTTGAGAAAAGAAACATTCCAGGAGTTCTCTATCGTGCTGATGAAGCGTTAAAGTCGATAGACAAGCTTAGAAGCATGAAGAATGCGGTGTACATTTATTCCCACGACAACGAACAGTTAACCCTAGTTTAGTAACGAGCACTTCAAGGCGGTCTAAAGAAATATCTGGGCCACATAGGCCACTGGGAAGGCAAAGACGTGTCAAAATCAACAGTTAAAGCCATGCCAACCCTAATTTTTTCAGGCTCCACACCACGAATCATGCCTGGCAAACGAAGACCCTCTTCTAATTTCACTATGCCCACAGTGTAAGGCGCCATGGACTCAAATTGGGGAGGCGAAATGTGAATCACCGTGTAGCTGAGCAGCTCCCCCCTCCCGCTGAGTTTAACCCATTCAAAATCCGTGGAAAAACACTTGGTGCATAAAGGTCTAGGCGGAAGAAGCATGGTTCCACACTTGCTGCATTTAGCAGCCATCAACTTTCCTTCGCTCACAAACTTGTAGAAGCCCTCTATATTGAAAGGCTTAGTTTCCGCCAAGCCTATCCCCTCCTGTAAATGTGCACGGTGGCGGTGGCTCCAGAACCACCAACATTATGAGTCAAGCCTACTTCAGCCCCGCTAACCTGTCTCCTCCCAGCCTGCCCAGTTAGTTGCAAGTAAATCTCGTAGGCTTGGGCGGTTCCAGTGGCCCCAACAGGATGACCCTTCGACTTCAAACCTCCACTCGTGTTGACTGGAATCTTCCCCTCAAGAGTGGTTGCACCTTCTTCCAACAAGCTTCCACCCTTTCCAGGCTTACAGAATCCAAGATCTTCGTAGGCTATGATTTCAGCAATAGTGAAACAGTCGTGAACCTCAGCCACATCTAAATCTTGAAGCCTAACCCCCGCCATTTTGTAAGCCTCTTTCCCCGCAAGCTTCCCCACCCTTAAGGTTGTGAGCTCCTCCCTTTCATAGAGGCCTATGGCGTCGCTGGCCTGCCCCGACCCTACAATATGAACAGGCATGTCCGTGAATTTTCTGGCAAGCTCCGGTCGGGTTAGAATCAGGCAGCTGGCTCCGTCGGTTATGAGGGAGCAGTCGTACAACTTTAGGGGCCAAGCAACCACCCTAGAGGACAAAGCATCTTCCAGCTTCACTTCCTTCTGCATATGCGCTTTAGGGTTCAAGGCTCCGTTATGATGATTCTTCACGGCAACCATGGCCATCTGCTCCTCAGTCGTGCCGTACCTGTGCATGTGAGCCGTAGCCATAAGGGCGTACAACCCTGGAAACGTTATTCCATGCCACTGTTCGAAGGGAAAGTCCGAAGCCATGGCCAAAAACTCGGTTACCT
>Ga0315308_1001071_pt1 | contig 15698 bp, 13 predicted proteins | sample TDP3_MG_FD_203078 | JGI IMG/M metagenome (GOLD analysis project Ga0315308, IMG submission 203078) | Freshwater sediment microbial communities from Lake Towuti, South Sulawesi, Indonesia - TDP3 | ecosystem: Environmental > Aquatic > Freshwater > Lake > Sediment | place: Indonesia: South Sulawesi... | reverse complement strand
ACCCTCCCGCTTTTTCCGCCGCTATGGCGTCGTGTTCTAGATCGCCGACCAGAAAGAAGCGTTTTCCCTTTCGAAGGCTCTTGAGAGCTAGCAAAACTCCTTCGGGATCAGGTTTCAACTTTGCTACGTCTTCTCGTGTAACAACCACATCAAAGTAATTCCCTAGATCATGCATGGAGAAATAATGATCTACCGCCTTCTTTGACGTGTTGGTAACGAGTCCAATGCGGCAACCCAGCGCCGTTAATTCGTGCAGTGTAGAAAGAGTTTCAGGGAAAAATTTAGAGCTTTTCACAGCGCTCAATTCGTAATACTCTAAGAATTTCTCTATTTCGCGTTGATATTGTTTGATTTTTGTCTCGCCTAAGTTCTTCTTGATATAGTCGAGAGCCTTGTTGCGCATCACTGTAGACTTTTCTGTTCCCTCTAGTACAGGTGGTGGTATGCCCAATTCTAACAGCTTCTTTCTTGTTTCACGTCTGAAAAGCACAACATGGTTTGGCTCCTCCCATTCTGTCTGAACAAGTGTGCCCTCCAAGTCAAACAAGACGATGACCATGATTGAATGCCTCTGTTTAGCCATTCACACCTCAAGGTATGAGAAAAACTGCTTTAAAGCCTAAATACTGTTTCTGTACTTAACCTTCAGAAAGCAGAAGAAAAGTTCACACAAGTTTGGTTTGAAAACTGGAAGAGATGAAACTTATGTCAGAAGTTGGTAAAAAACTCCGTTTGAGCAGACTAATAGACAAAAAAACAGGAAAGACCGTCATCATAGCGTTTGACCACGGATTCGAGCATGGACCTGCAGACTTCCCAGAAAAGGTCTTAGACCCTAAGGTGGTTGTGAAGGCAGCAGCAGAAGGAGGCGCCAACGGCATCATGATGCACAAGGGCGTCGCCAAGCACACCGCTGAAGAGTGGGTAGGCAAGATCCCGCTCATTCTTAAAGTCACAGGCAGAACCCGGTTGATGTCTGAAGAATTGGCCATACAAGCGCATGTGGCTTCGGTTGAAGACGCGGTCAGTTTGGGCGCAGACGGCGTCGCCATCACCATTTATGTGGGCTCCAACAACGAGCCAAAGATGCTCGAAGACTTCGGTCGAGTGGAGACCAAGTGCCGCCAACTAGGCATGCCCATACTAGCCCTGATGTATCCGAGAGGCCCGGGTATAAAGGACAGATTCGACGTGCAGCACGTGGAATACGCTGCTCGCCTAGGCGCCGAGCTGGGCGTGGATTTGGTCAAAACCTACTACACGGGAAGCACCGAAACGTTCCGAAGAGTGATCAAGGCTTGTCCAGTTCCGGTTGTGGCTGCAGGAGGACCGCGTAAAGAAACAGCCAAAGAAGCCTTAGAGATGGTTAGGGAGGTCATGGAGGCCGGAGCCACAGGCGTCACCATAGGGAGAAACGTTTGGGCTCACCCCGACCCAGTGGGCATGACTAGAGCAATACGCAAAATAGTGATGCAAAACGCAAGCGTGAAAGAGGCCTTGAAAGAGGTCCACACTTCTGCCAAACACAAATAAGTTAAGACGCTTTAAGAATGCTCTCGATAAGCGTCGTCAGTTTAGGCTCTGCTCTGACTAAGTCCATGCTGGTTATTATTCCAACCAGCTTGTTGTCGCTGACAACAGGGAGTTTCTTGATTCTCTTTCTAGTCATGAGTCTAGCGGCTTCTTCTATGCTTGCGTCTTCGCTTATCGTGACCACAGGGGTTGACATGACCTCGATGGCTTTGAGAGCGTCTGGAGGAATGCGCGGCTGAACCACCTTAGACACAATGTCTTTGTGAGTAACTATGCCTACTGGGCGCTCCTCCTGAACAACTATAACACTGCTTATGTCAAACTTGTTCATAGTAGCAACGATCTCTTGGACGCTTGTGTCACGTCTAACCACCTTAGGGTTTTTAGTCATCACGTCTCGAACCAAAACCAGACCAGCCATAATGAACCAAGACCCCTTTGACCAAGTGAACATTAATCTATCTTGAAGGTTTTAGTCTTTTCGTTTGGAGGAACCTCATCAGCTTAGGCATGAGTTCCGAACCATGCTCCAAAACGCCTAAACTTCCCCTCCTACACGCCTTTTCAGAGAATTTCTCAACCTTGTCATCCTCGATTCCGTTGCCTGAAATTAACACTGGAACCGGGTCGTCACTGTGCGACCTCAACTCACACGGTGTGGAATGGTCGGCAGTGACGCAGATAACACAGTCGCTTAGGTTTATTTTCGGTAAGAGTTCTCCGAAGAAGTTCTTGTCTATCGTGGCTATCATTTGAGCTTTCACCTGGAACTTTCCGTCATGAGCCGGTTCATCGGGACCCTTGATGTGGACGTAGAAGCAGTCGTACAAGCGTAGGAGTTCAAGCAATTTTCTAACGCGCCACAAACAGTCACTTTTAAGGTCACCTGAAGGAGGGGGAATGTCGACCAGATGCATGCCAACAAGCTTGGATAGACCTCGCTCAACAGGCATGTCGGCGAGACAAGCAAAGCGTACATTGTATTTTTCGTTGATGTTGAAGAACTGGGGTAAAAGGTGTCCTGCGTCACGTGTGAGTATCAGATTGGCTTTCAACTTGCCCTCTGCGACCCGCCTCTTGTTAACCTCGTGGTATTCTAAGACATTATGCGATTTTTCTACAAACTCATTCACAAGCGTTGCTGAAACTCTGGCTTCATCGCTGTTGTCCCGCGGCTCGCACTTTTTGACAACCATTTTAACCTTTGTCTCAGCCACGCCAAGTTCTTCCATTCGTGAATAGGCTGGGTCAGTGTTCGAGATTTTGCTTGATAGCGGTTTATCTAGACTTCTGATTACTAACACAGCTCTGTGCCCAACAGTGCTCTTGAACTCAAAGCTGGCTGGATGAGTTTCTAGTCTCAAATCTTTGTTTACAGCTTGGCTCAGCGCCCTCGCCTCTTCTGATGTTAGGTCTCTTCCGGCTCTTCGGTCGATTATTTCTTTGCCACGACCAAGCGTTGCGAAGTTGCAGCGCAGGGCGAGGTCTCCATTCTTCATGGGTATGCCTGCGCCTACCGCTTCGAGGATGCCTCTGCCGGTTGAGTACTTGAAGGGGTCGTAGCCAAGAATGGATATGACGCCAACGTCGCTCTCAGGCGCAATTCCCTTACCAACCGTGTACATTAGACCCGTTTTTCCATTTTTGGCAAGATGGTCCATGTTTAGTGTCTCGGCAACACCCAATGGAGTTTCATTTCCAAGCTCTCTAATCGGAAGGTCGCCCATGCCGTCAACGACAACGTAGATTAACTTCAACCTTAGGCATCATCTCTTTGCATGTTAGACGACGGTACGAAGACCCTTGGTTACACTAGAAGACTTTGGCAAATAAAAATTGCCTCAATATCGACGCTAAGATGGAGAAAGTCCAAGTCACCTCGATGTGTGCAGAGGCATGACATGAAGACGCGGAGGGGGTTTCGCTTTCTTTTGAGTGAGAAAGGAATGAAGAAAACAGTATTTGCTTCATCAACCCCCAAATATTAAGGGCGCGACAGAGGAATTTAGAGCTATAGGTTAGAACGATAGACTCAAGCTATCTTTATTGTTTGATACGGTCCACGAGCCTGAACAACCTTTTTCTTATCCAAGAAACGACTGACCAAAATAGTATGAAGATTGTTAGAACAAACATACTATGTTTATAAGGTGGCGTTTACACTAGGTGTAAGACCAGTTTCGATACAACGTTAATCCGAAAAGAAGTTTAGGAGAAGGTGCCCGGTGATAAATGGACCTCACATGGCTTGCGTTATCAGTCGGAGTCTTTGCCATGCTCATCGTTGCTTACTTAGCCTGGTCAATCCTCAAGGAACCCGCCGGAACGCCACAAATGGACAAAATCGCAGGTTACATTGAAGAAGGCGCCAAAGCTTTTATAAAACGACAGTACCGAACCATTGGAATTTTTGCTGCGTTATCGCTCATTCCATTAACCATATTCTTTAAAGACGCTAGAGTAGCCATCGCCTTCGTATTCGGCGCCTCTCTATCCCTCTTAGCCGCCTACATAGGCTTACGAGTTGCCGTGAAAGCCAACGTGAGAACAGCCAACGCCGCCAGAACCTCTCCAACAAAAGCGTTTACGCTTGCCTTCCGAGGCGGAGCCGTGATGGGCCTCTCAGTTGTGGGACTCAGCCTCATCGGCGTAAGTCTACTCTTCTTGCTTTATCAAGATCCAAATTTAATCGTAGGCTTCGGCTTCGGCGCCAGTTTGGCGGCTCTCTTCGCCCAACTGGGCGGAGGCATATTCACCAAGGGGGCTGACATAGGCGCAGACTTGGTGGGTAAGATAGAACAGCGCATTCCTGAAGACGACCCGCGCAATCCCGCAGTGATTGCAGATCAGGTTGGAGACAATGTGGGCGATTGCGCCGGAAGAGGCTCTGACCTCTTTGAATCCATAAGCGACGACTACATCACAGCAATGATTTTAGGCGCCATACTGCTAAGCCCGGTAGGGTTTGGAATAAACGCTTTAATGTTTCCCTTAATGCTTGGCGCCTCTGGGATTTTGGCGACAACAGTTGGAGTCTTTGTCACCCGAGGATGGAGAAAATTTAGACCCATTTTATCGTTCAACCTTGGTCTCTTAGCGACAGCTCTCGTTTGTGTGGTCGGCGCATTTATCTCTTCTCTAGTGTTGCTGAACAATGTAACTGTGTTCTACGCCGTGGTTAGCGGCTTGATCGCAAGTCTAGCGGTTGGCTTAGCCGTGCAATATTACATTGGAATCAACAGCAGACCAGTCAGAAAAATAGCGGAATCCTCTGAGCGCGGAGCAGCCATCAACATCATAACAGGTTTGTCCTACGCCTTTCAGAGTCCATTCATGCCTTTCTTGTCCGTTTTGGCGGCCATCCTATTTTCTTATTTTGTTACTAATGGTTCGGTTCCTTCGCTTTATGGGATAGTTGCGGCTAATATAGGAACCGATTTAGCCATAGGCATTATCATGTCGAGCGATACATTTGGGCCAATAAGTGATAACGCTGCGGGTATAGCGCAGATGGCAGAGATACACACAGAGAATGGAGGAGGACTCGAAGAGCTCGACGCCATGGGCAACACCACCAAGGCCTATACCAAGGCTTTCGCCACAGCGTCTGGCACCGTTTCAACGGTCGTGATTTTCATTACATATGGCGAAATGGTAAAGCTTTATTCCGTTAGCCTCGGTCTTTTGAGCCCTGTTATTCTTGTTGGGCTCTTGTTTGGTGCTGCTCTTCCCTTTTTGTTTTCTTCTCTGGCTATTGGAGCCACTGGGAAAACTGCGTATAAAATGGTGGATGAGGTGAGGCGGCAGTTCCGAGAGAACCCAGGCATCCTCGAAGGCAAGACCAAGCCAGACTACGCACGATGCGTGGATATCGGCACAAAGAGTGCGCTCAAACAGATGATTGCACCAGGGTTGCTGGCTATTGCTTCTCCTCTCGTGGTGGGTTTCGGGTTTGGAAGCCTAGGAAAATATGCGTTAGGCGCCATGCTTCTGGGAGGATTGTGCACGTCCGCTCTGTTATCGCCTTTCTTCACGTTCGGGGGCGGCATATGGGACAACGCCAAGAAATACATTGAAAGGAAATTCTGGATGAAGGGCACACCTACTCACGCGGCTGCGGTGACAGGCGACACGGTTGGTGACCCTCTTAAAGACGTTGCGGGCCCCTCGCTAAATATCTTCATGAAACTCACAAACATGACCGCTCTATTAATTGCTCCAATACTGCTTCTTCTTTAGAAGTGGTTGTTACAATATTCCTTGTTCTGCAAAAGCTTCTCCCTCTTTGTGCTCTTAACTTCCTCTAGTCACGCTTTCTCTGATTCTTTGCTGCGTCTCATTTGGCGGCAATGTTGTGTTAACCATGTGAACACCTGTTTGTTTGAGGTATTGGCGAAAGAAGTTTTTTCTCAACTCGAGCTTTCTCTTGTCTGTGACCAGTTGATGAGGGTTGCAAAAGTTGTTTGCTAGAAGGTATTCCAACGCTTCTTTTTCGGTTAGGTCTGTGACTATCTTTTTGTCGTTGGGGTCTCTCTTGAGCAAGATGATTTCTTTCATGGTTGTCACGGGGATGACGCCTCCGCCCCCCACTATCCATCTGACGTTGACAACCGCTCTGCCCTGGGGGTCAAAGTGCACCTTCTCAACAAGCTTCTCGTATTCACCCCATATCTTGCCTATGTCAGCCTCGATGTAACTGTTCTTTTCAGACCCGAAAGCCAATGGCTCACGACTTGACAAGCGCACAAAGTACCAGTCGTCAGAGACCATTCTCGCGTCTTTTAGGCGCAGGAGCCCCCAAGAATGCGTAGTCTTGCCTGTTCCAGGCGGGGCAATGAGCGAAACACCAATACCTCTGACATCGATGGCTGCTCCGTGAACAGAGTGGATTCTGTGTTCATCTTCGAGAACGTCCCTAGCCACGGCGAGGGCTAGGCTCTTTATCCAACCATAATAGTCAACATTGATGAGAAACGCGGTTTTGGTGTAGGGGTCGTATCTCACGCTCAACTCTTTTCCCTTTTCTTCAAGCACGATCAGTCTGCCGTGCGAACGAACGTCTTCGCTCATGCTGTAGAAGTTGTCGTCCCAGCTTACTATTGGTTCCGAAGGTTATCATACTCATCCGCTTCTTGGTAATAGGAGAAACGACCCGAGAGACCAAAAATTGTCTCAAATTTGGAGAGGCGGAAGGAGAAAGTTATAAGTCTTGTCTTCAGATTAGGGTAAGAGGTTTCTCACTTGAGAATCGGCTTCTTTGTCTGGGAGTATCCGCCCGCGCTTGTGGGAGGTTTGGGCACATACGCCGAATACATTACCAGAGAGTACATAGAACTTGGACACGACGTTACAGTGTTCACGCTCAACCCAAGCAAACTCAAGACTAGGGAAATTTTCAAGGGCATCGAGGTTCATCGCCCGCTGATTGCCGACGCGAGCAACGTTTTTCCAATGTTTGTCACCGAGGACTTGCGAAAGTGGGGAACCAACATCCGCTTCTTCAACGACATCTTCCTCTACAATATTCTCAGCTCAACCAAGTTCATCAACGACCTAATTAGAAAAGAAGACTACAAGTTCAATGTGGTGTGTGTTCACGACTGGTTGAGCAGCATCTCTGGAATAATTGCCAAAAATGAAACAAAGATTCCAGTGGTTTTCCACGTTCACAGCACTGAATGGGGTCGAAGCGGTGGTCAAGGCTCAGAGGTTGTGTCCCATCTAGAAAGCCAGACGGCACAGATTGCTGACCGCGTCATCACAGTAAGCTACGCCATGCGAGACGACCTTGTGCGACACGGTTGGTCAGCCGCAAAGATTAGTGTTGTGTGGAACGGTGTTGACCCTGACCGATACGACCCAGCAAAGGTGAAGGCAGAAGCTGTTAGAAAGATCAGAGCAAGATACAACATTCAAGAAGACGGTTTCATGCTACTCTTCCTAGGTCGACTCACATGGGTCAAGGGAGTGAGAAACCTGATTCAAGCCATGCCTTCAATTCTGAGAGAATATCCTAAGACAAAGCTCGTCATTTTGGGCAAGGGTGAAGAACAGAGTGACGTTGTCGAAATGGCTGGCCGCCTCGGCGTCAAAGACAACGTCGCATGTAATTTTGAGTTTGTGCCAGAGGAAGAAAGAATCGCACATTATGCCGCGGCTGACGCTTGTGTTTTTCCGTCAGTCTATGAACCCTTCGGGATAGTGAGCCTCGAGGCCATGTCCATGGCAAAACCCATTATAGTCGGCGCCCAAGGAGTAGTCGGCTTCAGAGAGCAGGTTGTACCCACCGGTGAAGACCAGAACGGCGTTCACGTCAACGGCAATGACCCCTCCGATATCGCTTGGGGAATAAAAGAAGTTCTGAGAAACCCTGAAAGGGCGAAGAAGTGGGGCGAAAACGGACGCAAACGCGTCATACAATACTTCACATGGAGGAAGGCAGCCGAACAAACTCTGCAAATTTACCAACAGATGGGCATAACCTCTTCCTGGGCAAAGAGAGGCGTTAGCAAGCCTCCATCCTCAGGTTCCTAGATTCTGCTACACATAACGCTGCCGTGACAAACATTTCTAGTTGATCAAAAGACTTTAGAAATTCCCTTTGACAATATCGGAGTCGGAATTCACATTAACAGTTCATAAATTTATTCTTAAAGTTTCGAGATTTAGACAATGGATCGCAATGATGGAGATGTGGGTTTGCGAGTCTTTGGATTCGCCTTCAAGGTTGTTCAGAGATGAAAAGAGTGGATTTTGACAAGACACTGCTTGAGGCAGTTGACCACGCATTGCTCGCATTTGGTGAATCGCCTAGAAAAGCCATTTACTACCACCTCGATAAAAGCTTCAAACTTCAGAGAGAAGACATCCCCGAAGACACAGACAAATTCTCTCACGCCCTGAACACGATTTTTGGTCCCGGAGCCGAGGTGATTAAAAAACTCATTGTCAAAAATCTGTATAGCAAGCTTAATCTGAATTTTGAAGAGAAAGGCTGCTTTGAAATTGTTGATTACATAAGCCTAGCTCGAGAAATTGCAAAACGCGAACAACAGCGCTTGAAAGTCACAAACAGAAAACGAAAGAGAGGAAGAAACCCACATGAGCTTAAGTGAATACGCCTTCTCAGAAAAAACGCTTCTGAGTATCTTAAACGCAATTGATTTAGGCATATTTCTAGCTGATTTGAATGGCACAGTAATAGAAGCGAACGACGCGGTTTTTCACATTCACGGAGTCTCAAGAGACGAGTACGTTAGGCACCAACTTGAATACTTCGTTGCTCCACAGGATAGGCAACGATTCAGGGAAGATATGCAACTTGTTTTAAGCAAAGAAAACATCCGCAGTGAGATAAGAGTCCTACGCAGAGATCGAACAAATTTTCCAGCGGAAATCAATTATTCTCTGTTGAAAGACAGCTCGGAAAAACCATACGTGATAGTTGGGATTATTCGAGACAGAACGCGTGGCATGCAGGTTCAAGAGCAGATTGACAAGACAACTCGCGAATTAACAGCCTTGATGAAGAGTTCAACTGAGATAATACGGACCAAAGACATGTATCAGAGACTTAAAGCAATAGCCCAAGCCGTTCAGGGACTAGGCTGGAGAAGAGTCTTAATTACCCTCACAGACGAGAAATTGGAAACAACGGATATAGTCTCGGCTGGTTTAACGACAGAAGAAGAAAAGTATCTCTGGGAAAATAGGCAACCCGGGCGCGTTTGGCGACAACGTCTCGGTCCCATGTTTGAACACTTCAGAATAGGCGAATTTTACTATCTACCATGGAGCGACCCCTTCGTTCGCAATCATTTTAAAACGGGAACAGTTGAAAGCAAAATTCCAAAAGAGGAAATGGTTGACTGGGACCCACAGGACTTGCTTTACGCTCCTTTGCGCTTGCCTGAAGAGCACACAGTTGGTCGAATAAGCATAGACGATCCCTTAGACGGTAGGAGACCCACAAAAGAGTCTCTTGCCCCTCTGGAGCTCTTTGTGCATCAAGCTGCAGTCGCTATCGAAAATGCATATCTTATCAGGGACTTGGAGGCTGCAAGAAATCAGGTGAAAGAATACGCAGACCAGCTTGAGCTAAAGGTTGAGGAAAGAACTCGAGATTTGAGGAAAAGTGAAGAGAAACTTCGCAGTATATTTGACGCCTCTCCAGATGCGATCGTGGTTACCGACCTAGGTGGAAACATAGTTGAATGCAACCAAGCAAAATTAGATATGCACGGTTTTTTATCTATAGAGGATTTGATTAACAAAAGTGCTTTTGAACTCATTGCCAAAAAAGACTATACAAGAGCGATGGAAAATCTGCAGAAACTCCTTGAGCAAGGTTCAATCAAAAATATAGAATTCACGTACCTAACCAAAGACGAACGAGAATTCCCAGTAGAACTCTCTGCAAGCGTTATCCGCGATGCTTCAGGTACGCCCACTTCTTTTGTGGGAATAATCAAAGACATCACTGAACGCAAACGCATGGAAGAACAACTTCTTGTATCGGAGAGACTGGCAGCTATCGGAGAACTAGCAACTATGGTTGGACATGACCTGCGCAACCCATTAACGGGCATTGTGGGTGCTGCCTACTATTTGAAAATGCGGTTAGGCTCAAAAATGGACAAGAAAACACTGGAAATGCTGGAGCTTATTGAAAAGGACGTAGAATACTCCAACAAGATCGTGAACGACCTCTTAGACTTCTCAAAGGACATACGCTTGGTCCGTACTAAAACCAACATCAAGTCTATTGCTAAGGAAACACTAGTCAGAATGAAGATTCCTAGGAAAGTGAGAATCCTAGACCTTACCAAGAGAACTCATGAAGTTTTTGTTGATGCTGACCAAATGAAACGAGTGTTTGTAAACATTATAAAAAACGCAATCGAGGCCATGCCAAGAGGTGGCAAGCTGGAGATCAAATCTGAGAAGGTGAACAATTCGTTGAAGGTGACTTTCCGAGATACTGGCGAGGGCATATCCAAAGAAAACATGAACAAACTTGGTAGTCCACTTTTCACAACGAAGGCAAAGGGCGTTGGCATGGGCTTAGCCATCTGCAAACGCTTAATCGAGGCTCACGGCGGCTCGATTTCTGTGGAGAGCAAGGAGAAAGTTGGAACCTGTGTAACGGTTACAATGCCGATTGAATTTGAGAAGAAGGAGCATGGGCAGAAAGGGTTGGGGAGGTGAAAACAGGTATGGAGAGAAAGGGAAGTATACTTGTGGTTGACGATGACCCTAGCATCAGAAAGGTTCTGGCAGCCATACTTGAGGAAAAAGGATACAACGTCGATGCAGTGGAAAACGGGGAAAAAGCCATTAGAAAGTCAAAGACCAGATTTTACAACCTCGCTCTGATTGACATCCGACTGCCTGACATGGAAGGCACAGAACTTCTAACCCAAATGAAACAAACCATACCAAAGATGATAAAGGTTATAATCACTGGGTATCCGTCCATACAGAACGCAGTTGAAGCCCTCAACAAGGGAGCAGACGCCTACATCATCAAACCTCTAGACATAGACAACGCCCTCTCAGTCATCGAGAATCTACTTGAAAAGCAACGCGAATCGTTGAAAATGACTCAAGAAAAAATCGTGGAATACATCGAAACGCGAGCCAAGCAACTCGAACGAGAGGAATTAGCATAGTCGCCAAAATTGAACAATCCTGGCTTCTCTCCTAAAACTGCCTGCTTCACCTTAGTTTTAATGAGATTTTTTCAAAGCGCCTATTGCTCAGAAACTTATTTAAGTCGTCACTTTTGCCGTTAGATAGGAGAACTCTTCATGAAAACACGAACAGAAGTTGATTCTCTCGGAGAAAAGAAGGTGCCCAAAGACTCCTACTACGGGATTCAGACACTACGTGCTATGGAAAACTTTCCAGTGAGCGGCATAAAAGCTCCACATGTCTTTGTTCGCGCTTACGTCATAGTGAAGAAGGCGGCAGCCAGTGCAAACATGCAGGTAGGGTGGTTGGACAGAAAAATCGGCAACGCGATAGTTAGGGCGTGCGATGAGATTCTTGAAGGCAGATTCGTGGACCAATTCGTAGTTGATGTTTTTCAAGCAGGAGCTGGCACGTCATTCAACATGAACGTCAACGAAGTGCTTGCTAACCGCGCTCTTGAAATCTTGGGCAGGGAGAAGGGTGATTACAGAAGCGTGAACCCGAACGACCACGTGAACATGGCTCAGTCGTCGAATGATACATTCCCAACTGCCCTTCACATCGCCACCCTCATAGCGCTACAACCACTGCTGAATGAACTTGAAAAGCTTACTGAAGCCTTTGCAAAGCTGAGCAGGAAATACGCTGATGTCATAAAGTCGGGTCGAACCCACCTTCAAGACGCGCTACCAATTACAATCGGACAGGAGTTCAGCGGCTACGCCGTCGCCTTAGAGAATGCGAGAGACCAGCTTAAGACAAGGAGCAGACGGCTAGAAGAGGTGGCGCTGGGCTCAACAGCCGTAGGAACGGGTGTAAACGCGCATCCTCGGTTTAAGAGAATTACAATCTCAGAACTGAGTAAAATGACTGGACTGAAGCTGAGGGCGGCAAAAAACCCTTTTGAAGCGCTTCAGAGTCGAAACGCCATCGCGGCTGTTTCGGGTGCGCTCAAAGAACTTGCCCTTGAACTGATCAGAATTGCCAACGATCTGAGGCTTCTCTCCTCTGGTCCAACAACTGGCTTGGCTGAGATTGGGTTGCCGCCGGTTCAGCCGGGTTCATCTATCATGCCGGGGAAGGTTAACCCAGTGATGGCTGAGTGCCTCGACATGATTGCCTTCCAAGTTGTTGGAAACGACTTGGCCCTGTCTTTGGCTGTTCAGGCTGGGCAACTGGACCTAAATGTTATGACGCCGGTGATGATGCACAACATTCTGCAGTCCATTCAGATCTTAACCAATTATCTTCCAGTGTTCACCGCGAGATGTGTGGAGGGAATAACCGTTGATAAGGAAAGATGCGCAGACTATGTTGAACAGAACCCTTCACTGGCGGTTTTTCTCTCACCCTACATTGGGTATTTAGAAGCAAGTAAAATCGCCAAACAATCGTTGGAAGAAAGACGTTCAGTAAGGGAAGTTGCTCTGGAAAAAGGAATACTGAAGCCTAAGCAAGCAGAGCATATCTTCAAGCCTGAGTTTCTGCTCGGTGAAGAGCGAAGAAGAAAGAAATGAAACCAAGCTTTTCGAACATGGGCGTTACCGGTGGTGCGGCCGCCGGGATTCGGACCCGGGTCGCCGGCTTGGGAAGCCGATGTCCTAGCCAAGCTAGACTACGGCCGCTGTGCGCTACGTTATACCTATAAGGTTTTGTGTAAATAAAAGTGAAGATCATCCGCTCAAGCATCGTTGGAGAAGAGAAACTTGACCAAAAAAGTGTTGCCTGGAACCTACTTTTGGCAGGGGAACCAGGCTTGTGCAGAAGGAGCCATTATGGTGGGTTGCCGTTTCTTCGCCGGCTATCCAATCACGCCGGCCAGTGAAATCGCTGAGCACCTGGCGCTTAGGCTTCCACAAACCGGCGGCGTAGTTGTTCAGATGGAAGACGAAATGGCCTCTTTGGGCGCGGTTATAGGTGCCAGTTGGACTGGAGCCAAGGCTATGACCGCCACTTCTGGACCTGGCTTTAGTCTCATGCAGGAGTTGATGGGCTACGCTTTCATGACTGAGACTCCCTGTGTTGTTGTAGATGTTCAGCGTGCGGGTCCGAGCACTGGGCAGGCTACAAAGTGCGGTCAAGGTGACGTTATGCAGGCGCGTTGGGGCACCCACGGAGACTACGCTTCAATAGCCTTGTCGCCCAACTCGGTGCAGGAAATGTTTGACATGACGGTTCGAGCCTTCAATTTAGCTGAGACCTATCGGACACCAGTCATAGTTTTAGCAGACGAGATAATAGCTCACATGAGAGAACAAGTCCAAATTCCTTCCTCAGATGAGATAACGGTTTTTAATCGGAAAGAGCCGAAAGTGTCTGACAAAATGTTTTTCATGATGGAGGAAATCGCGCCTATGCCAGCTGTGGGCGAAGGATACAACGTGGCAGTCACCGGATCAACACACGACGAGACAGGTCGCCGCTTCACAGCTGACGCCACCGTGCATCAAAGACTGGTGAAATCCTTGGTTGGAAAGATAGTAAACAATGCAGACAAGATTGTGGATTACGAAGCCCAAAACGTAGACAACTGCGACGTTGGTGTGGTCTCGTTTGGATGCACCTCTCGGACGGTTTATGAAGCAGTTGAAACGGCGAAGGAAAGGGGAATCAAAGCCGGATTCATTCGATTGAAGACTGTTTGGCCTTTTCCTGAGGAAGCTGTTTATGACATGGCTCAAAACTGCAAAAAAATCATTGTGCCTGAGATGAACCTGAAAGAAGTGTTCTATGAAGTGGAGAGAGCAGTTCATGGCGCAGTGCCAATCAGATCAGTTAACAAGGTTGGCGGTGGCGAGATGATTACGCCCGAAGAGTTGACGGCTGAAATTGTGAGGAGCGTGAAATGATTTGGTTGAAGCCTTCAACATTCGAAAATACCTGCGCCCCGATTTGACCCTTCCCTTCTGCGTGGGCTGCGGTTGCGTAACGGTTCTGAGCAGTTTTTTGAGAGCGGTTGGAGAACTGGGACACAAAGACTTGAGCAAGTTTGTTTTTTGCAGTGGAATCGGTTGTTCAGCGTGGATTCCGTCGCCCTACTTGGAGGCGGATTCTCTCCACACAACTCATGGTCGTAGCATACCAGTTGCTACTGGTGTGAAACTTTTGCGTCCCGACTTGAACGTGGTTGTGTTCGGGGGAGACGGAGACATAGCTGGAATCGGACTCAGCCACCTAATTCATGCGGCTCGAAGAAACTTAGACATAACAGTGGTTATGGTGAACAACATGATTTACGGAATGACAGGCGGACAAGTTGCGCCAACAACTCCACTTGGGGCAAAAACTACGACCACGCCTTACGGAAGTTTTGAGTATCCATTGGATGTGACTCGTTTGGTGGTTGCGGCTAGCGCCAGTTACGTAGCCCGTTGGACAACCGCTCACGGGGAGCAGTTGAAAGAGGCTATGAAGAAGGCGGTAACAACTAGGGGTTTTGCCTTTATTGAGGCTGCGAGCCCATGTCCAACAGCGTTCGGGAGAAGAGCGGGGTTCAAAGACGTCGCTGAGATGCTCCGATGGTTTAAGGAGAATTCTGTGCCTCTTGAGCAGGCTAACAAGATGACGGAGGAAGAGTTAGTCAATAAGATTGTTGTGGGCGAGTTCGTGAGTCGGGAGATTCCAACGTTAACTGAAAATCTCTATAGGATGGTGAGGGAGGCCGAAAAGAGTGCCTAAACGAACCGAGATACGAATCGCTGGCCTGGGTGGACAAGGCGTTGTGTTGGCAGGACAAATATTGGGAAGAGCCGCCGTTTACGACGGAAAACATGTGGTTCAGACTCAGAGTTACGGAGCCGAAGCAAGAGGCAGCGCCGCCAAGAGCGAAGTCATAGTTTCAGATGAAAAAATAGGTTTTCCAGTTGTGAGGAAATGCGACGTTTTAGTGGTTATGAGTCAAACAGCCATGGAGAAACACAAGAAAGACTTGAAAGAAGATGGAACCCTCTTAATAGAGGAAGACTTGGTCAAAGTGTCGCCAGATTTTCAAGCCAAAGTTTTCAGGGTTCCAGCGACCAAAACTGCAGAGGTCGAACTCAAGTCTAGAATCTACGCTAACGTTGTTATGCTGGGGGCTTTGATAAGAATCACTGGTCTTGTCAGCAAAGAGGCGGTTGAGAAAGCGATTGGTGACAGTGTTTCTAAGGAAGCGCTTGAGAAGAACATCAACGCATTTAGGATAGGCTTGCGAATAATTAATCAATAGGAATAATGTGCTCGCGAGTCCTAAAAATGCGATTATCATTGTTCAATTCTCCTAAGACGGGGTTTTGCACATGTCTTCCAAAATACAATTTGAACGCTTACCTAGGGAGGTGCGCCCACCAGTGTATCTATTGTTATGCGGTCAAGTTCCCGAGTTTTGTAGGTCGAACACTGCCTCGTCTTAAACTTCTTGACCAGATTGAGTGTTTGGCGAAAAACACGAAACATAAACTTCCGGTTATGATGAGCGACTGCACCGACCCTTA
>Ga0315308_1001070_pt1 | contig 15701 bp, 13 predicted proteins | sample TDP3_MG_FD_203078 | JGI IMG/M metagenome (GOLD analysis project Ga0315308, IMG submission 203078) | Freshwater sediment microbial communities from Lake Towuti, South Sulawesi, Indonesia - TDP3 | ecosystem: Environmental > Aquatic > Freshwater > Lake > Sediment | place: Indonesia: South Sulawesi... | reverse complement strand
GATCCGGTTTGTCCCATTAATGACACTTCCATGTCTTGACTCTGCCACAATGGTATTGTCAACTCAAATGACAGGGCGCCTCTTTTTCCTAAGAGTAAGTCAATGCCGCACAGCATCTGTGCGCCAATTCCAGACCCTGAAGCAGTGAGCGAAAAGGACCCCATTTCAGGAATGGTGAGTTCTACATCTATAGTTGATTGGTTGTATACAAGCCCGCCGCCAAAGAAAAAAGAGACATTCTGTAATGGAACAGCAATTAAAAAGTTGCCCTTGATCTTAAAAGTGGAAAAACTCTCTTTGTCCTCATAGGTATCGTAGCCATCATAATAAGTCTCGCTATAAGTTGAGAAATCAATGTAATCAATTTCCGGTCCAACATAAACCCCTAATGTCGGGGTTGACATAACATTGAACCGCGCTTCAACCCCTCCGCCGAATCCCGTGCTAAAAATTTTTAGTCCCTCGTAATCGTCGTTGGGAAAAAATACAATGAACTTTGGTGCAACAGAGCCCTTGGGAACAAGTTCATCCGAATACGATGTCTTGGGCACCAATATCAGCGCTGCAAATACGGCCATCACTATTGCAATTTTATTTTTCATGTTTTTCCTCCTTCCAAAAAATAAAAAACGCAGGCAGATACCGGATGCTCCTTCAGGTCTCCTCAACCAGTTCAAGAAGGACTCCCTGGGTCATGGATGGATGGACGAAAATGTAGGAGATGTTACCAAAGGACACTGGTTTCTCCGGCACAAGCTTTATGCCCTTTCCCCTGAATTTTTCTATCATCTTCTGTAACCCTGCAACCTTGAAACAGATGTGATTCAAACCCTCACCCTTTTTTTCAATGAACTTTGCCACGACACTGTCCGAAGAGGTTGGCTCAATAAAATGGAACTGGGTTTCCCCGATCCTGGCTGCCTTGACTTTCATCTTCTCCCAGGGCAGCTCCCATCCGAGATCGAACTTCAGGCCAAACAATTCTTCATATAGGGCCGCTGCCTTTCCAGCGTCCTTGACAGCTACAACAACCTCATGGATGGATTTTACTTTCGGCTCATCGTCTGCCATCTGCAACCCTTATATTAATAATTTTTCTCCCTGATCTGCAATAGTTTTGTCACCCCAATGTGACATTTTTATCACCCCTTATTACCATACCGCTCTAAAATAAGGGAAATAACCTGGCCCAATATTTGCAATTTAAAAAATATATGATGAAAAAATTTCTGCCTCTGATATTTCTGCCCCTTTTCATCGCCTGCAATATAAACAATCCTCCTGAGCCTCCCACAGGACCAACAGGGACAAAGACGATCCCAACGGATGATGACAGCAAAGATGACAGCGGGGAATATGCCGTTGTAGATGAGGAATGCGGGGGGACAGATAGAGAGGACTATCCTTCCTATTTTGCCACGGCCATGTTCAGGAGCATTTCACAGCAAGGTAATACAGCCTATCTCGTAGACGGCTCTCATCTCTGGGCGCTCGACATGAATAATCCCCTTGCTCCGAAGCTGATCGGACGGTGGGGCCCCATCGGTCATGCAATCAAGGTTCAAACAGTGAACACAATGGTTTATATTTCTGCAGTTGATCAAGGGTTTCTCATAGTAGATATGGCGAGCTTGACTATAGTAGGTAGATATATCCCCCACGGCTACATAATGGATGCCTATATCAGGCCGCCATACGCATTCCTTGCGGCAGGGAAAGGCGGGCTTAAGGTCCTTGATATCTCGACGCCTGATTCGCCAACGGAAATTGGTTCGCTCGACACTCCAGGTTATGCTGCAGGAATTCATGTGTCTGGTTCTACTGCATTCATGGCTGACTGCAGCTCTCTCGAGATAGTAAGCATTTTAGAACCTGCGAACCCCTTCCTCATGTCCTCCATTTCAATCCCTGGTGGAAATGCAAAGGAAGTTTTCGCAGAGGGAGGCTTTGCTTTCGTTGCAGACAATGGGCACGGTCTTTATGCCATTGATGTGAAAGACCAATCCAACCCACGGCTTGCAGGCCAGTATGACATTCCTGAAATGGAAAGCTTCTATGTGAACGGTGTAGTTGTGTCTAAAGGATATGCCTATATTGCATCCGGAAATCTGTCACTTAGTGTTGTAAATGTCTCTGACCCCTATAGCCTTGTCCCTCAGAAGGGATATCCTGTGGATCCTATAGGAGTGGCTCTATCAGGAAGCACCGTCTATTCCCTTGGAAATTATCGTTATAGCGGGAAGAGAAAAGTGGATGCATTTGATATTTCTACACCCGGTTCGCTTCGCTTTATTTCTTCCTTCTCTCAGTCTCTGTCCATGACGACAATGGCATTTGATGGGGAATATGTCATTGCCCTTCATGAAGGGGAGGGACTATTTATTGTTGATGCAGCTAAAAGAACTGTTGCGGACAGATTTATCCCTTTAACTCGCTCAATAGATATAAAGGCTGCAAAGAATCATGCATATATTATGGATGAAAATAGAAGGATATCTATTGTGAGCTATTTATCACCCCCTGCTCCATATCTTGCGGGTTCTATGAACAACATCCTTGCTTGGTTATATGCCATTGACGGAGACAGGTTATACATCTATGGAAGTAGAGATGGCAAGGATGATAATGAGATTTTGATCTATTCTATTGCATCCCCTTCTTCCCCATCTTTTCTTGGCAGCTATATTCCTGACTCGCTTTACGGGATGGCAGCGTCTGGAAATTACCTTTATCTAATTAAGGGCTTCGATGTAGATGTAATTGATGTATCTAATCCGAATTCTCCAAAGAAGGTTTCATCCTTTACTACCACGGCTTGTTGGAGCTTTTTATCCCCGGAAGACACGGAAGATGAAATCTTTGCAGTCAGCAATGTTCTATATCAGTACTGTGATCCGGGGGACTCGTTGGAATGGTTGTTAGGAGGGAAACAGAGGCAGCCTTATATAGAGGCATACGATATTAGGGACCCGCTCCATGTCAAGACGATCGATACCCTATATCTTCCCTCAGGATCAAGGCACAGGATGGCCGTGGTTGGGGATTTCCTATATGTTCTTTCAAGCGACAACGATGCATACATGTCCTCCCTTGGTATGTTCCAGAGGTTGAGGGTTCCAATCAAGGGTTTGTCAAGCTCTTTCCTGAAACATTCCACCTACAGCCTTTCAGGATATCCCAATTCCATTGCTTCCCTTGGAGACAATCTATACATCTTTGATGACGACCTCAGCCTGAGGATCATTGATATCAGCGTCCCTTTGTTTCTAAGGGAGAAGGGCCAGGTACTGCTGCAATGAAGAAACTGGGGCCGGCCATAGTTTTTTTATTGAGTCTATTTTTATGCTGCTCGTGCTCGAATGAGTTCAAAGCTCTGACCATCACGAGCTTCCTTCCCTACGAAGGGAGCTATATCGGGGGCACCTTCAGCGCATCTGTCATTGTAACTGCATCATCTGGGATAACTCAGGTCACAATTGCCGCGAACGGAAAAGACCTCGGACCCATGACGAAGGACATAGGCGATAGCGATAGATACTGGAAACTCGTCCCATCCCGTCAATACCCGGACGGCCCTCTTGTTATGAGAGTCTCTGCAATAAATGGGAATGGTAAGAAGGATTACAAAGAATGGAAACTAATAGTTGACAATACGCCGCCTGAGGTGTCACTTGTTTATCCATCCAATGGCCAGATATTTTCAGGAGACATAAGCATATATGCTCAGGCAGCAGACAACCTTGCGATTGATAAGGTTGTATTTCATCTTAATGGCATCCCCGTTGCAAGGATATACGCACCTCCTTACCGTCTTATTCTTTTCCAATCAAACCTCATGAACGGCCCCCAGATTGTATCGGTCGTTTCCTACGACAGGGCCGGAAACAGCTCACACGCTTCAAAAGCCGAGATTATCCTAAGAAGGTAATGCCGTATTCAGCAGGGAGGAGGCGTCCCTGTCCAGGATCACAATGAGGCGGCCCTTGAAGCACTGGAGGAAAGAGGCGGGCACATCGGGCGTGGGCTTGCCCTTAAGGGCCCTGAATATGGCTTTAGCTTTGTCCCTGCCGGCTGCCATAAGCACGATCGTCCTGGCTGAAAGGATGGTGGCTATTCCCAATGTAAGGGCATATTGAGGGGGATCTTTACCAGGGAAATTCTTTTTTATTGCCCGCCTTGTTTCCTTTGAAAGGACGACCATCCTTGTTCTGGAGCACAGGTTCGAGCCGGGTTCGTTGTAAGCGATATGTCCATTGGCCCCTATCCCCAGGAAAAGGAGCGATATACCCCCTGCTTTCTTAATGGCCTCCTCATATTTCCTGCTTTCCATATCAATATCCCCTGCCATTCCATTGAAGGAGTGGATTGCACTATGGGAAAAATCTGTTTTTGAGAAAAGATGCCTTTCCATGTAGAAACGAAAGCTGTTTTTATTTGAAGGAGGAAACCCCCGGTATTCGTCAAGGATAAATGCCTTGCAGTTCCTGAAGCTAATCAGCCCCTTTCTGTATAGGCTGGCGAGCCTCCTGTAAAGAGGGAGAGGTGTTGACCCGGTAGGGAAGCAGAGGACCGCGGCCCTTCCTTTTCCGACAAGCTCCATGACAATGTCAGCGGCCCTTGTCCCAACCTCCTCCGGCCCTGGGGTGATGATGAGTGTGAGTTTCTTTCCGATCGCTGTTTTATATTGCATCGTTATTACAGATTATAATCCAAAAATTTGTGTCATTGCGAGGAATCAGCCTCAGGCTGAGACGAAGCAATCCCAGGAGATTCCTCTCCGCCCTGCGCCAAAGGCGCATCAGCCTCAGGATGAAAGGCGGATTCGGAACAAGCTCCGCAATACCAAGAGATTACCACGCCCGCCCTTGGCGGGCTCGTAATGACACAGAGGATGACACTGTATTGTGAGGCAATATTTCGTGATACAATAATTTCTCCTTTATGGCCCAAAAGGCAAAGCTGCGGTTTACTGAGGCGGAGAGGCTGCTTGGGAAAAACCTGGCCCTGGACGAGCTCTTTGACCTCACCCTGTATCAGAGGTTGGCCAGGATCACCAGGGGCCGGCCCCGCCTTCTTATCAATGAGATTATTCCCGTGGAGGAAAGACACTATAATTTCTGGAAGGGTTTTTTCAATGTCACGGTTGATCGTCTGACCTGGATAAGGAAGGCAAAACTTTGGGTCCTCTATAACCTTTGCCGTGTATTCGGTGGCAGGATGACACAACTAATCCTGGAGGCAATTGAGATCTACGGAACAAGGAAATACCTGAATGTCTGGCAGAAATACAAAAATACCGAGCTGGCACATGGTTTGAAGGGCATTCTGGATGACGAGTTCAAGCATGAGGATGTTATGGTTTCAAAATTCATTGAGAGGAAGATTGAGGGTGGAAGGATCAGGAATGTTTTTCTCGGCATGAATGACGGGCTTGTGGAGATCCTTGGCGCAGTGAACGGATTCTTTGCTGCATTCTCCAATGTTTCCTCCGTGCTGATGGCAGGCTTGACAGTTGCCGTTGCCGGGGCAATTTCAATGGGCGCCGGTGTATATGTCGCATCCAGCTCGGAGAAAGAGGTGGAAGCCGCAGACAGGATGAAGAAGATCTACCTTGAGGGCAAGGCATCGGATGAGGGTGCAGGCGATCGCCCCCTGTCCTCTGCTTTAATTGTAGGGATTTTTTATTTAATGGGGGCTATGGTCCCTGTCGTCCCGGTCCTTGCCGGCGCAAAGAGCGTGTTTGTATCCCTTGTTATGGGCGGGGCAATGCTGGTGGTTGTGTCCTTTATTGTTGCCTTTCTCTCAGGTATGAATGTAAGGAAGAGGATCCTTATGAACCTCATGATCATGGTTGGGGCAATCATTATAACTTATGCCCTGGGCACGGCCGTGCGCCGCCTCTGGGGAATAGAGATTTAACTGACATGCTGCAGCCAAAGATAGGACTTATTGTCGTAATGAGTCCGCTTGAGAAGGGTGCAGACCGGGCATATCCGCTTTTCAAGAGGGCAGAGGCTGTTCTTTCCCGCGTAGGTCTTGATGTCATCCGGGCAGGGATCGTATCGGACGAAAAAACCGCTAATAGCGCCAAAGAGAATCTCGCAAAACATGGGGCAGAGCTCCTGTGCTGTCTTGCAGCCACCTGGGCTGAAGACACGCCTGTCCTGGATATTTTGGCACGCCTGCGCCTGCCTGCTGTTGTCTGGGCAATCCCGGGGATTGAGAACGGCTCCCTTTGTTTTTGCCATCAGTTTTGCTGCGTCATGAACGAGATGGCCCACAGCCCGTTTTTTATCTTCGGGGATGTTGACAGGAGCAGGGCGTACAGGATTGCGCGCTTCTCCAGGGCAGTATCAGTCAGGCGCCGCCTGGGCGAGGCGAAGCTCGGTCAGCTCGGCCACAGGCTCAAGGGCATGACCGAGGTGGCATTTGACGAGATGGCCCTCAGGGAGACCTTTGGCACTGGCATGGTTTTCTCAAGCACCGAGGCGCTCCTCTCAAGGGCTGATAGGATTAAGGACAAGGATGTGAAGAGGCTCTGGTCGCAGACAAAGAGACAGGCTGGGTCTGTGAGGGTTGGCGAGCAAGTGGGCTTGCGCTCAATGAAAATTACCCTTGCACTCAGGGATTTTGCACTGAAGCAAGGGTTAATGGGCATTGCAGTGGAGTGTTATCCTGACCTCATGGGGGAGTTCTGCCTGCCCTTTTCCATCCTCTCAGAGCAGGGGATAATGGGCGGGTGCGAGGGCGATGTCAACTCCACGCTCGCAATGGCCATCCTGTTCATGCTGACCGGCAAGCCCGTGCATAACACAGACCTCCTCGGCCCTGTGGATGGGGCCATTGTGTTCTCGCACTGCGGCTCAGGGGGGTTCTCGCTGGCCCGGAGCAGGCAAAGCATTACCCTTGCCCCGGTCAGGCTGAAGGAAAAGGGGGTCTGCGCCCTGTTCCCGGCAAGGAAAGGAGATGTTACACTTCTTAATATTGTCGGAAGGCAAGGGACATACAGGATGGGGATATTGGAGGGGAAGGCTTTGGAGACAAGGATGGTATTTCCCGGGAACCCGGTGAGGGTGAAATTTCTTGGGCCGCCATCAGAGGTCATCCAATGGATAGCTGACTGCGGACTTGGCCACCACTGGATGATCGGATATGGAGATATAGGGGAGGAGCTTCGGCACTTTTCACGCCTGGTTGGAGTGCCAAGTTTGGTTTTTTAGAAAGGAGGAGATGCCATGCCAAAATTAGCCATCAAGGGAGGGAAGAAGCTGAGGAAGGGGGAGTTTCACCCCTGGCCTGTGTTGGGCCCTGAGGAGAAGGCAGCCCTTAAAAAGGTCCTGGATTCAAAGAGCTGGGGTGGATTTCCAGCGCCCAACACCCGCGCCAGGGAGTTTGCAGCCAGGTTTGCAAAATTTCAGGACGCCCAGTATGGAATCTGCTGCGCCAACGGAACGGTTAGCCTTGAGATAGCTTTGAGGGCCGCAGGTATTGCAGCAGGGGATGAGGTCATTGTGACACCCTATTCCTGGGTGGCCTCTGCGACGACACCGGTCTATGTAAATGCGGTCCCTGTGTTCGTGGATATAGATCCTGATATATACTGCATCAATGCCGCAAAGATTGAGGAGGCTGTGACCAATAGGACGCGCGCAATAATTCCCGTGCACCTCGGGTCGAGCATTGCGGACATGGACAAGATCATGGAAGTCGCAGGGAAACATAACCTCATTGTCATAGAGGACTGCGCCCACATGCATGGAGCAAAGTGGAATGGGAAAGGGGTTGGCTCCATAGGCCATTTCGGTAGCTTCAGCTTCCAATCCTCCAAGCTCATGACAGCAGGCGAGGGCGGGCTCATTACAACCAACAACAAGGATTTTGAAGAAAAGTGCCAGTCTTTGACGAATTGCGGACGGAAGGAGACGGGATATAACAACTTTGATGGGGAGCTATTAGGTTGGAATTACCGCATTACAGAATGGCAGGCAGCAGTGCTCACTGCCCAGCTCGGCCGCTTCAAGCAGCAGATGAAGACCAGGGAAAAGAACAAGGAGTATCTTGCGGAGAGGATCAAAGAGATCAAGGGGATTACCCTTCTCAAGAAAGACCCGAGGATTACTTCACCGAGCGGCGTCCAGTTTATCTTCAAGTTCAATCCGGATGGTTTCAAGGGATTGACGCGCGATCAATTCACATCTGCCCTTGAAGCAGAAGGGATCACGATGGGCGGCTACTCCTATGCGCCCATTTACAGGAGCCCGCTTTTCCCGCTAAGGGCAAGGGATTATCCAGAGATCAGGGGCCGCTACGGCGAGGCAGTTGACCCGGACAAGATCGCATGTCCGGTGGCCGAGAAGGCTGCGTTTGAGGAGTCTGTTTGGCTTCAGCACCGCCTCTTCCTCGGGACAAAGAAGGACATGGATGATATAGCAGATGCGATCATCAAGATCCAGGAGAATGTCGAAGAGCTCCTCTGATAAAAACCGCGGCAGCATCAATAAGGGGTTTGTCCTCGGCGTGGATGCCGGCGGCACAAAGACACTTGCCCTTGTTGCCGATGCAGAGGGGCTTGTCCTTGGCATGGGACGCTCTGGCGGCGGGAACTTCCAGAGCAGCGGCGTGCGCGGGGCAAGCGAGTCCATCAACAGCGCCATCACCCTTGCCTTGGAACAGGCAAGGGTGGAGAGATCCCAGGTCTCGGCTGCCTGTTACGGCATTGCCGGCGCGGACAGGAAAAAGGATTTTCGCACGATCAAAGAGTTCCTCATGGAGATCACTCCCACGCGCAGGTTCATCCTTGTCAACGACACGGTCATAGCACTCAGGGCAGGGACTTCAGACGGGGTTGGCATCGGCCTCATCGCTGGCACAGGGAACAACGCCATAGGGATGAACAGGAAGAAGAGGATCGCAAAGGTTGGAGGGCTTGGAAGGCCAATGGGGGATTTCGGATCCGCATCCGATATCGGGGAGTATGCGCTCTTCTCCGCAATGAGGGGACATGACGGCAGGGGGAGGCCCACCATCCTTTATAGAAAGATCTGCCGCCTGCTCGGCTTAAAAAAACTGGAGGACGCCATTGAATTTCTTTTCTTTGACAATATCGCCAAGGCAGGGGGCAATCAGCCCTCGTCCCTCGGATGGTCTGATTTCGGAGCCCTCGCCTTCCTGGTCTTTGAGGCTGCAGGTGAGGGGGACCGTGTTGCACAGGAAATCCTTAAGAAGGTTGGCAAAGAGATCGCACGGGCTGCCTCTGTTGTGATGAAGAAGCTCTTTCGTCCAAATGAGGATGTCCCGATCGTCATGGGCGGGAGCGTTTTCCAGAAGGGCAATCACCCGGCCCTTGTCCGCTCGCTCAGGGCCAACCTGCCAAAAAACTATCGCAGGATAAGGATGATCACCCTGGACTTTGAGCCTGTCCTCGGTGCAATTTTCTTCTGCCTTGATCGCCTCTATGGCAAGGCAGGCGATGAGAGGATGATCCGAGCAAAAGAGTCCTTCCATTCCCTGGAGAAGCAATGAAAATCGCTGTCATTGGAGGGGGTAGCACATACACTCCCGAATTAATAGAAGGATTGATCCTGAAGGAGAAAGCGCTTGGTCTTGATCGGGTCGTCTTGCAGGATATTGACCCGGCCAGGCTCGAGCCCCTAACATCCTTCTCCCAAAGGATGGTCTCACATGCGGGGGCCTCGTTCCGTATTGATTCCACTGCTGACCTGGACGAAGCACTGGACGGGGCCGATTTTGTCATAACCCAGTTCAGGGTCGGCGGCCAGAAGGCCAGGCACAGGGATGTCATGCTCTGCCTGAAGCACAACCTGATTGGCCAGGAGACAGTTGGCGTCGGCGGTTTTGCAAAGGCATTGAGGACGATCCCTGCAATGATGGAGGTCTGTTACCGGATTGAGAAGCGTGCCCCAAAGGCATGGCTTATCAACTTCACCAATCCCTCGGGCCTCATCACAGAGGCAGTCCTGAACGAGACCAGGGTCAGGGCAATAGGCCTTTGCAATGTCCCGATGGAGATGAAGATGGAGGCAGCACGCGCCCTTGGTGTGGAGCCCGGTGATGTTAGGCTTGACTATGTGGGGCTCAATCACCTCGGATGGGTCCGCCGCATCTTTATCAAGGGTGTTGATGTGTCAGGGACTGTCCTTGCCTTCCTTACTTCTAAAGAGACAAGGGAGCCTGCAAATGCAGGCTCTGATGTTGAGCGGGACCTATTGCGCACCCGTAAGATGAGGGGGCCTGTGAACATCCCTGACATTTCCTATGAGCCTTCTCTCCTCAAGGCGCTCGGAATGATCCCCCAGTTCTATCTCAGGTATTACTATTACCCTGAGAAGATGCTGAAGGTTATTAAGAGGGCAAAAAAGACGCGCGCACAGGAAGTAATGGAGATTGAGGATAAGCTCATGAAAATCTACAGGGACAAAAAGAATCATGAGAAGCCTTCGCTCCTTGGGAAGAGGGGGGGAGCGTATTACTCCAAGGCGGCGCTTGAGCTGATTGAGGCCATATTGAACGACAAAAAAGAGGAGCACATTGTCAATGTCCAGAACAACGGCGCCACACCTGACCTTCCTCCGGATGCAGTTATGGAGATCCCGACCATTGTCGGGCGAACCGGCGCCTCTCCTTTGCCTGTGGGCCAGATAGAGCCGCAGATCATAGGCCTTATCAGGCAGGTGAAGGAGTTTGAGCGTCTGACAATCAGGGCAGGGGTGAAAAGCGATTACAACGCCGCTCTCCTGGCGCTTATCACCAATCCACTTGGCCCCACTGCAGAGCGCGCCGAAAGAGTGCTCAGGGACATAATCCGCACCAACAAGCTTTCATTGGCCGCATCTTAGGGGAGTATAATAGGGTCATGATCCTTTACGATCTGAAATGCAAAGAAGGGCATGAATTTGAGGGATGGTTCAAGGACCGCGAGTCCTTTGAGCACCAGAGGGACAACAACATGATCAGGTGCGTGGTATGCAATTCAACCAAGGTCTCTCAGCTTCCCTCAGGGTTTGCCATAAAGACAAGCAAAGGCTTTACACCTGCTACAAGGGCAGTCAGGGCTGTGTATCAGTATGTCCAGGATTATCTGGAGAAGAACTTTGAAGATGTGGGCCCGCGATTTGCAGAGGAGGCCCTCAAGATCCACTATGGACAGACTAAGAAGAGAAACATCCGGGGGGTTACAACCGAGCAGCAAGAGAAGATGCTCAAGGAAGAAGGGATAGAGTTCCAGAAGATAGTCCTTCCCAAATTTGACGCCTAAAATTGTTTAAAAAAATGAAGGCTTGGCAGGTCTCGCACATTATACGACTGCATCTTGTATTGTGCATGGCATTCGTCCTCGATTGTTCCAGGGGCTCCACCATGGAAAGCCCATATCAGCAGCCGCTTGCCCAAAGGTTTGGCCTGTCAACCCACATTCCCACTGGCAGTGCCCCTGATAAATCTCAGGCCCGTGAATTTGAGCTCTTTATGAACCGCAATGCAGGAGTTAGGCTCCTCAGGACAGACTTCCTCTGGCCAGAGATCGAGAAGACCCAGGGAAAATTTTCTTTTGATGCATACGATCAAATGGTTGACGAGGCCTGGTTGTTCGATCAGGAATTCATCGGCCTCCTTACCTATGCGCCTGATTGGGCCAGGTCAGTGCCCGGGGATGACTCCTCAATTGATCCGGAGGATTTCGCCTTTTTTGTCTTTGAGACAGTCACGCACTTCAAGGGAAGGATCGGCAAATGGGAGATCTGGAACGAGCCCAACTGGATCTACTGGAAGGGAGGACCTGACCCTGCTGCATACGGTGTCCTGCTCAAGGCTGCATACAGGGCTGCAAAGAAGGCAGACCCCTCCTGCACTGTGGCCTTTGGCGGGATATCATCTGATCCGTTAACTTATAAAAAGACATGGGGTTTCTTTGAAGAGGTCTATAAGGCACACCCTGACATCGGCTCCTTTTACGATGTCATGGCAATCCATCCCTATACCTATTTCCAGTTCAAATCACCCGAGGAGGAAACAGAGCAGGGCAACATTGTCCAAATGATAAAAAATGCGAGGGAGATTATGTCCAGGCACGGTGATGGAAAAAAGCCAATGTGGATAACAGAGCTTGGATGGCCAGCAGGCCCGGGCGAGCCCGTCTATTACTATCCGCCGAACATGACTTACAACGAGCAGGCATCGTGGCTTGTCCGCTCGTTCGTCCTCTCCATCTCAGAGGGAATCCAGGCCCTTTGCTGGTATGATTTCATTGACGGAGACGGGAGCGCGAAACCCTCTTCTGAGAATTATTTTGGGCTTGTTAAATACGATAGGACCCCAAAGGACTCGTATCAAGCGTTCAGAACGATGACGAGGATCCTTGGGCCGCTTCATTATGAATCCGATTTGAGAGGCGCGCTCGGATTGAAGGGGGATGAATATGGATTCCTCTTTCAATCCGCCTCAGGCGAGACAAGGGTATTTGTTCTTTGGAATGCAGGGAAGGGGCTTACAACTACGGTTGAACTCTCATTATCAAGACCAGCGAGGCAGATCGATATGCTGGGTCGGGAAACAAATCTTTTACCGCAGGGAGGTAGGATTGCTGTGGACATTTCTGAATCGCCCGTATATGTAATTGACACTTTAAAATATGAGCAATAGAGTGTCTAATATGAGGCAGATATACAGACTTTTAGGCTGCTTTTCCCTCGTTTTTTTAATGGCAATGCTTCTTTCCTGTCACAGGGAGCGTAATCAGTCTGCACCGGCTGCACGCATAGTAATAGATGCTCAGGATGATGCAAAGGAAATAGACCCCAAGATCTACAGCCATTTCATAGAAAACCTGGGCATGTGCATTTACCACGGCGTGTGGGAGGACGACCCTCAAGTGCCTGTCATTTATGGAGGGATCAGGACGGATGTCGTGGATCTAATGAAGGGCATTAAGCCAGGCGTTGTTAGATATCCTGGAGGGTGCTTCTCCGATGGGTATCACTTCGCAGATGGAATAGGCGCAAGCCGCCCCATAAAACCGAATCTTGCATGGGGGTATCTGAACATTCTTGATCCGAGGATAGGGCCTGACGACCCCAATACCTTTGGGACAGATGAGTTTATTAAGTTCGTCCGGGAGATAAGCGCAGAGCCGTATATTAATGTAAATTTCGGGACTGGCACAGTGGAGGAAGCCACTGCCTGGGTTTCATACTGCAATGCCGGAGTCTCAAATACAACATCTATTGGAAAGGATAGTAACGGCGAAGACTGGGGGACAGCAGGCGACTGGGCTCAGAAACGGCAGAATAACGGGTCAACCGAGCCATACGGGGTGAAATACTGGGGGATCGCAAACGAAATATATGGATCGCATGAGCTGGGGCATACCGATTCAACTTCCTATGGCAATAGGTTCATAGAGTTCCACAACAAAATGAACGCAGTTGACCCGAATATAAAATTGGTGGCAGTAGGCGCTGATGAGGCATGGAACAGGACTGTATTGGAGATAGCATGGCATTATATTGATTATCTTTCAATCCACGCCTATTATTCCGGCGTCTTTGATTCGATGGTGAGCGGTGTCCATGATAACGAGGAAGATTTTTATAGTATCTTGTCGGCGTCCATCGTTTTAGAGAATTACATCAAGTCTGTTGGGGAAACGATAGAAGATTTGACGGGCTCCAACGATTTGAAGATAGCCCTGGACGAGTGGAACCTATGGTGGAATTTTCAGCAGTTGATCCATTCCGAATACAGTTTGAGGGACGGGCTGTTTGCTGCATTGGTGTTTAATGTTCTGCACCGAAATGCCGATATTGTCGGGATGGCCAACCTTGCCCAGATGGTCAATACAATAGGTATGCTCAATACAAGCGAAACAGATATTTTTTCCACGCCCATTTATTTTGCATTCAAGCTCTATACAGACCATTCGCTTGGGCTTGCACTGACCTCACAAGTTGAAACAGACTCCTATGACAGCGAGAAGCTTGGAAATATCCCGGAGATGCATGCAATCCCCTTTCTTGATTGCTCTGCGACAACAAACACGGACAGGAGCAAGATGGCACTCATTGTTGTCAACAGGCATTATGAGGAAGATATTGTTACAGAAATTGAGATTCAGAATTTCCAATCAAGCATGAACCTTGATGTGTGGGAGTTGAACAGCGCTGGCCCTAACGATAGAAACAGTTACACGGATAAAGACCGCGTTAAGATAAGCCAGAAGGCATCCAGGAAGGTATCATCCAAATTTATTTACACTTTTCCTGCGCACTCTGCGATTGCCCTGATTCTTAGTCCTCTCAAATAGCAGAAGAAAATTTAAAGTCTTCGTTTTCCTTGCTTTTTAAATTTCCTCCCGCAGATGATTTGCCCTTCAGATAGAGATCAAAGAACGGGATCTCATAGTCAAGGATTATCTTTTGCTTTTTATCCAAATCCTGGCAGTCAATAAGATTCGTCATAAACCTGCAGGCCAGATCGCTGAATGTCATGTGCCCTGCCTGGAAGATTTCAAGGAGGTATTTTGGCGGGTTCAGATTGTCATAAGCTGCCCCTTGTTCGGCCTCAAAAGGGCAAATGATGTCTTTTGTCCCGCCCTGAACCATGTGTGGTATGCCCAATGTATTAATGCCATTCTCAGTGAAGACGGAGCTAAGGGGTGCGAGAGATATGGATGCGCTAACCCTTTCATCGCGGCCCGAAAGCACTCCAGTGCCCGGGGTGAAGGAGTTCGCCATAAAACAGCCAAAGGGCTCGGGTGGGGTCTTGCACTTTTCTATTATGCCCGGAATATCAAGCTGGGCGCCGGAGACCATCAGGGTGGTATATCCTCCAAGAGAGTGGCCGGTCATGCCAACATGGTCCAGATCTATCATCCCTTTAAGGATTGGGTCGGATCCATTGAGCTCTGTCATCTTATCAATCACAAAAGAGATCTCCGCTGGACGCTGCGTATAGAGCGTGGCAGACGAGATGCTAAAACCACCCCCTGCAGTCAGGGAATCTGGATGATCGGGTGCAGCAACAACATACCCGGCAGATGCAAGGGCTTCCACGAGGAATATGGATTGAAAGCGTGTTCCCTGGAATCCATGCGAGAACATAATCAGGGGGTAGGGAGCTCCATCCGCGTCCGGAGGTGCGTCCTTTGTTGCCTTGCCGGAAAAATCGGATATAAATTCATATGGCTTTACGCCGGACAGCTCTTTGGAAGGGTACCAAACATTTACTGTCATCTCTCTGTCCCCTGCGTCGTAAAGGAATTGGAATTCCGAGACGCCCACGAATTGCTGCTCCGACTCGCTTTTACTGCAGCAGGCGAGAGCCAGTACAAAACACAGGGCTGCAATTAGGAATATGCTTTTCGTCTTCATCTATTCACCTGCTTTCCAGCACCCCCCATTTGAGAAGACTTCCTTCTTCCAAATGAAGGCGCGCCTCTTTATGTTGTCAATGCAGAACCTGCACGCCTGAAATGCCTCGTCCCTGTGTGTGGCAGACGCTGCAATTGCAGTGCACAGCTCTCCAGCATTAACCCTTCCGAGCCTGTGGAGGATGGCCACCTTCCTTGCATTCGTTCTTTTCCTGGCCTCTTCCTCAATGCTCTTGAGTGCCCTTTCGGCCATCTGTATGTGCGCCTCGTATTCAAGGCGCAGGACCTTCCTTCCATTTGATGTTCCCCGAACGCTTCC
>Ga0315308_1001069_pt1 | contig 15705 bp, 14 predicted proteins | sample TDP3_MG_FD_203078 | JGI IMG/M metagenome (GOLD analysis project Ga0315308, IMG submission 203078) | Freshwater sediment microbial communities from Lake Towuti, South Sulawesi, Indonesia - TDP3 | ecosystem: Environmental > Aquatic > Freshwater > Lake > Sediment | place: Indonesia: South Sulawesi... | reverse complement strand
CAGAACCGTGGCGGACGAGGCCGCCATCAAGGAGTTCGTAAGGGAGATCCAGAGGGCGCTGCTGAGGGGGGATGTCAACGTCGACCTCGTCCTCGAGATGACCGAAAGGATAGAGAAGGATGCCACGAAGGAGATCCCGCCGGGGGTCTCGAGGAAGGATCAGGTCGTCTATTCGGCCTACAACGAGCTGATAAGGATCCTAGGGGAACATCCAGTCGAGCCAAGGCTCGAGAAGGGCCGCACCAACATATACATGCTGGTGGGCATACAGGGCTCGGGCAAGACCACAACCGCCGCCAAACTCGCCCTCTATTATCAAAGGAAGGGGTTCAGGTCGGGGGTAGTCTGTGCCGACACCTATCGTCCCGGCGCATATCAGCAGCTGATGCAGCTCCTCGAGCCCTACAAGATACCGGTATATGGGGAACAGGATGGAAAGGATCCCGTTGAGATCGCCCTTCGCGGCATCGCCCAGTTGAGAGGTGGCTGCGACCTCATCCTGATAGACACGGCCGGGAGGCACAAGGATGAGAGGGCCCTCGTGGAGGAGATGGAGGCGCTTGCCAAGGAGGTCAAGCCAGATAGGATCGTCCTGACCATTGACGCCACGATAGGACAGCAGGCGAAGTCCCAGGCGCAGGCCTTTCACGAGGCAGTTGGGTTGGGATACATCATCGTTGCGAAATTGGACGGCGCCGCAAGGGGTGGTGGCGCCCTATCTGCAGTGGCAGCGACGGGAGCGCCGATAGCCTTCGTCTGCGTTGGCGAGAAGATAGACGATCTCGAACACTTCGATCCCACGGGCTTCGTCTCCAGGCTCCTGGGTTACGGCGACCTGAAGGGCCTCGTGGAGAGGTTTTCCCAGATGGAGATCGAGCTCTCGAAGGAGAAGGCGAAGGCGTTGGCATCCGGTAGGTTCACGCTGGACGATATGCTCGAGCAGTTACAGGCTGCGGGGAAGATGGGGCCCATAGACAACTTCCTGAAATTCCTGCCAGGAGCACAAAAGATACCCGAGGGCGCATTGAAGGATGCGGACCAGAAGGTGAAGAAGTGGAAGGCAATAGTGCAATCGATGAACAGGGATGAGAGGGAGAACCCCGCCATCTTGGATTCGCAGAGGATCAGGCGCGTGGCCAGGGGTTCGGGGTCGTCCGAGAGGGACGTTAAGGACCTGCTCAAACAGTTCAACATGGCTCGAAACCTGATGAAGAAATTCAGGGGGAGCAGGGAGTTCAGGCGGAGGATGTTGGGCAAGATCTGATCTGATTTGAAGACCAACGCCTTGGAGATATGCGGGGAAGTGATCTCCGAATATGCGCTTTGCGACAGCTGTTTGGGGAGGCAATTCGCCAGCCTGGACCGAACCTTTGGCAACAGGGAGAAGGGCCACGCACTCAAAATGGTGCTTCACATGCAAGCCCAGATGCATGCATCGACGGAGAGGAAGGAAGCGTTGAGATCGCTTAAGGCATTGGCTGAGAGCGGATACGAGCCATCCCTCACGGCCTTGAGGAAGATGAGGAGGAGGCTTGACGTGGCCACGAGGCCATGCTACATCTGCTCCGGCTTCATGGACAGGCTTGAGGAGTTCTCCATCAAGGCCATCAGCTCATTGGGGGACGTGGAGTGCTCAACGGTCATGGTCGGATGCAAGATGCCACTCCAGGTCGAGGAGAGGGAGGACGAGCTGAAGGCCCGTTTCAAACTAAGGCACGGGGAGAACATAAGGTATGAGGTGACGCGGGAGATCGGAAGGCACATTCAGGCCCTAGCCGGCAAGAGGATGGACAAGCTCCGACCTGACGTCACATTGATCGTGAGGCTTCCGGAGGGGGAGGCGGAGGTCAACATCAACCCGATCTTCTTCAAGGGGAGGTACAGGAAATTGGTCGGCGGAATAGCCCAGACCAGGGCGCCGTGGCTGAAGGGTGAATCGATCGAGGAGATCGTCGGCGTGCCCCTGCTTGAGGCGACCCAGGGGGAGGACATGAAGTTCCATGGGGCAGGTAGGGAGGACGCGGACGCGCGAATGACGGGGAATGGGAGGCCCTTCGTGATCGAGATCATAAGGCCCAAGCGGAGGACCGTGGACCTGGCGTCCATCGAGGAGGGGCTCAAAGAGCGGCAGAAGGGGCGTCTGGAGATACTGGGCCTCTCGAAGGCGGACAAGGGGGACGTCGTGAGGGTCAAGGTATTCGGGGAGAAGGCCAGGAAGACATACAGGGCCATCATAAGGTTCGACAGGGAAATGGGCGAATCCGATCTGGCCCAGCTTGAGCAGGGGCTCGCGGACGCCATGATCGCGCAGAGGACCCCAACGAGGGTCCTTAGGAGGCGCGGGGACAGGGTCAGACAGAAACGCCTCTACAGGGTCAGTTTGAAGATGATATCACCGGACACGGTCGAGGGCGTATTCCAATGTGACGGCGGACTTTACATCAAGGAGCTGATTAGCGGCGACGAGGGCAGGACCAGGCCCTCCCTGTCGGAGATGGCGGAGAGGAAGGCGGAATGCATTGAGCTTGAAGTCTTGGACGTAGGTGAGATATAGGAATTTATAGTGGCTAAAGCGGAGAATGGAACCCCATTACGTAGTGAAGGCATATGCCGAAGACCCACGGTTATAGGGTAGGTACGAGGGCCCTGATGAGGAAGGGGATCAGGGAGAAGGGCATGAGGCCGCCTTCCTACCTACTTCAGGAATACAAGGTAGGGGATAAGGTACTGGTCAAGGTCAATTCCTCTTACCACAAGGGGATGCCCCACCGGAGGTACCATGGGAAGATCGGGACAATTATAGCCTCCAGGGGGAGGGCCTATGTCCTGAGGGTTAGGAACCTCGAGAAGCTGAAAGACATAATTGTCAGGCCAGAGCACATCGTGCCATACGGTGAGAGGCAGTGGTCAGGCGAGTAATATCGGAGAAGGACATCACGATCGCGGAGGCCAATAGCGCGATCAAGGAGAAGAAGGAAGAGGAGCTAGATCAATTCCAGAGGAGGACTTTAGAATATACGAGCAAGTTCTCGAAGCTAGACGCCGAAAGGGCGGCGAAGCTCGTCGAGCAGCTGGTCCAGGAGACGGGGATGTCGAGGAAGGAGGCAATAATGATCATCAACGTCATGCCGAGGAGATCGGAGGAGCTGATCGGGCTCTTCTCGTCCTCCATGAAGAGGCTCATGAGCAAAGCCGATGCGGATAAGATCCTCAAGATATTGAAGGAATCGAAGTAACTTACGATCGATTTCTATTAATACGAGAGGCCTGGGTCAAACGCCCTCTTTGACCCTCATTATCTTCACTTTGCCAAGGGCCCTCCAGTACTCGACCGTTGAACTCGGCTGGATCTGGATATCCGTCGGCATCGGCGACTCGAAGACCTCATAGCTTTCAAGGTCCATCAGCTGAACCCCCGATGTCGAGATGGAGATGACTTGGCCAGACCTCTTCTCAATTATAGGGATCTCGATGTTGGAGTTCGTAGGCGCCATCAGGGTCTTCTTGGTGCCCGTGAACAGCGACATGGCCACAAGCCTGGCCTTTGAGGAGCCATGTTTTCCTGTCTTCGAATGGATGACCTCAACGATTTGGCACGGTTCACCATCGATATTAATCCAAGACCCTTCCTTTAGAGAGCCGAGCTCAGCAACCCTACTCAAGACAGTTCGCACACAATCATGAAGGGGGGAGCTATATAAGGAACGCAGTACGGGGCGGACGGGAATCTCGTAAATTCCCACCTCGGAATGGTTATACCTACGGGCCTAACGGACGTAACAGGGGAGCATGCCGAAGATGACGAAGACGCTCAGGGCAATAGCGCTCCAGACGAGGATCGAGCTGCTAGACTATCGGAACAGGCTGAGCTTCGAAGCCTTTCTGACATCTGAGCTGGATAGGGCAAAGCCCCACCTCTCGAAAGAGGTCCCGAACTTGATTGTCCTCCCCGAGGATATCGGGGCGCCCCTTGTGGCCCTGGGCAGCTATAATGCAGTCAAGGACTGCAAGACCCTCGATGAGGCAGTTGCCGCGATCTCGAAGAGGGCCATGGACTATGTTCTCGTGAGCAGGATCAGGCATAGGGCCGGCGGAACGCAGGCGGTATTCCTGAGCAAGGAGTCCATGATCAGGAAGACCTACGAGGAGGTCCTCTCTTCCCTTTCCCAGGAATACAATGCCTACATCCTTGCGGGGACGGTAGTGCTGCCGCCCGAATGGAGGCCGTCTCAGGAGACGGGTCCAATGAAAACCCTGAAGACAGTCCGAGATGCGACGAAGAAGACGAAGCTTTACAACACGGCGTACCTCTTCGGACCCAATGGCGACGTCCTGCTTCGGCAGAGGAAGGTGAACCTGATCCCGCTCGAGCAGGAGGGCCTGGGCCTATCGCCCGCGAGCATCGACGAACTCCAGTCGTACACGATAGAGGGCATCCCGATCGGCGTAACGATATGCTACGATGCCTTCTTCCCCGAGATAGTCAAGCACTTGGTGGAAGGGGGCACCAAGATCCTAATCGATCCGTCCGCCAATCCGGAGCCATGGACGAATGAGACGGAAGAACAGAACAGGAAGGGGCTCTTCGCCAGGGTCCAAGAGGAGCCGGAGATCAAGTATGGGGTCCAGGCGATGCTGACCGGCAGGATCTTCGATTTAACTTTCGAGGGGGTCTCCTCCATTGTGACCAAGAAGGAGGACACGCCTGATAAGACCGGGATCGTGTGCCAGGCGAAGAGCCACGATGAACCCGATGTCCTAGTAGCGGATCTTACAATATAGGACATGCCTTCTCGTGTTGGCGTAAAGCCATCGTTTAAAGGCAGTAAAGGAAATATTCAAATCATTAAGAAATTGACAAGGCCTGAACAAGCGGGGGTTGCCAAGCCAGGTCAAAGGCGTAGGACTGAGGCTCCTATCCCGAAGGGGTACATGGGTCCGAAACGGCGTGAAAACGACCGCGAAATTCCCATCCCCCGCACTTTCTTATCTTATTTCAATTTTTAGGGCCAGTTTGAGCAGTTGTGACATTCACGATTATCAGCTATGTCAAGAATTAGTTAAGTCATATTCCTATTAACACGGTATAGGTGTGTTCTTCTTCCTCCAACTCAATTAAATCGGCCTTCTTCACTTCATCGACCCAATAACCGACGACCTTGCCAAAATCTTTGAAGTCTTCAAGGCTGTTCTTGATCAAATCGTCAGCTAGGAAATTGTATCCTATGATCGCAATGAGGACCCTATCATCATTCTTCCTAAGTAAGTATCCGAAAGTCATATCATATTCGGGGACAATATGCTTTCTCAGGTCCATTTTTCCCTTAAGATGATCGCGAACCATCTTAATGGCCAATTCCTTTGCTTTATCATCGTTTCTCATAATTTTGACTTTAAGTTCATCTAGATTTCCAATGACATCTATTTCCTCATATACATCTCTATCGCTTGATTTGTAGAAGAGGAGATTGATCCATTTTATATCTCCAGGTCCCAGTTTGATGATTGTACGAACAGCATCCTTCACATGATCTGGCTTCTGTATGAACATGAATACTTGATAACGATATTCTCTATCAAAATTATACCCACCGAGTTCCACGCATGCCTTTACGATGTCCTTATGCCAAAACTTCTTAGTCGCTATCGCCCCTCTTATTGAGGCTTCTTCAAAGGGCTCGTAGCTCTGCCAAAGTTCAACTTTTTTAATCTCTCTCACCCCCCTTTAAGGCCTTATCTATAGTCTGCATGTGGTTCTTCTTGAAGCTCCCAATCTTTTTGATATACCTAATCTTTCCATCTTGACTTATTAGATATAGCTCAAACCCTTTCCACTCTAGAATGTGGATTGTTGAATTTATTTTGAAATAGTCTCTTAGTAACATAGCGATTTCCTCTAATCCCTTTCTATTGATCGAGATGAATCGTACGCGTAATACAGGATTCTTTTTACCACGGCTCCTATAAAGCCCTATGCTACCATCCCCGCTCATAAAACACTTTAAGAACATCCTGGCTGACTCCTTGTCAAGGTATTCAAAAGGAACAATCCAGCATCCTTCTGCTTTGGTCATGTAATTGTAGAGGTCTTGACCAATCTCTTTGCTTGTTTTCACCAACTCGGAGAAATGGATTTCGCCTTTCTTAGGATATTTGGCTATAGAGATTCCATAGACTTCATTCATAAACTCATTAAATTTGTCAAGGAGTTCATCAGAACTGCTTCCAAATCTCACCTGATATTTGTTATATTTTACATTATATGTTAAGCTCCCATCTGAGTTAATGAATCCTATTATAGGAGCGGGCCCTATGAGGTCAACCTACTTCTGTAAAGTAAAGAGGAAAGTGCATGGCCTCTTTCCCGCACTCGAAAGTGCAGAGGAGTGCACCTGGCATTCAAGTTTTCGCCCCAATGCAATTTGCAGGTGATGTTTCACATGGCCGCCGCAACAATAACAATAGGTGATGGGCAGTGGGCCCTTGGCCTTCCCACCAAAACAGCTACATCCGTATGCCGGTAAACCTTCGGGGGCAAAAGATACCTGGATCCTTCCATCTTTCATCATCTTCACGCCATGTCCGAAGACTAACTTGGTCTTGTTGGCCACTTTAATGCGATCCTCCAATGTCCCGTTTTGTATGGCGATTGCTTTGGAGAGTTTCAAGCGTTTTCCACCCAGACAGCAAGCACAAGCTTCGCGTACCGTCTGTCGGGTATCCTTATCGAGGAGCTCGTCCATGCGGAGCATGGCCTTTTTCAACCAATCGGCCTTTTCTTGGGGTGTCGCACTATTCCGTATGGCCTCTCCGCCTTTCATTATCTGCGAAATAAGACCTTGAGCAATACCGGCCTTCTTTAAGCTCTTTGAGAGTTTATTGATCTTCCCTTCCTCATACTTTCGCATAAGACGTTTTTTTCGGATGAATGTTCATAAGGTCTCCCACTCTTTATTTTATGGGTAGGAAGCTTGGTGCCCATTTAGCCAGGCGTATGGCCGGTACGCTCTGATTTAGCCTTCCAATCATCCCTTGACAATTCCCACCCTGGGTCCTCGGGGGTTCTCCTGAAACCCAGCCGCTCAAGCAATCGGACGGACGCGGTATTCGAGGGGTGAGTCCCGGTAACTACCCTTTGTGCCCCCAATCGGTCGAACGCATGACTGAGAAGGGCCCGGCACGCTTCTGTTGCATAGCCCTTGCCGTGATAGTCGGAATTGAAGGTATAGCCGAGGTTGAACTCCTGTTCCCCCTTTTCTGGGTTGAGGCACACGAACCCGATGAATCGGCCCGTATCCTTCAGACAGACGGCGAAGTAACTATCCCCGCTTGCGAACCACTCGGTGATCTTCTTGATCTCCTCCGGCGATGTCGGCCATTGATTGGGTTCTAAAGCGGCAAGCCCAGATGATACATATTGGACGATCATCTCATGCAGGGCTTCCCAGTCATCGATCCTAAAGTTCCTGATTGTGAGCCTTTCAGTTTCCAACATCGTCATCGTGATTCCCTCAATTTCCAAACTCCCTTGCCAGTAGTGAGAAACATAAATCGTCGATGAACCGGCCGTGGAAATACGTCCTCTCCCTGAGGAGGCCATCCTGATGGAACCCGAGTTTCCGGAGGAGCTTGATCGAGGCGACGTTCCCGGGGACGACGAGGGCCTCAATCCGGTTCAGGCCCATCTTCTCGAAGCCATACCTCAGCACTTCCCCCATGGCCTCCGTCATGATCCCCTGGCGACGGTAGGCGGCTAGGAGATCATATCCGATCTCCGCCCAGTGGCCCCTGGCCTTGACCCAATTGATGTAGCCGATGGTCCCGATGAGCTCCGCCTTGGATTTGAGGACGATGCCCCAGCGGATGCCCCTGTTCTCATCGAAGGGCTTGATGCAGTACTCCATCAGCTCCCGCTTCGCGCCCTCGATGCCGTCTGGGGGATCGAAGGCGGTCAGCTCCACGACCACCGGGTCGGAGAAGAGCTCGAGGTAGAACCCCGCGTCCGTCATGGTCACCCTCCTGAGGAGCAGGCGCTCAGTCTGCATCTCGGGGAACTCGCCGAACTCGGCCATTCTTCCAGTGCCGTCGACCTTCATAGTGTCACTTCCTTGGATTTCTTGCCACTCATGTATTCTATATCGATCCTGCCCATGGTGGTTTCCTTCAGCCTCTCGACGTCGATCCCCTCGATGAGTTCCCCTGGTTTTCGGTCCAGTTGGTTCATCATGCACTCGATGGCTGAACGCTTTTCCTCGATGTCGTCGATTAAGGCCACCTTGCCCTGGAAGTGAACGGAGGCATATAGGTGGTCGCACTTGCCCTCCGCATAACCGTAGTCCAAGAGCGCCTGCCCCCATACGACGTTATTCGACCTGATGTAGTCGAGCTTCTTGCCCGCTGTGGCGCAATGGAAGTATAGGCAGTTACGGCCCTCATCGTAACCATGGCTGAGTGAGACGAGGTACGGCACCCCGTCCTTCGACATGGCAAGGGTGACGTATTTCGTGTCCTTCAATATCTTCTTGAGAACTCGGACATCGGTGATCTCCTTGTCCTTCCGTTTCACATGGTATGACATGATGCCCCTCACATACGAAGTGGGGGATTAAACTTTGGCCTGGGTCGATCATGATCGGGGATGCACGAGACGTCCCTTCACATTTGTCGCGATCTATAAGGTTTAATTGCATCATCAACAAGTTGGGGCCATTATGCAACTCATGAGATGGGCTTGCGTGGCAGCGATAGTCATATTGCTGGCCCAATCATTCCCAAAGGGGGGTCTTGCGGATACGTCACCTCTGACTTTAGTTACCGATGACGGGCTCTCCATCTCCCTTGCGGAAAATGGCACAATATACTCGCTAGCGATCGATGGCGCCGATCTCCCCAAGCCGAGCACTGGGCCCGTGCGGAGCGGTTTCTTCGTCGGGGAGATCAGGGGCTCTTACGCCGATCTGTCCCCTAATCTGCTCGTGAATGCCGGATTCGAATCCTGGGATGATCTGGCCGATGCGTGGAACCCCTACTCCTCCGGTTATTCGATGGACGGGAGGGCACACGGCGGCAGCCACTCCTTGAAGGCCTCCTCGACGGACACGTCGATCGTGGCGGGCGGCTATCAGGTGGTGAGGTTCGTCGGGTCACAGGCGAATTACAGGACGCTCAAGGTCTCGGGATGGAGCCGCGCGGAGGCCGTCTCGGGGATCGCCGATGACGATTATTCCATCTACGTGGACATAACCTACGACGATGGTAGCCACCTTTGGGGTCAGACCGCCAGGTTCGATGCCGGAACCCACGATTGGCAATATGCCCAGAAGATAATCGAGCTCGAGAAACCCGTCGCGGAGCTCTACGTTTACTGCCTCTTCCGCCACCACACCGGGACGGCGTGGTTCGACGACATCGGCCTTGTGGAGACGTCGCAGGACCTCCCACTCCTGGACGGCGAACTGACGCAGCAGGATCGGGGGATAGTGGAGACGGCCACGGCGCCCGATTCCGATGTCACATTGGAGGCCAGGTTCGAGGGCATGGATAGGGCGATCAGGGTCGACGTGGCCGTCATGGACACATCGGGCCTCGACCGCGCCCTCAGCCTCTCCTTCAGGCTCCCATTGGATTTAACGGGATGGATCTGGGGCGATGATATCAGTTCGATGAAGGTGATGGGCGAAGGTGGCCTCTACCGTAATAGCCAATCGCTGGGCGAAGAGAGGTGGGTCGCGACATATCCCCTGGCTTCCATCTCGAGCCCCGATGGGCGCCTCGGTCTTGTCATCGCCGTGCCGATGGACCAGCCGAGGATGGTCGAGTTCCAGTACCGATACGGTGAATATTCGATCAAGTATGACTTCGCGGTCTCAGGCCTGACGAGGAATTTCCCCAACAAGGCCAGTTTCACCTTCTACATCTACAAGAACGACCTGCCGGATTGGGCATTCAGGGGGGCGTTGAAGAAGTACTATGAGCTCTTCCCCGATTTCTTCGTCAAGCGCGTCACCAAGGAGGGCATCTGGATGCCCTTCACGCCCATCAGCAGGGTACGGGACCCGGAGGACTTCGGGTTCATGTTTCACGAAGGCGACTCCGATGTGCCCTACGATAACGAACACGGCTACTACGCATTCGTCTACATCGAGCCTTGGGATTACTGGCTCGATATGGGCACGATCAATAGGGAGCCGACATCCGAAGAGGTCCTCGCCGCCCTCAGGGGCGACATCGAGAGCGCAGACACATCGCGGCGCGAGAATGCCCGATCCGTCATGGTCTCGGGACTTTATGATAGGAGTGGGGGGCTCTACTTCAGGACCGTGAATGCCCCATGGATAAGCGGATCGGGCTGGTCGGCGCTCTTCCCCACGAACACAGACCCATCGATACCCGGCAACGAGTCATATCCCAATAAGGCATACGTGACATGGGAATTGCAACTCAACCCCGCATTCCAGAGGGCCGAATCCCTAAGGGCTACACTTGACGGCGTGTATTTGGATTCCTTTCAGGGATACTTCGCCGACACCGAAAACTACAGGGAGGAGCACTTCGGCAACGTCACCTTCCCCCTACAATGGGATCAGTTGACCTATGAGCCCGTCCTATTGGATCTGTTCACGCACTATCCCCTGACCGAGCAGATCTCCATCAGGATGCATGGGCAAGGAAAGCTCGTCATGGCCAACACGATAAGCACGCTCTCGACCTTCTTCGCCCACCTCGTCGACGTGGCGGGGATAGAGGTCAACTGGTTTCCGGAGGGGAAATACGAGCCCGATCCGGACGAGGCCTTCAACTACCGCAGGTCCATAATGTATCAGAAGCCCTACCTCCTCCTCATGAACACGAACTTCGACTACATGAGCTACGATTACGTCGAGAAGTACTTCAAACGATGCGCTCACTACGCCGTCTTCCCGAGCATGTTCAGCGCCGACGCCTCCACGCACCCGTATTGGGAGAACAGCGAGCTCTACGAACGCGACAGGCCGCTCTTTAGGAAGTATATCCTGATAATCAAGGAGTTATCGAAGGCGGGTTGGGAACCGATCACCTACGCCCGCGCGGAGCCATCCGATTTGGGCCTCGAACGCTACGGTCCGTCGGATGAGGGGACGACATACTTCTCGGTCCATAATCCCAGCCAGACGGAGACGAAGAATTTCACGCTCGTGATCGATGCGGGCGCGCTATCGATCGGGGAGGAGGGGCTTCAGGTAGTGGAGGTGATGGGGGGAAAGGAGATCGGGTTCACGGTGGATCAAGACGGGCTACACATCAGCGATGCGCTCGCGCCAGCCGACACGAAGGTCTACATGGTTCGAACTGGGCCCCACCCCCTCCCCTCTCAGATAACGGCGCATGCGTCGAAGGAGACAATAACGGAGGGGGAGCCGATCACGGTCTCGGGCCTCATTTCGCCGCCACCTGGGGTCTCAACCGTAACGATCAAGTACGACAGGCCCGATGGAACCGGGGTCCTAAGGACGACGAACTGCACTGAATCAGGCGCCTTCAGCGACACCTACTATCCGGACAGGACCGGTGAGTGGCATGCGACCGCCGAATGGGGGGGCAATGGGAGGCTTCTGGCCTCCACAAGCGACGCCCTTCAATTCACAGTGGAAGGGGCATTTCCGATCTCGATCGTGACCCCCGTTATCGTCGTCGCAACGATCGGGATCCTACTTTATTTGGGGCGACGATCGCGTAAATCGCATTGAAGCGGGCCGGGCGGAAGGCCGTGCTAGCCACAGCCTATGTCTAGTCCAATAGACCCCTCGCCGCTACCGCCTCCGGATTGAGGGGATATAGTGGCTTGTGGCCAGTTAGGACCCTTGCGACGTCCTCTGCCACGACCGTGGCCATGCGCTCCCTATTCTCCTGAGTTGCTGAGGCCATGTGCGGGGTTATGATCGCGTTTCTCAATTTCAGGAGCGGATCGCCAGGGGAGGGCGGCTCATCCGCTAATACGTCCAGGGCTGCGCCGGCTATCGTGCCCCCCTCCAGGGCCTCGCGCAAAGCGTCCTCGTCCACTATAGCCCCCCTGGATGTGTTGACGAGGAATGCCCCCTTTTTCATGAGGGAGAGCTCCCTCCCGCCGATCAAGCGCCGGGTTTGCTCAGTCAGGGGGGCATGTATGCTGACGACATCGGCTCTCTGGAGGAGCAGGTCAAGTGGGAGGTACGTCGCATGGAGCTCCTCCTCGAGCTCCGAGCTCTTTCGGATCGGATCCGCGTATAGGACCGCCATGCCGAATCCCCGTGCCCTCCTCGCAACACGGGATCCGATATCGCCCAACCCTATTATCCCGATGGACTTGCCATGAACGTCGTTCCCAAGTCCCAGCCCCCTGTTCCAGAGGCCCAGGCGGACATTTTCGATCCCTTGGGGGATCCGCCTCATGACGGAGATGATGAGGCCGAACGTGAGGTCGGCAACGGTCTCGCCTAATATGCCCGGGGTCCAGGTGACGACCACCTTCATCTCCGTTGCCGTCGCCAAGCCGATGTTGTCGAAGCCGACCCCGTGCCTGCCTATCACCTTGAGCCTGCCAGCCGCCTTGATCGCCTCAGCGCCGAGCCTCTGCGGGCCTATGATGAGGGCATCGATCTCCCGTAGGGCGACGATCCATTCGCCCTCTTCCCTTAAGTCGGGATCGACGATCACTTCGCCCAATTCTCGGAGGATCTTCAGGCCCGCCTCATGAACGGGGAAGGCGACGAGGATCCTGTGTGGGGAGGCCATGCTTTTTGTCAATCCGCGAACTTTCAAAAGCTTTGCGAACGCGCTCACGCGCTCGCTCATGATCGGTAAGGGCAGTAGGCTTCATGTGGATGATACATCGCGGCGAAGGGCATGCTACTGAGATAGAGGCGCTTTTGTTGTCTTCGTTAGGAAATAGGCGACTGAGGCGGTTGAGAATAACGACATCACGTAGGCCACAAGGTTATCCAGGAATGTCGCCGGGCTCGTCCGCAACACGAAGGAGTTCGTGGCTATGATCGTCACGTACAGGCCAACTAGGCACGAGTAGAGCGCGACGTAGAAGTGATGTGGGTCATATTGGCCGATCGATTTAGGATCGTGAACCCCCCTCTTAAGTAACTTGCCAAAGGATGTCTCCATGCCCGCCTTGGCCTTGTAGGCCTCTGAGACCAGCCACTTGGCGATGAACGTCAGGAGCAGTATATAAAACACCGACCAACCATAATACAGTATCACGTTGTGCGACTCCGTTATATTGGTGACCATCGGGTTACGCTCGGACAAGAGTTCGCCCTGCCTTGCATAGGCGACCGTCGTGACTAGGACATCGAGCACACCGAGGGCGGGGAGGGCAAGCGATAGCAACTTCTCGCCGGACGAGGCCATGATTTCCATAACATCGCCTTGGAATGGATTTATCCATGCCCCTCAAGAAAGTTCGAAAAATGCAAATCTAGCCGAACTTAAACCAAATTTTAGGAAGATGATTTGCCATAATTTTGCCCATGTGGGGCCTTGAGCGCGAAATGTGTAGATGACGTCTATGCCCATCTGGACAATTATCTCCGTAAATCCTTATCAACATCATCTCCGCGACGAACGTAGGATACTGAACGTGCCTTGAACTTCCGCGAGTTATCGGTTGCCTGCCCCTAGTCGTACCTGACCCCCAGTTTGATCGTGGCCTCCGGCCTCTCGTCGATCATCCGGTATGCCTCAACCGAATCCTCGAACCTCACGATCGGATTCAGCAATCCATCGACGGTCAGGCGCCTCCTGCGGAATAGCTCTACTACCGCGTCGTATACGCGCTCCCCGTCCCATCGCGGGTGGTCGCGATATGGCTCGCTTTCGACCCGCGCGCCCGATACCATGATCTGGCGATTGAAGTGCCACTCCTCGCCGAGGTCAAGGCCCTTCGGTTCGCCATGGTACCACGAGACGGGCACGACCACCCCCCCATAGCAAGTGGCCCTTATCGCTGACTGGAGGGCATGATATGAGCCGCTGGTCTCCAATGAGACGTCAACGCCCTTGCCTCCGGTCAGCCTTTTGATCTCCAGTCCAACGTCTAGGTCCTTTGGGTCGAGGCTTGCGTCAGCGCCGAACTTCTCAGCGGCCCTGCGCCTCATCTCAATCGGCTCAACGGAAATAATGCGCAAGGCGCCTGAGAGCTTCGATATCTGCACGGCCATGAGTCCAATGGCGCCTCCGCCGAATATCGCCACGGCATCCCCAATCCTTAGGCAGCTTTCACGGACTGCCATCAATGCCACGACGGCTGGATCGATGCAGACCAACTCCTCATCCTTCAACTCCGAGGGGGCCCTCATCACGGCGTCTTCCTTGACGGCGTGCATCTCCCTTATGGGAAGGTACCCGTATGCCCTGTCGCCCCTTCGAAAACGGGTCACACCATTGCCGATCTCCGTTACAGTTCCGACGGTCATGTTGCCGAGGCTCATCGGAAATGAGCTGAGGGTCTGACCCGTGCCGGCATCCTTCGGCAAGAAAACGCCCATCTGGGGGTCGAATCTCTTCTCATTCAGGGAGGAGAGGCCGCGATAGACCGCAAGGGTCGTCCCATGCTTCTCCGCGGAGAGCATGCTCTTTATGCGGACGTCCTTCTCACCAAGGGGCCCCTCATCATACTCCCTCAGAATGGGGGTCCTCGGGGCCGTCGCCACCAGTTCTCTGGGCAAAGGCATCACCAGTCAAGCGGTGTTCCGAGCATGAATTTATGTGGTTGGGTCCGATTATGACCGCGTGAGGCCGCCACTCCAAATATGCCGCCTTTCAAAGGCTTATTACACGGTCCTCGTAGTACTGGTAAGCGAGAATGATTTGGCACCCGGCTAAACGGCTCGCAGTCGCTTAGGCCGAAATGGCCCTGTGAATAGGTGGACCGATTGGCCATCTCGATAGATATCGACGAATTGCTTTCGCGAATTCGGTCACAGATACCTCGCCGCCCATTCATTCCGAATGTGACCGAGGTCGCATCGGCATGCCTGTGTCCCAGGAGCGTGCTCCTCAAGGCGGTTTATGGGGCGACTGGCGAATATACGCCAGGCCTCGCGATCGGGTCCATCACTCACTCCGCACTCAGCTCCTTGAGCCAGAGTGAGCCGGCTATAATGAGGTCATTGTCCCCAACCGATGAGTCGGATATGCTCGCAGGCACGATATTCGAGAAGTGGTCTAAGGCGATAGATCCACTAATCGATAGGGAATGGAGGCGCTTTGCCGATGCCAAGATACCCGCGAATGAAGGACGGAATGCCGTTCTCGAGAAGCTGCGCGGTTTTGCGAGGAACTTGGGTCAGGAACTGGCGCAAGGCCATTATCGGCCAGCCGATAAGATAATCACGAACCACTTCATCATCCTCCCTTCGATTCCGCTGCAGGGCGTTCCCGACGAATACAGGATCTATGACGGCGATGGAAGGATGGAGATCGAGGTTCGGGAATTCAAGGCGTTCGGTGGCTCCAAGATCAACGAGGGAAACAAACTACAGGTATGCGCATATCAGATGCTCCTTGAGGAGCTATATCCTAATGTGACATTCTCCCTTAAGGTCATCTCCACCGACGACATCGTTAAAGTTAGTTTCACCGAGAAACGGCGTGAGAGGTTGCGCGAAGGGATTGAACTCGTAAAGGGCATCTTCGAGAACACAAGCGCCAGCGCAAGGGCGATCTCAAGCATTTGTG
>Ga0315308_1001068_pt1 | contig 15725 bp, 13 predicted proteins | sample TDP3_MG_FD_203078 | JGI IMG/M metagenome (GOLD analysis project Ga0315308, IMG submission 203078) | Freshwater sediment microbial communities from Lake Towuti, South Sulawesi, Indonesia - TDP3 | ecosystem: Environmental > Aquatic > Freshwater > Lake > Sediment | place: Indonesia: South Sulawesi... | reverse complement strand
ATGTATGTGGAACTGGGTCGATTACCAAAACAAGAGTGTCACAGTCGCTGTGTACACCATACAAGGTTACGTGGCTTACTATTCTGAAACAACTCCTCCGCCCGTGATTCTTGAAATCAGCGAAGTCGTTTTTGATATTACTGACACAAATCCCTACTTTAACATCACGGTTCAAAACTCCGAGTTCTCTCCTACCTACGTTAATGTAACCGAAATAAGCGCAGCTGTAGAAAATGGGGTTCCTCTAAATGTAACCGAAATAACTCCTTCCCTTCCATACGGACTTTCCAGCAACGAGTCACAAGTGTTTACGTGTTTCTGTAACTGGACTGGTTACCGAAACAAGAACTTTACGATTGGTGTTCATACACTACAAGGCTTCACAAAATACCACACTGAGGTTACGCCAGCGCCAGTGATGCTGGAGGTCACTGCGGTTCAATTTTCGCTTATAAACACAACTCGCTTGAACGTTACTGTTACCAACTCTAGAATTTCCTTTGAAAATGTTAACATAACCCACATAACCATGACTTTGAAAAACGGAATTCCCGTAAACCTAACTGAAATAACGCCTCTCCTCCCATATATGCTTCATATCAACGAGTCGAAGACCTTTACATGCACATGGAACTGGGGCGCCTATGGAGGCATGAACGCCACTTTTACGGCATATACATTGGAGGGCTACTCCGCTAATGCCACTAAACTCGTCCCAGAACCAGTTATCGTAATAACTGACGTTGTCTTTAACCCGGCGGACCCGACCCACTTCAACGTCACAGTCAAAAATCCACCGCTGTCTCCTATAGTTGCTAACGTCACAAACATAACTGTGACGGTGGAAGATGGAATCCCTGAAAACATAACTGAGACTAATCCTCCCCTCCCTTGGGAGTTTAGCTATACTGAGGTCACCTTCACATGCTCGTGGAACTGGACCAACCATCTAGGAAAGAAAGTGACAGTTACCGTGTTTACCTTACCAGGTTACGCAACAAGCTATACCCAAAACATCCCCATAATCGCACTTATTAACATAACCAACGTTGCCTTCAACATTACTGACACAAATCCCTACTTTAACGTCACTATACTGAATCCGACCAACCTCACGTACGCCCACCTTACGGATATAACCGTAACCCTAAAGGATGGAACAGTTCAAAGCGTGACGGTAATGGGTCCTCCCTACCTTCCACACATACTGCACCCAAACCAAACAGTTACATTCATGTGTTTATGGAACTGGACCAATTATCAAGGACTGAACATTACAATCAGCGTCCATACCCTACCGGGCTACGTAGCAAGCCATACCCAAAGTGTTCCTCTCCTCGCGCTCATAGAGATCACTGAAGTTCTCTTCAACCCTGCTAACACAACCTACTTTAACGTCACCGTTCTAAATCCAGAAAACTCCCTCACCTACGCCGATATCGGGAGAATAACTGTGACAATGGAAAACGGAACCGTCCAAGAAATAACTGAGGTCGTTCCGTCACTTCCACAGAGGCTTGATCCAAACACCTCCATTACTTTCAAGTGTTCATGGAACTGGACCGATTACCGAGACAAGAACGCTACAATCACCGTATACACGCTACAGGGTTACAGGGTATATTATACTCAAGCCACGCCGCCGTAATCCTAAAAGTCAATTATGTTCATTTCCATGAAATAAGCTAGAATTGTGTGACGCTATGGAGCCTGCGCCCCTTTCCTAGATAATCTCGACAAATTGTCCTGTTTCTTTTGCTAGAGCCTTTTTGTAGGCGAGGTCGGCTGTTACGGCATCCTGTACCGCAAGCCCTGTTGAGGTGAAAACGGTTATTTCGTTTGGGGAGGTTCTTCCCGGCTTCAAGCCAGCAACCACTTCCCCTATTTCAGCCAAAACATTTTGGCGGGTTATAATCCCCTTTGTCAATGGAACGTTAATCTCGCCGCTATGAGACGCCTGTTCCCAATCGTCAACAAAGATTTTCGCCCGCTTCAAAATGGTTGGGTCTAACTCTTGTTTGCCGGGTGCGTCTGCGCCGATGCAGTTGAAGTGCATGCCAGCCTCAACCCAATCATTTGAAACAAGAGGTTTCCTTGACGGCGTTATTGTTACAACGATGTCAGCGCCTTCAACGGCATCTTTCAAGCTTTCTACTGCGATAATCTCTGCCACATCACCATATCTTGATTCCATCTCAGCTACAAACGCTTCTTTAGTTCCATCGGGTAAACTCCAAACTCTAACTTCTTCAAGCTTCTCGTAGAGTGAGAGGAGACCCATAAGCTGAGTTCTAGCTTGAGCACCCGCTCCGATGAGCCCCACAACCTTGGAGTTTTTTCTAGCAAGATACTTTGCTGCTACACCTCCCGCGGCGCCAGTTCTCATGTCAGTAACGTAGGTGCCCCCCATTATGGCTAAGGGTGCCCCATTTTTGGGATCAACCAAGACGATTGTTGCCATAACTGTGGGAAGACCGTATCTAGTCCTGTTTTCCGGGTGGCAATTAACGATCTTGACGGCGGAAACATTAAGTTCCTCAATGTACGACGGCATAGCCCTTAGGTCGCCCTTGTATTTATTATAAAATAGGTACAGTTTCGCTGGCATCTGCGCTTTGCCGAGACCCTTTTCCCTGAACGCCAATTCAACAGCTTTCATAACTTCATCCATGGATAAGAGTTCTTTCACATCCCTTTCCGTTAACAAAAGAGTCTTCATCGGGCATCGCTCTAAGTGATAGGTACTCCCTCTTTTGGGTTTTTTGTAATCTTTTCGAACTCTTGAATTAGTCGTCTAGTGACAGGGCCTGGCTTTCCCTCTCCTATTATCCGTTTATTTATTTCGCATATTGGTTTGATTTCAGTTGCTGTTCCCGTGAAAAAAGCTTCATCTGCGATAAATAATTCATTTGGCGTAATGTTCCTTTCTATCACAGGGTATCCTAGCCTTTCCGCCAGTTCCATAACCACACCCCTTGTTATGCCGTGTAAGGCTCCGGAGGAAACTGGCGGCGTGAAGATTTTTCCTTCTTTCACGATGAATATGTTTTCACCGGCACCTTCACAAACAAAACCCGATCTGTCTAAGCATATAGCTTCGTCAACTCCGGCGTTGTTGGCTTCTATCTTGGCTAGGATGCTGTTAAGGTAGTTCATCGTTTTTATTTCATGGCTTGTTGCGTCTACTGGATCTCTTTTCACCCATGAAATAATGGTTTTCATGCCCTTTTCTTTAACTTCAGGGCTGTGGATCATTAGCATCGGCTCAGTAACTATGAAGATTGTTGGTTTGGGGCATTTTCTTGGGTCGATTCCTAGGTCGCCCACTCCCCTTGTGATGACTAGGCGGATGTAAGCGTCTTTAAGATTGTTTTTCCTCAGCGTCTCTAAAACAGCTTTAATCATTTCACTTTTTGTCATGGGTATTTTTATCATGAGGGAGTGTGCGCCTTTGTAAATTCTATCTATATGTTCCTTTAGCTTGAACACTATGCCCTTGTAGGCGCGTATACCTTCAAAAACTCCGTCTCCATAAAGCAGTCCATGATCGTAAACAGAAATTTTTGCTTCTGATTTGGGATAGAACTCGCCATCAATATATATGAGAAGCTCTTTTTCCATACCGTGTCCTCCATTGAGACAAAACCTTCCCATTTAACTACGAATGTTCTATTTAAGTTTTAACTTGTCTAGTTTTCTAGATTTTGCCTCTGTATTCCATTGCCTTAAGCACGCGTTCCCTTGCCACCTTCTCAGCGGCAACTCTTGGCAGTATCTTCTGATCCCTTGCCATGTCAAGGACGAGTTTTGTGTTTCTGGCTATCTTGTCTTCAATCATTTTGAAAGCCTCGCTTTCGGTGCCGCCCCTATATTCTACAGCGGCAGTTATGAGTCCCCCAGCGTTTGCGATGAAGTCGGGAACTACAAGGATCCCCCGGTCGTGAAGAATCCTTTCGGCTTCCACGGTGGCTGGAATGTTGGCGGCTTCGACAACAAGCGTTGCTTTAATATCTCGGACGTTCTTGTTGGAAATGACGTCTGGTCTGGCTCCTGGAATTATGATGTCCACAGGCAGTTTAAACAGGTCCTCATTCCTGATTTTTCGTCCACCCTCGTAGTTTTTCACCACGCCCGTGGTTTCCTTAACCTTCAGCAACTTTTCATAATCCAGACCGTCTGGTTGGTATATGGCGCCTTTGGAGTCTGAAACCGCTACCACCTTGGCGCCTTTCTGTGTCAAGAATTTGACAGCGGCTTTTCCAACTGCTCCGAAGCCTTCTACTGCAACGCTGGCCTTAGAAAGGTCCAACAGGACGTATTCGCAGGCTGCCTCGGTGCTAACGACTACACCATATCCGGTACTTCCTATTTCATCTAAAGGAATTCCCCCAAGCACGCGTGGTAACCCCACTGCTCTGCCAATCTCATCGTAGACGATGGCCATACAACACTCGTCGGTGCCCATGTCTGGACCTGGAATATACTCCGCTATAGGCCCTAGAGCTTTCGCAAATGACCGAACCAAATCGTATTTATTTTTGCTTCCGGGGTCAGCAATGATGCCGCCTTTTCCACCTCCATGGCGGAGGTCAGCCGCTGCGCTCTTGAAAGTCATAGCCCTCGCCAACCTGAAAACTTCTTCGGTTGAAACGTCTGAAGCCATTCTCACTCCGCCTATGGCTGGTCCACGGGCGGTGTTGTCAACTACAAGTACTCCTTTCAGCTTGGTCTTCGGATCATAAACATACAAAACCTTCTCGGGACCTATCTCATCCGAGTATTGAAAGACCCCTTCTTCAGTCCACATTAAGCCCACTTTCCCAGAAACGTAAGATACTCGGCATTCTCGATAAATCTTTTGTAAAATTTCTTTGGATTCAGAATATGGATTTAACAAATCGGTTCTAAATCAACATCCACAAGTCCTGTGAGGAAAAGCGGGCTGTGTAAAATCTGCCATGATTTTGGCGATTTCTAATGGTTCAGAATGAGAATTGAGGCCTCTTGGATAGAAGTTTCGGAAGCGTTAGGGGTTTGAAGGGCTTACCTCTAGTCCTCTTCCTTATTTCGTCTATTAATTCTTGGAGTTGCATCTTCCTGATCTTCCCAACTTTTCTATCCCTTACCGGCAGTATGCCGGAGCTTATTTCCTTCTGACCAATTACAAGCACATAGTTGATCCACGCTGTCTCTGCTTCTCTAACCTTTTTCTGCATTGTTATGGATCTGTCGTCCAGATCAACTCTTATGTGATGGCTCTCGATTTCCTTCATTATTTTTTCTGCTTCTTCGGTGAATATTTCGGAGACTGGTATTATTCTCACTTGGGTGGGTGAAAGCCAGAGCGGCAGCATGGGAACGTTTCCTTTCTGTTGTTCCCTGTAAGCCTTTTCCAGCATCGCGTAAACGCATCTTTCGATGGCACCGCTTGGGCAACAGTGTAGAATTAGGGGATAGCGTTTCTCCCCCTTTTCATCGATGTAGGTTATGCCATATCTTTCAGCGTTTTCGATGTCAATTTGGTCTGTTGACATGGCGGAGGCCTTATCTAAATTATCCACGAAGTTGAACTCCCACTTCAAGGCGAAATAGAAAAATCTGCCTTCCCACATTTCGATTAGTGCGGGTTTGCCAAACAGTTTTACCAACGACAGGATGAAATCCTTGTTTTCGTCGTAAAAGTCTCGGGTAAACCGTATCGCCAGTTCATAGTCCTCTTTCTTGTCCAGCTCCAAACCCTCTTCTAAAACTTCCATGGACAGCTTGAATCTGACGAGGAACTCCTGCTTCGCCTGATCTAAATCCGCGCATAAGGCGTGGCAGTCTGGCATGGTGAAAGCCCTAAGTCTTCTTAGTCCAGTTAGTTCACCGCTTTTCTCCCTTCTGAAGCTGTATCTAGTCAACTCGTAGATTTTCAGGGGAAGTTGCCGATAACTGAATTGGGCGTCGTGAGCCATTAGGAATTGACCGAAGCAGGCGCTAAAACGCAGGAAGAAGTCTTTTTTATCCGATTTTAGGACATATTGCCTGGCAGGGAATCTTTCAAGATAATTTGCCATGCTTGGATGGTGAAGATCATACATAACAGGAGTCTCCACCTCCATGGCTCCATACTCTACCACCTTCTGCGTCACAAACTGCTCCAGCAACGACTTGATCAAGCTTCCCTTAGGATACCATCTAAAATTACCCTGGTCGCTGCCCGGCTCGTAATCCGCAATCTCCAACTTTTTCATTAATTTTACGTGGGGAGGAATTTGCTGGACTGCCCTCACCTTTTCCATCTCGTATCTTGCAAACTTTTCTAGGTTTTCGTGTTTGGCAAAGTCAAATTCTTCCACTGGGACTAGCGTTCCATCGGTCCGCAAGATGAACCAAGCAGACTTTAACTTCTCTTCCGCCCTCAGAGCTTCTGGAATAATTTCTTCTTCCTTAACCTCGCTTGGCGAGATCATTCTGAATTGTTCGGCTAGGGGGTGTCCCTTTATGGAAATTGTAAATTGTTTGTTCCAGCCGAAGGGAGTTCTATAGGTTTCGATTCCCATTTCCTTGGCGCTTCTTTCCATAGCCTTAATCACTTTCAAGGCGTCAGCGGGTTTCGCCAGTATGTTGCTTAAGTGGGCGTAGGGATAAATCAGAATCCTGTTGACTTTCAGTTTTTCGAGGAAGGATTTAGTTTCTTCTATTGCCTTTCTGGCAACGGTTTCATCGTCTTCTTCTTCAACGCAGGTGAACAAGACGGCAAGCTCTTCGAGTCTCTGTTTCTTTTTCTCGCATTCTTCAGCGATGGCAACTTCCTTTTTTATCACTTCGTATTCTATGAAATTCGAGTGTAATTGGAGTATTCTCAATTTCACGTCCCCTTTTCGTTTGTTTTCTGGCGACTCTAATGATTAAAAGACAGAATTGTACATTAGCCTTGCGTTAAGGTTTCAGCCTTTGTACCTCCATTTCTCAAGCATTTTCTCTTTCTTGGTTTCTTTTTTAAATTCCTTATAGTGATCCTTGCAGAGGTAAGCTCGTCTTGCCTCGCTAACCTTTAGTCCAGTGGCGCTCACCTTCTCTGCGGAGAGGGAGCGAACCGCCTCTCTATTACATCCGACGACGCTGCATTTCACACCCTTAGCGACTCGACCCAACGATAGCCCACCGATTTCTTCATTTCTAAACGTTTAATTATCGCATATTAGGCAGTGCTCCATATTATTTCTTTTGAATCCAAACCGTATTGTGTTACCTAAAAGTGTGTAGCTACTTAAGAAGGCTGTTTTCCTGAGCAAAGTTTTTCTCTTACTCTCGATTCCTTTTCTTAACTATGTGGTTTATCGGATTTCTCTTTCATGAAATGGCGTTCGGTTTGCTTTCTGTTTTTATTCCTCTTTACATAACCACTTATCTTGGGGGAAGCCTAACCGACGTTGGTATAATAATTGCTATGGCAAATTTTGTCGCTGTGCCCTTCTCTTTCTTCTGGGGTTATCTTTGCGACAAGACAAGACGATACCGATTTTACATTCTCCTCTCCTTCTCGGCGCTGACTATTCTTCTGTACATCTTCTCTTTAACCAGCGTCATTATGGTACTTACAGCCTTGTACGCTGTAATAGCAATCTTCCATGTGGCCCATGAAGCACCCAAAAACGTACTCATCTCAGAGTATTACTCTCGAGTCGAATGGGAAAGAAGCTTTGCTTCGTATGAAGCTTTAACCGAATTCGGATGGCTTTCCGGCTTGTTGCTAGGCTTTCTGCTTTCTGTCTATGGATTCAGCAGCACATCTCTGATTCTTCTCTGCAGTTTACTAAATTTAATTGCTTTTGCGGTCTCACTATTTTTAGTAAAAGATCCACTCTTTATTTTTGAAAGAAAACTTGTGGCTATCGAGAGGGCGGTTGATTTTGCACATCGAGGTTTCTCTTTCGTGTCAAAATTACTGGATGGAATGCGGATCAAAGAAGATTTGAGGAATGAAAAGGTCTTCATCTTCTGTGCGGGTCTTCTTTTGTTCTCGCTGGCTACCAGCATGTTGTTTACGCCTTTGCCAGTGTTTTTCTCTAAGGGTTTAGGCATGTCTCAAAGCCTTATCTTTGGCATCTTTATGTTTAACAGGTTTGGAAATTTTTCGGGCTATGCGTTGGCGGGAAGAAGGGCGCAGCAGTTGAATGGGAGAAATGTTGCGAAGAGGGCAACCTTAGTGAGGGGCGTATTGTCGTTGCTTTTGATGTCAACGGTGGTTTGGTTTTCTGTTTTCACCTTGACGCTTGCAGCCATAGCCTTGATGGTTATGGGAGTTGCCTACGGTTTCTTCTTAATATCAACCCTATCACTGTCTATGGAATTGATTCCTGAGGGAAAGACTGGCGCGTTTAATGCCCTCATAGGCTTGGGCGGAGCCCTAGGATGCCTCCTAGGCACCTACATGGCCGAAAACTACGGCTTTCTAATATTGTTTTTAATGGCTAGCATAGGATTCTTCCTAGGCTACATAGCTTTCAAGGCATATACCAAATGAAGACAACGCGAACACATTTGACCTATAGCAGACAAGATCTTTGTCAGCGCTACTTTAGTGAAAGGCGTCAACCCGACAATTTTCCATAGATTTTGCTTGCTCTCGCATAGATTTCTTTCCTTTCTCCGAACACCTCAGGTCCCACTCCTTCAATAACGAAGGATGCTGAGGCAGATCCAACGCATGCACACCATACTGGATTTTTTCCCTTAAGGTACTCGGCTATGAAGGCTCCGATGAAGGCGTCGCCGGCGCCTGTAGGGTCTTGGATAACTCTTGGCTTGCAAGCTGGGATGTCATAAAGTTTTCCTTCAAGAAGTAGTTTGGAGCCTTTCATTCCCCTTGTTACAATGACTATTTTTGCTCCATAATCCTGGATTTTTTCCATAGCCAACTTTAAATCAGCTAAGCCTGTTACTATTCCGATCTCGCTTGAGGATGATTTGTATAGGTCGATTTGTTCAAGAAGCTTCTGGTCTTCCCATCTCCTCAGATGCACGTTTCCCTTGGCATCAAATTCTCGCACAAATCCTTGGGGGTCCAGAGAGAGGATGCCCGTCAAAGTTCGCAGTTTATCAACAACGTTTCGTGATAGTTCGTTTGCGATGGGCGCCACGTGAATGGCTTTGGCTTGCAAAGAATTTGGCACGTCTTCTGGGAGGATAGGCGGGGCTTGACTTTTTAATTGAAGCCTTCTCTTCCAGTTTGAATATTCCAGAATGAATCTTGTGGTTGAAGCGCCTTTAATCCTCTTTAGTCCAGACAAATCCACGCCGTTAGCTTTCAGCCAAGTAATATACCTATCAGAAAAATCTTCTCCAACTTTGGAAATCACCGAAACCTTTGCATCCAGTTTTCTTGCCGCCAACGAAACATAGGTTGGGGGACCACCCAGTGTCTGTTTGGGCTTGGTTATTTTCGGCGAAGTTATCAGATCGATTGCGAAGTGACCCACCGTGACTAAGTCGAACATGCTTTTCTTATGTAATGGAGGCGCAAGGTATATGAATTGATTCGTGTGTAAGGTTATAAAGTCGTTTGACAATTCATAGCTTGAGGAAAAGGTATGCCAATGAAGCGTAAGTCTAGGGGTCGTTCTAAGGGCGGCAAAGGCAGGAGCGCCCTGGTTCAGTGTAGTAGTTGCGGCGAGCTTGTGCCCCGCGACAAAGCCAAACGAGTATCTCGCCGAGTTTCTGTGGTGGACTCAGCCTTGTACAGAGAGCTTCGTCAGAAGGGCACGTACATAGCCAGCCGCACGGATACAAGATATTATTGCGTCTCATGCGCAGTGCACCGTGGCGTGGTAAAGGTACGCGCGAAAGACGAACGAAGACAACGTCCTCGAGGAAGAGGGAGACGCTAACCCGCAATTATTCTTCTTTCTTTTGGGAAGCCGTGCGGAAATAGATTACTCGCTGAAGCACGGTCAAATTCGTGATGACAGCCAAAATAATGACCCCCAAACTTAACGCTTTCAGCCAAGCAACGCTGAGAAAGCTTGCTATGGCCAGTATGATCAAGCGTTCTGCACGTTCAGCTATGCCAACTGCCTCCATCTTCACTCCTGCCGCTTCTGCCCTAGCCCGAGCGTAACTAACCAGTAACGAGCCTATTAGGGCGACAAGTCCCCAAAGGGGATCGCATAGCCCGCCGAGGATGATTCCGCAAAAAATTACAGCATCAGCGTATCGATCGAGCAGAGAATCCAGGAAACCGCCGAAGGCTGTGGTTTCTCCGTAAAGTCTTGCGAGGGCGCCGTCTAGAGCGTCGCAGAAGCCTGAAGCCAGCAGGAGGAGGGGCGCCAGTATGAGGAGTAATATATGAAAACGCCACGTCCAGTATGTAAATGCGGAAAGTACCGCCAACACGATTCCGATGGCGCTTACTTGGTTTGGAGTTAAGCCTATGCTATGGGCCAGTTTCGCTTCAGCGGCTATCCAGAACCGAACTCTCTGCTTGAGTTTTGTCAGCAACCTCTATCATCCCCCTGTAGAAAGTGGACTCATGAGCAGTGACGCCATAGACAGTATCACCACCAAGAAATTTCCTTGCTTGGCTCAATGTAGTATCGATCCTTTCCGTTATCGCCTATGGTTTTTTTGATTTTTCCTAAGGAAACGAACCAACCGAGCCATTTCTTTTCAATTTCATCGAAGCCAGCCTCTTCGATTGTCACGGCAGTTTCCTTGGAAGTGGCACCTGCCCTTTCTAACTTCTTTCTCATTTCCCTTCTACGACGAGCAGCACGCCCACCTGCTGCAGCTCCAGATACCATCTTACATTCTCTCTTTCTTCAGCGTTTCAAATCAGTTTTGAATTCCACCAAGGGAAGCTTGCACTTGTACTTATTTCCATTTGACCGTAAAAGAGCAATTTTACTTCGTATTGTCTAAGGAATATCAGGTAACCATTCATAGTCAATTTTGTCAGCAATCTTTATCATCTCTCTGTAGATAGACTTCCCCTATTTTTCTTTAAATAGTCGTAACATTCCCAAGCACATTTGCGGTCATGATCCTATGAGTTTCTTTCATCTTAGAGGTTTATGGTCGCAATGTATTTAAAAACAGCCTCTGTAAAGACTATGCGAGAGGAACCTTCATGATTAACGTGGCTCCGTTGAAGATCGATGACAAAGTTGCGATAGGCTTAAGGGCTGACCTGCCGAATTCTCCGCCTCTCCTTTTAATAATTGGACGAACAGGATTCGTCATGTGCGGTTTCCTCAACATGGATGCCGCTGAAAAAGTGAATGCAACCGCTGCCATGGTAAGTGGTGTGAAAACCTTTGACGACGTCCTTGAGGCTGATGTCAGGGCTGTTACGTCTAAGGCTCAAGTGAAGGGAGTAAGGGTTGGAATGAAGGGAAAGGACGCTGTTAAAGTTTTTCTTTAGCCTAGTATGCCAGCGCAACCCTCACCACGTTCACCGCTTTCTGTCCACAAACAACGCATTTTCCATCCACTTTTTCCTTGACATCCTCAGGGGTGCCTAGCACGCGAGCCTTAATCTCTCCCTCCAACTCGTGACCACACTCAACCTTGCCACACCAAAAAACCTCAACGATGCCAGCCCTCTTTTCCAGCAACCTTCTCGCCTCCGCCAAATTGTCAACTTTGTAAACATGGTCTTTCATCCATTGCCAAGCTTTTTGCCGCATGTCCTTCGTCATCTGTTCCGCGAGTTTTTGAATAGCCACTGTTAATTCGTCTAGCTTGCACGTTTGTCTCTCCAAAGTGTCCCGCCGAACAATGGTCGCCTCGTTTTTTTCAACGTCCCGTGGACCTATTTCGATTCGGATGGGCACCCCCCGCAACTCCCAATAATAGAATTTAGCCCCTGGAGTTAACTCAGCTCGCGTATCTACCTCGACCCTGACGTTTACCTCTTTCAGTTTTGAGGCGACGTCTTCGCAGGTTTTGTTTATCTTTTTCTCCATTTCTTTGTGTGGAACCGGAATGATCACCACCTGTATGGGCGCGATTTTGGGCGGTAAAACAACCCCATGATCATCACCATGCACGATTAAGACAGCGGCGATTCCTCTTCCAGAGATACCGTAACATGTCTGCCAGATGTATTCTCGTTCCCCGTCCTTGGTCTCATAAGTTACGTCGAAAGCCTTCGAGAAGTTTTGACCCAAATTGTGCACCGTTCCTATCTGGAGACTCCTACCATCGGGGCATATCATGTCCAACGCTACGGAATAGAGGGCTCCAGCGAACTTGTCCCAGTCCGGTCTTCGTGATACACGGTATGGAACGCCCAGCTCGTCGAAAAACTTCTTGTAAACCTCTATTCCCTCCCTCACCTGCGCCTCAGCATCTTCAAAAGTTGCATGGGAAGTATGGGCTTCTTTAAAGGTGTCAACTTCCCTCATTCTTAAAATTGGGCGTGTTGCCTTGGTTTCGTATCGGAAAATGTTCACAACCTGATACAACTTTAGTGGTAAATCTGCGTGGGATCGAATCCACAGTTTCAACATGGGCGCTATTGCAGTCTCGCTCGTAGGTCTCAGGGCATACTTAACCTTCAGGGGCTCAAAACCGCCTCGAGTAACCCAGAAGCACTCTCCCTCAAAACTTCTCACATGGGTGGACTCCTTAGCCAAAGATGTTTCCGGAATCATTAGAGGAAACAAGACTTCTTCATGTCCGGTTGAGTCCAACAAATCGCGTAGGATTTGGAGAACGTTTCTTCGAACCTTGAACCCGTATGGAAGCCAAACTCCGCAGCCTTTGATTGGGTAGCGGTAGTCCATTATACCCGCGTTTATAAGCACGTTACGGAACCATTCTCCAAATCTCTTACTCCACTTTTCCTTTGTCACGAGCGACATCAGGCGCACCAAACCATGGTAAGAGTATAACAACGATTTAATTAGTTTGTATACTTATCTTTGATGAAAATTACTTCTGGTTTATTTTATGGGTGTACCGGACAAAGAAAAAAGGGAGAAGATGCTCTATTTCTTCCTTGCGAGAGCCCAGATCGACTTTATTGATATTAAGACCGCTGCCGGAGCCGCAAACGCTACGATGTAATTTAGTATTCCCGTTGCCCAGTAATACAGCAGTTCATGAACCTGGTCGAGAGGTTTCCATACGTCGAGTCCTACCCTTGTTACCATCAAAGCGATCGCAGCGATAAGGAACGGTCCAACTTCCTTTGCGGTTATGCTTATGAGTCCGACTATGATGCCAAGAATTAGCATGGTCAGCGTGACATAACCGTTGGCGTCCGCTACAGCATCATCATTCCAGTGCAGTGTCGCGTCGTAGGCCATGTAACCAACTGCCAGTCCTGCTATGATTGCTATTACTACGAAAGCCATGAAGGCGTATTCGGCTATTTCTTCGTAGGTTATCATGTTTCTCTCCCTCTAACCAAATATCCAGTTATCGATGGTTACATTTTATAAATCTTGTGCTAGTTTCCTTCTTTCCGTAAAGAAATTACATAACCAACTAAACATAAAACTAAAAATTCTTTCGAAACTCTCTTATCTTGATTTCAAATCATGAGATTCAGAGCCTTTAAATTTATTCTACTCATACGAATTGCATGAAGGTGCAATAAACCACCTGCGGCGAGCTAAGGATGTGTCAATTTGGCTAAAGAAGACATTCGAATGAGGGTGTGGCGCCTCATGGAGGAAAAGGGAATTGCCAGCTTTCCCAGACCAGTTTTTCATAGGATACCCAACTTCGTCGGAGCCGAAAAAGCTGCCCAGAAACTGAAAGAGTTGCCAGAGTATAGGGCGGCAAAAGTCGTTTTTTGTAACCCTGACTTCCCGCAGAGATCGGTTCGAGAGATGGTTTTGAGGGATGGCAAAATCCTTGTCATGGCTACACCAAGGCTGAAGAAAGGCTTTTTATTACTAGACCCCAGCGTAATTCCTAAAAATCGTGTTTTTGAGGTATCCACCATTAGAGGAGCATTCAAACACGGTCGTTTCGTCGAACCCTCCGAAGTGAAGGTTGACTTGTTTGTAGCCGGTTCGGTTGCTGTTTCTCTGGACGGGGGAAGACTGGGTAAAGGAACAGGATACTCCGATCAAGAGTACGCCATTTTGAAAGATTCGGGCAGTCTCGCTCCCGGAATCATCGTGGTTACAACGGTCCATGACGTGCAAATCGTCGAAAGAATTCCCCGAGAGGAATGGGATGTCCCTGTAGATGTTATAGTTACGCCGACCAGGGTTATTCGAGTAAAATAGGGTTTCAGAGGCTGGTTTTGTTAACTTATCGGTTGGTAAAACAAAGGTGATAATAAAAGGGTTAATTCCAATGATTCGCTTTAAGACAATGAGAGCTAAGAAAATTGACTATGGACCAAATATTTCTAACTTGGAGAAATTTTTTCAAGTTTTTGTTAGAGATGGCAAGCTTTGCATTTGCGGTTGCTCCATTAATAGTTTTTCTCCGGACTAACAGTTTTGCAGATACTGTCACGGCTACCATAGTTTTTCTACCTCTGTTCGTTATTTCGCTTGTCATTATGCGGATTGTTGAGAAAGAAATGTATGAAGTGCTGAGAGGAATGAGAAGAGGAAAATTTTGGTTCAACCTTCGGTGAAATCATTCCTTCCTAATCCTTAAAGCACTTGAAAGAATCATCAAGCTACAGCTTGAACATGCAACAAATCCAGTTTATCTTACCTTCTCCTCTAATACCTTATCTACTTCCTTTAGTCCAAGCTTTTTCAGCACTTCGGATTTGGGTATCCCGTTTTCATCCCAGCTGACTTCTTCGTAATATTCCTTTTTCGAATCCTCAAACTTAGCTCTCTCAACCTTTTTTCCAGCGTAAGGTCCTGATGGCAGTGGCTCGTAGAACCTTGGGGGGTTGTCGTCATGTATTTTGGGGTTCCATTTGAGGTCGGGTCCGCCTAGGAGTAGAAGTGCCCTCTGTATGTGAAGTATCCTAGGCGCTGTGGTTTCATACCATTCCTCTGGTCCTATTTCCCACCCTGTAACCGCCTTGAAGAAGTCCCATTTGAGGTGTCGTGGCAGGTTGAAGGTGTTGAACCAGCAGTAGACGCCTGAGTCGTGGAGGATTATGGTCAACTCGCTGTTGGCGTGATGTATTGGAAGATAAGCTGTTGAAGTGTGGTCTCCAGCTTGAACGGAGCAGGCGTAAGATATGTCTGTCGTGTAGTCCTTTCCGCTTCTAACCCCGTGGGCTCCTATGGCCATTCCCTTCTCATGAACCACATATGGCATCACATCTTTCTTCTTCATCTCCCCTATCTTGAGGGCTGCTCTGTAAGAACCTTCGGCTAGTACGTCTCCTATTCCCTCCCTCCTAGCCACCTTCTTAGCCAAGGCAGCGAAGGCTTGGGCTTCTCCCCACCTTAGTTCTATGCCGTCTAGGTCCTCCTTGGTTAGGATGCCCCTCTGGTAGAGTTCGCCGGCGAATCCTAGGGCGTTTCCGCCCTGTATGCCGCAGAGTCCCATGTTGTCTATAAGAGACGCCAAGTAGACGCTTTCTTCTGGAGTGAAGATGCCCAGGTTGGTTCCTAAATAGGCTTGTAGCTCATAGTCTGGGTTGTCTCCTATTGCGCCTTTGAAGGGACCGGCCTTCACCATGGCGACTTTGAGGCATGTTGTTGGACAGCCAAAGTCGCCCCAGTATCTTTTTATCCAAACCCTTTGCTCGAACTTGTCCACTCCAAAACTCTTCTGGTCATGCCACTCCTCCTGCCAGTTTC
>Ga0315308_1001065_pt1 | contig 15757 bp, 18 predicted proteins | sample TDP3_MG_FD_203078 | JGI IMG/M metagenome (GOLD analysis project Ga0315308, IMG submission 203078) | Freshwater sediment microbial communities from Lake Towuti, South Sulawesi, Indonesia - TDP3 | ecosystem: Environmental > Aquatic > Freshwater > Lake > Sediment | place: Indonesia: South Sulawesi... | reverse complement strand
TTAGTCCGATTTTCTTTAACATGAGTATTGATATGGAAGAATTACGCAGGTTTCTTGTGAAAGCGAAGATTAACGCTTATGCGAGCGGAAGAGAAGCCGCTGTCTTAGAGGATGGATGCAAAGAATTGATTTTCAACGAAGGAAAATTTCTATATAGAGACAGATATTTTGGGTTTAACCCATTCATTGGAGAAGAGGTTGTTTTCTGCGAAGAAGAATGTATATGGAGCGGGCATACCATCCCCTCGGAAGGCATTTCTCCAAAAGAGGTGTACGCGTTTCTTCAAGAGGTATTGAAAAGAGTAAACGAAGAGAAACCATTTAGAGGCTGGAGAAATATGAAGAGAATTTCATTAGGTATGTTAATAATGTGGAAGGCAATATGCGCATGTTTAATGGAAGCGAAGAAATCTTTTATCAGAGGAAAGAGGTTTACAGGCTATTGTATCACGGTGGATTTGCCATTGGAGAAACCTAAACTCTGATGTTTTGTGGGATAATTTAATGAATGAGTTATTTGTTCAAACAACGGATGAAGTTGCTTATGATTTCATAGAATTTGCGAAGTCTAACCATTACGGAATTGAGATCACCTCATTTGCGCTCCCATGGATACTTGACGGAAACTGGGAAGCCCTCCTTAAATCTTACAAACTTGCTTTGAAAGATTTCAGAAATGAAGTGGCGATTCACGGAGTCTTCATGGATACGGTCACAGCGAGCAGAGATGCCAAAATAGTTGGCGTGGTAAGGGAGCGAATCTTGCAAAACATAGAAATTGCAGGGCAACTTGGGGCGAAAATAGTAGCTTTTTGTTCGTGTTTTAATCCATGCATCGCTAAAGGCTCGCCAGGATACGTGGAAGGATACAAGAAAAGGCAGGTTAAATTTTGGAGCGAAATACTGCAGTCCGTGGATAACAACACTCTCACGCTGGTTTTTGAAAATCTGTGGGAGCCCCAGCCCGAACTTGTAAGGGATGTTTTAGACGGTGTCAGCTCTGAGAATTTTAAGGCATTGCTTGACACAGGTCATGCTAACATTTTCTCCAAAGAGCCAAATGAACGATGGGTTGAGATTCTGGGGGATCATTTGGCATATATTCACTTGAATGACAATCAGGGGGATTTCGACAGTAATCTTGTACCGGGAGAGGGAAACATCAATTGGGACAGATTTTTCGATATGATAAAAAGTTACGGACTGAAACCCCGATTTTGTCTTGAGGTTGAGGCCTATGGAAATCGTTCGAAGCTCGAAAACACCAAAAAAGCCATCGAATTTCTCAAGAAAATGAGGTTTAATCCTTTTCAAAGTCTTGATATCTAAACCTGTATTGAAGGATATGTAGAATGAATTTGATAATTCTCGGTTCCGGTGGTGCAACAACTATTCCCAGCCCTGGATGTCAATGCAGAATTTGTGTAGAGGCAAGGGTCAAGGGTGTACTGTAGGCTCATTCTTCTGCTTCCCTGTTCATTTCGGACATTAATCTTCTATTTGACACTTCTGAGAAATTGCTTTTCAAGTGAACCGTGAAGGAATTCACGATATTGACTATATTTTTTATTTCATTGGCATCCAGACCATACTTTAGGCTTGAGAATTGTTGAGAGAATGTACAAGTTTTGGTTGGGCAGGTTTGTAAGGGGATGATAAACCAACAAAGAGAGTTCAAGTTTGTGCATTAGCAAAAGTTATTGAGGATTTGAGGAAATCTTACGGGTCATTCCTCGACTTCTATAGAAAATTGGACTTATTGAAACAATTAATTTGGAAAACAAGTTACCTCTTAAGATTAGAAATTATAAAATAACACCCTTTGTTGCTTGTGGGGATTACGTAACTTCAACCGTGTTTCTCATCGAATATAAAAAGAAAAAAGTCATCTATGCACCATGCGATGTGAAACCATTTCCGAGGGACCCCCAACTCAGAAAGCCAGACTTGCTAATATTAGGCGAGGTCCTCCCAGAGGGTCCACTGAAAGAAGGCATAACAATTCCGAGAGACAATCCATTAAGAAAGGAGCTTTTCTCAATTGAAGAGGTCTTGGAACTTGCAAAAAGTTTAGGAGCAAAGAAAACTGTGGCCACCCACATAGAAGAAGAATGGGACAGAAACTACGATGACTACAAAATCATCGAAGAGCAGTATACAAAAAATAATTTCCAGTTCGCCTACGACGGAATGAAAATCATTGTTTAGAAAAGCTGTGGCCCGTCACAGAATGATGAAGAACGTGGCCTTTGCCACTTTCAATAATTATCCAATGAATGCAAAAGCTTCCGGAAAGAAACTTCGAAGAAACCTTCTTGTTTCAAAGCAGAAGTGACATCCGCTAATGTAGGCATTTTTGGGAACGAATCCATTTTTCGATGCGAGATCCATTAAGCCTTCCATTCCATTATCATATAACGCGGCTACAACAGCAAAATCTCGGTAGTCATATATGTCAACAATTTCTCCAAGGGAGACCTCACGTGAATTTCCTATACTTAAGCCCGGACATATCGTAACGAATCCAAACTCGTCTACATCGACCCCAAAAGATGACTTAAGCGTTCCTCCCGCCCATGCACCTGGGCATCGTTCATTCAGAATTTCGGATACAGGCTTCACTTTAACATTCTTTGTGAGGGATTCTGCTGCTCTGCCAACAAACATGGGCTGCGCCTTTATGACATCGACTTTTGGGAGAAGATTCTCCAGAGACTTTAGGTAGGAGCGAGTTGCCAAATTGAATTCATTGTCCTCATCTGGTTCGCCTGTGAATCTGGCATCAATGGAGACTTCTAGGTTGAAATCCAAAGAGGTTTCAATTGCGTTTTTGACGGATTCTACTGGAACATAGCTTTGATGGAAGAAGTCGATGCTAGTAAAAATCTTTGTCAAACCGAGTTGTTTGAGCTTTCGAACAATTGCACGTGCTGTAGACATATCATGCGCCCAGAAGCCATTGGTAAAAAGCCAAGTTTCAGGAAAAGAAAGACGATCACATTCGGCAATTATTCTCTTAACTAAATGAGGAAAAAGCATCGGTTCCCCGCCAGTTATGCACACTATTTGAGCACCCAACTCCTTAGCGTCCATTACGTGCTGTTTCGCTTCTTTCAACCCTATAGACCCCTCAATCTCAGGACCACAACTGAAAGCACAATGAAGACATTTGGCATTACATCGGTCCGTTATGTGCAAGCCCAAACTTGTTAAGTTCATAAGTCACGCATCTAGTTCCAGATTACTCCATTAACAGATATACCTTTCCAATAGCATTTAGAGCGTGGATTAAATTTGTTTTGTTTTGAGCTTCCATGAAGATTTTTTAGCAGATTTATCATATATGATCTTGATGAAAGTGAGGAACTTATTTAGTCTGATTCGCACCTTGCCGAAGGCTGATTTGCACCGCCATTTGGAGGGGTCCATACCGCCTAAAGTAATTCTGGATATCGCTAAAGAGAACAATGTATCGTTGCCCACTTATGATTTAGAAGAATTGGCATCTATTATAACTATAGAAGAGCCAAGGGCAAACCTGAAGGAATTTGTCAAGCCTCTAGAGCTGGTGGGTCGTTGCCTATGCAATAAAGACGCCGTCCAGAAAGCCACCTACGAGGCCATTAAGGACGCATGCTTAGATAAAGTCAAATGCCTAGAGCTTCAATTCAATCCTGCTTTCTGGAGCATTGCCTCAATCTATAAGCTTGCACTTTACGAAGCATTTGATGGTTTGATTAGAGGGAAAAAACTAGCACAAAAGCACTTCTCGGCTGAAGTCGGGTTAATAGTTGGGCTTTCTCCATTGTGGAAGGAGCACGGTTGGGTTTCGCCTAATGAAATTTTCGAAGTAGCGCTATCCTACAAGGATGAAGGCATAGTCGGAATAGACCTGGTCTCCGAGTTGAAAGATGGCTCCCTGCTACGAATTGCCAAAAAGGGTGTCTGGGAAGATTTTATGGAAATTTCCAGAAGAGCTAAGGATAAAGGACTATTCGTGACAGCACACGCCGGTGAAATCGGCGAACCGGAAAGTGTGACAGACGCTATAGAAAACCTGAGTGCTGATCGAATTGTACATGGAATAAAAGTCGTCAAAAATAAGGAAATCATGAGCCATGTCATTGAGCAAAGAATTCCGTTGGAAATATGCTTGACGAGTAACATTCTAAGTGGTACTGTCAAAGGCATAAATGAGCACCCCTTTAAGGAACTATATGAAGCTCAAGCATTGTTGACCCTCAATACTGATGATCCAATCTTATGTCGCACAACCCTCTCATCCGAATATATGCTGGCAGCCGAAACTTTTGGATTACGTTTGTCGACTATAAAGGAAATCATTCAAAACGGCTTCTCAGCAACGTTCGTAAGATAATGTCAACCAACGTCGGAACCTTTGCTCAAGAACTCTTCTTCAAGAACTTCTTGAGAGCTTTTCCTAATTTCCTTCAAAGGTAAAGGCGCCCCGTGAAATTCTGGCTTGAAGGGGTGTGTTTTGCTTTCCAGCAGTTTGATTAGACAAGGCATAGTAAGATTCGGGGGTCTTCTGAGCTGTTGCTTCTGAACTTGAACACGGCTATACCGCATTTAGGAGCTTCCCAGCGTTTGTCATATGCAAAAACTGGGCTCGGAGCGCCGAATTTGTGAGTGTTCCTTTCAATCAAATATCCTTGTCAACGTTTAACATGACAAGCAGTCGATTGACTGGCTTGACTCTTGTTGTTAACAAAAACTGACGCGTCGCATTATCCGGCGCTGTGGAGTCTATGACCACGCTATAGCGGTCTTTAAGCAACGCATCGCGCATCTCACCGATCATAGAATATATCAGGAATTCGCCCAGACATGGATAAAATTCGTTAAAGAGCATTTCTCTCAGCTCGTCAACGCCCACTCTAGCGAAATAGGGACAGTCGGAAACAAGTCGCCTGGCAAGAGTTGTCTTACCAGCTCTAGGATAACCGCTCAAGATAATGCTCCATAAACCCCTAACAGCGCCAGCCATCACAATCCACTCACACAAACATTCCAGCAATTCGCCCTTGGTTATCACAAATTATGTTGTCACTATAAAATTCTTAAGCATATGGTTACACGCTCCTTAGCGATAGAGAAACTATAATTCGGTAGAGAGCCAAATTATTATCTTAGGTGAAGTTATTTTGATTAAGCGGGTAAATTGGCTTGAGGTAAAAGTGACAGACATGAAAAATGCAGTTGCTTTCTACCGTGACATTCTCGGTCTCAAGGTGAAGAAGGAATGGCCGAATTACGTGATCTTTGACTTGGCCGGAACGCTGACTTTTGCAGTAATGCTTGGTGGAAAAAAGGGGCGAAAGGAGGGTGCACCAAACATCTATTTTGCGGTTGATGATGTTGATGTAGAATATGAGAGGCTGAAGGCCAAGGGTGTAAACTTCATTGAGGCCCCTAAGGAGCAATATTGGGGTGGATATGCGGCACTATTCGCAGATCCTGACGAAAACCTATTCTACCTCGTGCAGGCGAGAGACTAAAAACCCCTTGGGTAAAGCCTCATTTCATAATTAACGGGTAGATTTCCTTTGTCACATATTCTAGATACCTTTCTTTTTGTGCGAGGTTGAATATCGTTACCGAGGCGTCTCTTGTTAAGCCCACTATATATCCATATTCTTTTGATCTGGCAACAACGTACCATAGGTCGCCGTGTTTGCAGTAATCCTCAAACAGTGAAGTATTTATCAGGTCTGGTCCATAAAGCGAGAGTTTATTCACGTTTGGAATGTCAACATTGTCAAAGAATGTGATTTTTGTGTCTTCGGGGTTTTTGAGGTGAAATTCTCTTAGGGTTTCTGGCGGGATTCTGGCCTCTAAAATGCCCCCCATCTTTTCGAAGAGTATCTCGCTCAGCTTATTGGCTATGAAGTTAGCTACGCGCTTCTTCTCCACAACCGTCAAAAACCTGGTGTCTTCTTTCTGGGCGAAGCTGAATAGGGCTTCAACCGTGCGGGGTAGTGGTGCCACCTTGCCTCTGTGGAACACGTGAATAACGTAATCATGCGAGTAAACTCCCCTAAGCATGTTTTCCTTTGGCAGAAGCCCCACGACCTCCGTTACAAGCGCAAACGTGTAGTCGCCTTCCTCGTAAGACTCTTCAGTGCGATAGGCTTCGAGTCTTGACGCAGTTTCAGCTATGGAAAGCGGTTCCGACAGCCTAAAGACTTTACCAGCCACAACCATTTTTTGTCACCAGACAATTGTTTATGTTATTTGTTTTGTTAATAACTAAAGTTTTGTGCTTGAGAAGCGACATTGAATAATTTACTAGAGTGCCCGCAGTCCTGAAGTTTTGGCGAATTGTCTCGGTGTTCTATATTCTGGAAAATGATATTAATAAAAGGAAATAGAATGTTTCATAGGAGAAGGAAAGGTAAATGCGGGTTGCCCAGAATGTTCATGCCGTCTTGGACATGTTTGATCCCATTTGCGGTGTGAACGCTGGGTTCATTGTAGCCTAGAAGCATATAGTCGATGTTGACTCTGGCTGGACCATTCCCAGCGCTCAAGCCATTTTAGGTTATTCTTTGACAGTCACTCCGAATAACAAGCCCGAGTATCTGATTTTCACAGACCATCACCCAGATCACATCTCAGGCATGAAGATGTTTAAAGAGGCAGGAGCCAAAACAATAGGGCACGCAAACCTTGACATCTGGCTGCGCGAGAACAAAATAGAAGGCTTGAGAGAATTCGTCACTGATCTATATAAAAGGTGGTTTGGAAAATATCTTTCTAAGGAAGACGCAAAAGAACTAAAAGAAGCCCTTTTTGGCGATGCTGAACTTTCACTGTTAGACCAAACCATAGACAAGGACACAGTGATCAAAGTTGACGAAGAAGATATTCATATCCTCAACACTCCAGGACACTGGAAGGCTTGCCCCTCAGTTTATTTGCCATCTTCAAAAGTGCTGTTTGCAGGAGACACCATTTTCGGTCCAAGTTTTGATCCCACAACAAGATTTGGCAACAAGAACATTTGGAAACAATGGATTGAGTCACTGGAAAGACTCAGCAAGCTAGACATATACTCTATTATTCCGGGGCATGGAAGATTATGCGACACCAAAGAGATCTCTAGACACATCAAATATCTCAAAGAGCTTATTGCCAAAACCTAATTGATGTTCCCTGCTCTAGTCTAACCATCTCTTCCGGAAGTTCGGCCCAGCATGGAAGGATTTGATTCTCGTTCTCTGCAATGATAATACTCGGCAATCCTGGCTTTCAGTTTGTAAAATCTATCCTTTCGATTAAGACATTAATCACATTTTCTTTTTAGCGCGCTCTGAGCGTTGCTCATCGAGGATATAGGGCAGAATGTGGCGCAGGTCTTTGCTCTTGACGACTACATCAGCGTTTCTCTCTATGTTTTCGTCTATCGGGTTAAAGGCTATTGAAAGTCCTACTTTTTCGAACAAGGGAATAAGAGTGGGATCGTCACCGACCGAGATGCAGTCTTCCATTTTCAAATTCCAATTGAGCAACACTCTACTCAGAACCTCGTCTTTGTTGTAGAAAGAAACATTTACCTTCACATTCCCCGTGAGAAAACCATCCTTGACTATTAGGTCATTGGCCAAAAATCCATCTACTCCTATTTCTTCGTTGATTCTCTCCGTGACCAATGACAAGCCGGCGCTTAACAAAAACACTCTGAAACCCTTCTCCCTCAAAGTGGATACTGTTTCTTTTGCTCCATAGGCGTATGGCATAGTGTTGATAATTCGTTTAACTCGTTCAAGCGGTAAGCCTCGCCAAAGAGAGGCATCAAGCTGAGCCCACTCCTCATAAGTGGTGTCCCCACTGAAGAACAGTTCAAAATATCTTTGACCCTTATCCCAAGTGCCCAGAGCCTCGTGTAGGAACTGCCAGCTATGCGCCTTCACTAAGGTTCCATCAACGTCAAAAACCACCAGCTTCAGGTCTTTCATCCTCAAGAAGCCTTCTGATCGCAAACCCTAAAGAAACTTTCGCTTTAGCCTTGCCCCAGACGTTTGTCTCTTGAATTTCAAGTTAGCGCACCCTGTTAACTCGATAATTTCTTCACAGTAGTCTTCGTTTGGTCTTATTTTCTCGTAATTTCTCGAGAATTTTAGGTTTGGATTTATTTTTGAAATGAGCGCCTGTACTGGTTCTTCTTCGCCCTTTTTGCAGACCTCTCTTATATCCATTCTTAGTCTCTTGCACGCTTCTAACACTGGGCAAAAGTTGTAAGATCTCCACACAATCTTCTTTGGGTCATCGTAAACGATTGGGACTTCTTTTGGGCTTAAGCATAAATGTCCTATCAGGAGGAGAGTGTATGCCTTCTTTACGTCAGAACCTTCGAGGCAGTTCTTATTCTTGTTTTCTTCGTACCAACAGAGTCGTTTCTTGATTAGTTCCTTGCTGATAAACTCGTAATTTCCAACCTCTTTAGCTCTAAATAATTTCGCCATCATCTCTTTTACTTTTTCTTCGGTTGTTTGCATACCTGCTTCCCACAAATTTAATTACATTCAGCAATTAAAATTTAGGCTGAAAATGGGATTGCAATGCCTATAATTGCCACCCTATGCCTTATCCTGAAAGGCGAAAAGATACTCCTACAGAAAAAGTCGAAAGGTCTCTTCGGAGCGGATAAATGGAATGGAGTTGGGGGCAAGCTAAACCAGAATGAAACTCCAGAAAAAGGTGTAAAAAGAGAAGTGTTTGAGGAAACGGGCTTGAAAATATTAAATACCGAATTTCATGGAATCTTGAGTTTCTATTTCGGTGACGTAAAAGAACCTGACTGGATCGTCCATGTTTTTTCCGCCAAAGCTTTTGAAGGCAAACCGAGACCAAGCGAAGAAGGCGTATTGCGATGGTTCGCTTTTAATGAGATTCCATACGGTGAAATGTGGCAAGATGACAGACATTGGCTTCCGCTACTTTTGAAGGACAATAGGTTTGAAGGGAACTTTTACTTCGACAGAGAAGGAAAGGAGCTTTTAGATTTCAATTTGAAAGTTCATTAAAATCCAATGTATTAAAGCTTAAATATGTAAAACTTTTATGCGCTTAGACTTCGCTTTGAGTGGAACTTTGCCTAATTGTTTTAATAAGAGATTTTCACCTCTATTTACTACCACGCAAGAGGCAACTGTTCCGATGCTGATCCAAGAGGTAATCCTAGAAAACTTCATGAGTTATGAGTATGCTAGGGTACCCTTTAAACATGGTGTAAACGTTGTCTGCGGACCAAATGGCTCCGGGAAGTCATCGCTCTTGTTGGCTATTTCTGTGGCTTTGGGACAATCCTACACTGAACGCTCTAAAAAGTTGAGCGACTTGATACGTTGGGGTAAAGACCAAGCCCGCATAACACTGATTCTGGATAATACCAAGAGGGGTAAGAGTAGACCACTTCCGAAATTCAACAAGGATCAAATTTTTCTCACTCGTGTATTGCGACGGGATGGGCAATACTGGTTTGAGCTTGAAAACAGAGCCGCTACAAAGCAGGACATTGAAAGGCTCTTGGCCAAGCTCGGCGTTGACCCTGATAATATGCTTATTATAATGCATCAAAACATGGTTGAACAGTTCACTGTTCTTTCCCAGCAGGAAAAGTTACGCATGGTTGAGGCAGCTGTTGGACTTGAGCCTTATCGCGAAAACGTGCTACAAGCTCAGAAAAAACTAACACGCATACTAAGCCAAGAAGAGTCGGTAAGCAAGCTCTTGGAGTCAGCTGAGCAGACGCTTAACTATTGGAGAGAACAATACGACAGATACCAAGAGAAAAAGCAGCTCATAACCAAGAGAAGATTCTTGGAAAGGGAACTTGTCTGGGCAGAGGTTGTCCGAAGAGAAGAAACAATCAAAGAGTTAGAAGCCAACAAGAAAAGCGAACAAGACGTTCTAAATCAAATCGAGCAAGAAACCAAAAACGTAAAAGAAGACCTGCAAATTCAGCAGAACGAGCTTGAAGAGCGGAAAACAGAATGGAAAACACTCTTCCATGAACGGCTAAACCTCGAATGCGAAAAAACCAGAAACGAGACAACGATTTCACTGTGTGAGCAACTGCTAAAAGAAACCGCAAAGCTGGAAAATCCACATCTTCAACTAAGTCAACTACTAGAAGAGCCATTCTCATCAGAGTTCAAGCTCTTGAAAGGCGATAACCTAAAAGAGTTAATCCGAGACTCTAACCAGCAACTTTCAAAATTAAACAGTGAATTAGATGAGAACCAAGCGAAAACCAAAAATTCGGAAGAAGAAACAGAAAAATCCGGCAATCAAGTTTTAGACAGGCGAATCAAATTAGCTTTGCTACAGTATCGTAGCAGAAACGTAATGTCAGATTTGGAACGGCTGGAAAATGAACTGAAGAGTGCAAAAGGATATTTGAATGAGGCTGTCGCAAAAGCGGAGCAGACCGGACCTAGAATTGCGGTCATAAAAAGCGCTGGCGAAATCCTCGACGAAATCCGCATGACTGATGGGCATTTAGCAGCGCTTTCTGATGTTTCAGAGGATATAGAGCGCATGTACGAATCCTATTCAAAGCTTTACTTTGAATTGAAGGAAAAGGCGCAGCTAGTTGCAGAAAACCGTGAAAAGGCATTGGAAGAAGTTAAGGCGAGGATGCAAGCTTGGCGGACAGTGATCCAAAGCCTTCTAGACCGTGTGAACTTGGAGTACCAAAAGATTTTGGCTCAAGCCCAAGCAGTCGGAGAAGTTAGGCTTGCCAATGGACATGACATGGAGGCTGCTGGACTTGAAATTCTGGTAGGATTTAAAGGTGGAAAACCGGTTCCTCTGGATGCTTACACACAGAGTGGTGGAGAAAGGACAACGTCAACAATAAGTTTTCTGTTGGCTTTACAGCAACATGTTCGTTCCCCATTCCGCGCCGTTGACGAATATGACATACACATGGACCCGAAAAATCGTGAAGTAATCGCGAAAATGCTCATTTCAACTGTTAAAGACGCAACCACCCAGTACATTGTGATCACGCCGAGTCAAGTGACATTTGCAAAAGAAGAGGCAAACATAATCACGGTTCAAAACGTAGAGGGAAAATCGATAATTAGAGAGGTTGCCTAATGCAGTCGAAAAGACAGCGAATAAAGATTGGCAAAGGAAAACTTCAACGCATAATCGAAATGTGCAAGTCCATTGAGGATCGTTCACTCGACCCCTTTCTCATAGATGTTGACGAAATTATCACCGTCATCAAGGAGTATTTTCCCGAATGGGAAATGCCAGATGACTTATGCCTAGACGCAGAAACAATACATCACCTAGCCTCCGTGATAAAGCTCCAAAGCGAATGGGTTAAACACCGCTCAACATCACTTTATGCAGACCCGTTCCTCTTAGAAGAAAAGCTCAAACGCATAGAAAAAGAAGATATGGCTAAAACTTTTTTTAAGGTTTGGCAACCAATAGTTGAACTGGAACAAATTTCACTTCACAGCCTTGCAGAAGCCATCAGATACTGGGAACGTCTCCTGCCGCTTAAGGAGAGATGGAAGGCGTTTCCGCCAGCAGAAATTGCGGCAAATCCCGCGACGCGAGAAGAATTGATAAGGCAAAGAATTCTACGGGACAAGGCTTTCTCCGAGGAATTGGAGAAGTTCTGGCAAGAACTGACGGAGCGAGTTGAGGAAAAAGGTGACAACGGGAAGATTAGGTACTGGGGTTTTGTTGGCGCAGAAACCTACGAAGAAACCGTGCATAGAGCTTTCATGACAAGCTTTCTGGTCACGTATGGTTATGCAACATTGGAAATCCACCCGTTAGAAGAAGAAATCTTCATCAGACCATACGAAAAGCCAGTAACCACGACTGGCAAGAAGCAGTTGGTTTCCATACCAATAGCTGTCACGGCCGAAGATTGGATAAAATGGAAGAAGGGCAACTTAGAATGAGCAAAAGGAAAGGCTATTACGCAAGCAAAATAAAAAGGGCAACTCACATGCTCTTCTACCGAAGACATAAAAAACCCGGAGTGAAAGGATGGGAACTTCGGAAAGCCCTAGGCTCAGACTATCCGAAAGTCCTAAACATTTTGGATGACTACTTAAAACCACTTGATTTGCAAGTTAAAACTGTCTTTGAAGAAGAAAAGTCTGTTGAAAAACCAAATTTAGATCAGTTGGACAAGGCCAGATTCTACATAACATTACGAGGCGAATTAACACCTAAAGAGACAAAAATGATTGGGTGGCGAATCGACGACCTTGCAGGATTAGCAATGGCGATTTCTTACATAATATCCAAAAAGGGAAAAGCGTTGAGGAAAGAGGTTGAAGAAATACTACGTGACAAATTGCCCGGATGGAGAGTCGGCGTCAATATAGACCGTTACATTCGCTATGGATATTTAACTCAAGACGAGAACGAACAACTATATTTGGACTGGAGGACACGAGCAGAAGTAGACCAAAAGGCACTTGTAGACCTACTTTTGCAAGCCGAAATCTAGATACCTAATAGTTTGCTTTCAACAGATTAAGCTTCAGCATAAAATAGTAGTTTAAGTTTTCACTCAGGTAATGTACCGCAATTGAGAAGTAGCACTGTATTTTAATTGAACCGCAGAGGAACATGTGATGGTAGGTATTCCATTATCCGAAGATGAGATTCATAGACTCCTTACTAAAGAGAAGGTATGCTGGCTAGCAACTGTAACGGCGAAAGGAACACCCCATATGATTCCGATAAATTTTGGATTTTTCGACGGCAAAGTTCATATGATATTTGTTGACAACAAGTCTAGAAGCATAAGGAACATAGAGAATAACCAAAATGTGTGTTTCGGCATAAACATCGGATATAAAGCAGGCAAAATAAAATGTGTTCTTATTCATGGCAAGGCTGAGATCATCGATAAAATTGAGGCCTTAAGGATAGCCCATATTAGAATTTTAACAAAATACTTACCTTCGAAAAAAGACGCAAAGGAATTTCTTCAGAAATTAATAACCTCTGGCGCGATTAGAAAAAGAGTCCTTGTGGTTATTGCACCAGAAAAGACCATTTCTTGGAAACTCTAATGCCAGTTAATATGAAGAATGCCAAATATTCATACAGCATGATAAATATGCAAAAGTTTCACTTTTTACTTTCTTATTTTGTGGTAGATTAAGGCTATGATGTCAAGAATAATTATCGCGGCGAGAACCAACAATGGACTGCCAAGAAATTGGTCTGTAAAGGATTCATCGGCAGCACTGACAACGTTGATTAGCGGGAACAAGATCAACAGTGAATACAAGACCGAAACCGTTTGCCTCTTCATTTCACAGCCTCTTTGAAACTATGTTATGCTCACGTTTTGTATCTGAAAGTATCTCTTGGCCAAAAAGCGCAGACGTTCAGCGTTTCGACCATTCTTTCCTATCGCCACACCCTTATCTCTTGGATTAACAGCTACAACAGCTATTGATTTCCCATCGGTTCTCTCGGTTATACGGACCTCTCTAACCATTGCTGGTTTCAGAGCATTCTTAATAAATTGCACAGGATCTTCTGCATACTCGATTATTTCATGTTTTTTCCCAGTCATCCTCTCTAGAACGTGAATGTTTCTTCCGCCTCTTCCAATGGCAACGCCAACTTGCCCTTCGCTAACAACGAAGATCACGCGCCCCTGCTCTTCGTCAATTATGCAGTCTTTAACACTTGCACCACTTATGCTTTCAAACAATGCGATGTATCGCATTTCTGTGCCCGTGAATTTTATGCCTACAGTCATTCATTTCCTCCGTAGGATTCCTCTGGCTCAATGTTCTCTACTAGCTTGAGAATTTCAGAGTCACCGGGCTCTCTTATACTTAGCGCTGAAATAACAAATGGTTTACCACACACAGCGGCTAAATCCATCGAGGAGCCCTTGAAGGGCATTAACGGAACTTTTGAAAGCCTACAATAGTATTCTAAGTCTTCTCGCACTGCCTTGGGACAATTTGCAGCCAAAAATATTAGTTTGGCTTTACCTGTTTTAGCATTCTGTATGGCAGAGTTTGCTCCGAAAGACACCTTGCCAGTTTTCACAGCTGTCGCAATTGCTTTATCTACGTCTATCACTTGCGTTCCCCTCTAGGTTCAAACGTTGACATGAACAATTCCACTAATCCCGTGCCGATTGGTATCGACTGCCCAACTATCACGTTTTCAGTTACACCCTCCAACGGATCGCTTTCACCTTTCACGGCTGCATCCACAATGTTTGGGACAGTTATTTCGAATGCTGCTCTAGCCAAAACGCTTGACTTCTTACCGCTTATGCCATGTCTACCAATTTGCTGTACTTCGCCAGTGGATGTCATCATGTCCGCAACAAGCATAACATGTCGGACGTCAACATCCAACCCCTGCTCCTCCAAAACACCTCTAGCCTCGTTTATCAGTGCGTTGCGAGCGGCTTCTATTCCGAGAGTCTTAGCTATTTCATGAACGTTATTCGTCGATGTCCGTGAAGTATCTACTCCATAAACCTCCAAGACTTTAGGCAAATTTGAACCGTCTGTTCTTATAACCCATTCCCCACCTTCTTCCGTGACCAACACGCGTCTTATACCAGATACACCTTTTATATGCACTGAGGAAACCTTGTCAAGCAGCTTCTTTAGGGCTTCAGCCTTCTTGGGCTTTATGTGCACGCTGTTACCCCTTATTTTTGTAGTGCAGTTCTGTATCTGCAACTTATCCTTAAGCTCCTCCATCGTTACTTGTCTATCTTCTATCATAGTTTTGTTGAGTTCTACCACTATTTCCTCATGCACTGGGTCTTCGTAAATAGCTTGTCCTAGGTCCTCGATGGATGTGTAAACTATACTGCGAGCTATTTTCACTGCGGCATCTCTGCTTTTTCTGTGCTCTCCAGTCAAATAGATTGTCATTATCGGCGTTGATGGAACCCTCCTAGCGTCAACAATCTCTATTAGCCTTGGCAACCCTAAGGTTACATTTTGCTCCCTAACTCCAGCATAGTGAAATGTTCTAAGAGTCATCTGAGTGCCCGGTTCACCTATTGACTGAGCCGCAACTATGCCTACGGCTTCACCTGGTTCCATGAGTGCGCGCTTGTAGTGTTCGAGTGTTAATCTTATTGCCGTTTCCACGCCAGCCGTGCTTATTTTAGCCTTAGTCAAGCTCTGCTTAAGTTCGTCCATAAGCACTGGTGTAAGCTGGCCTTCAACCTCTTTCAATCGCTTTTTGATGTACTCAGCTGATGCCGGTTTGCCTTTTTTCGTCGAGATTTTTATCTGATCAATCAGTCTGCTAACGTTGACAGCTTTTCCATGGTCACTCTTAGCCGGGTCTACGCCATCCTCTCCGTATTTGAATTGGATTATATCTCCAGCTGAATTTCTAACTGTGCCGTCATACTCCAAGCGTATATGCTCGAGTGCGTTGATCAGTCTCCTTTGCATATAACCGCTTTGTTGCGTTCTGACGGCAGTGTCAACGAGTCCTTCTCTGCCTCCCATTGCGTGGAAGAAGAATTCAAGGGTGTCAAGTCCTTTTTGATACGACGAGTACACGAATCCCCTTGCCCTCGGGCTTGGATCGCCAGACTTGAAATGGGGCAGGGCACGACCCAGATATCCACGTAGTATCCTTTTTCCTCGCACCGATTGCTGTCCCACGCATGCGCTCATCTGCCCAATGTTCAGGCTTGAACCTCTGGCGCCTGTTCTTGTCATGACTATGCCAGCATTTTCAA